>ENA-ORBV01000749-ORBV01000749.1-microbial-mat-metagenome-genome-assembly--contig:-NODE-749-length-74039-cov-24.872069_pt1 | contig 74039 bp, 71 predicted proteins | sample MGYA00237777_ERZ505514 | MGnify/ENA primary metagenome ERZ505514 (study PRJEB26160, sample SAMN06269048) | microbial mat metagenome | isolation source: Oligotrophic lake microbial mat | place...
CCGAGCATCTCGCGCATGCCGGGGCCGCCCTTCGCTATAATTTCCAATCAGGCATCGCGCCACCATCACACCTTCAGGCGCCCCTCCCATGCTCGCCGCAGTCAAACTCGAAATCGTCGCGGCCTTCGAGGCCGCGCTGGCCGCCACCACCGACATTGCGATCGCCGACATGCCGGTAATCGCGCTGGAGCGGCCGAAGGTCGCCGCCCACGGTGATCTTGCCTGCAATGTGGCCTTGCAACTGGCCAAAAAGCTCAAAAAAAACCCGCGCGAGCTGGCGTTAGCCGTAACTGCTGCACTGCTGGCCCAGCCAAACGGGGTGATCGAAGCGGCGGAAGTGGCCGGCCCCGGCTTCATCAACCTGCGCATCCGTGCCGCCGCCAAACAGGGTGTGGTGCGAGACGTGCTGCACACCGGCGCGCGCTTCGGCCACGCCGCATCGGGCAGTGCCGGGCGGGTGCTGGTCGAGTTCGTCTCGGCCAACCCCACCGGCCCCTTGCATGTGGGCCATGGCCGTCAGGGGGTGTTGGGAGACGCCCTGTCGTCGCTGTTCGAAGCCTGCGGGCATACCGTCACGCGCGAGTTCTATTACAACGATGCCGGGGTGCAGATCGCCAACCTCGCGCTCTCGGTGCAGGCGCGCTGCCGCGGCTTCAAGCCGGGTCATGCCCAGTGGCCGGAAGCCGCGTACAACGGCGACTACATCGCCGACATCGCCACCGACTTCGTAGCCCGAGTGCCGGTCAAGGCAGCCGATGTCGAAGCCATGCCTTCGGGCGATGCAGACGATCTGGAGTCGATCCGCAAGTTCGCAGTGGCCTACCTGCGCCATGAGCAGGACATCGATCTGCGCATATTCGGCGTGCGCTTCGACAATTACTATCTTGAGTCCTCGCTGTATTCCGACGGGAAGGTCGAAGAGACCGTGGCTGCGCTCAAAGCCGCCGGCAAGACCTACGAAGACGGTGGCGCGCTGTGGCTGCGCAGCACCGACTACGGCGACGACAAGGACCGCGTGATGAAAAAATCCGACGGCTCCTATACCTACTTCGTGCCGGATGTGGCCTATCACGTGGCCAAATGGCGGCGCGGCTTCGCCCGCGTGGTCAACGTGCAGGGGTCGGACCATCACGGCACCATCGCGCGCGTGCGCGCCGGCCTGCAGGCGGCCAATCTCGGCGTGCCCGAGGGGTACCCGGACTATCTGCTGCACAAGATGGTCACGGTGATGAAAGGCGGTGAGGAGGTCAAGCTCTCCAAGCGTGCCGGTTCCTACGTGACACTGCGCGACCTGATCGAAATGTCCGGCGGCGGCGCGGGCGAAGCCGAACGCGCGCGCGGGCGCGATGCGGTGCGCTTCTTCCTGATTTCGCGCAAGGCGGATACCGAGTTCGTGTTCGATGTCGACCTGGCCCTGAAAAATACCGACGAAAACCCGGTGCATTACGTGCAGTACGCGCATGCGCGCATCTGCAGCGTGCTGCGCGCCTGGGACACGCATTGGCACGATCGACTGCAAACTCTCAGCCGCAGCGATCTTGTACCGCTCACCCACGAGCGTGAACTGGCGTTGGCACAAAAGCTGGCCGAGTTTCCCGAAGCGATACAAGCCGCTTGCCGCGACCTGGCACCGCACGACCTGACTTTCTACGTGCGCGACTTGGCCGCTGCCTTTCATGCGCTCTACAACGAGCGTGAACTGCGGGTCTTGAGTGCTCCTATAGAGGTTAAAATGGCGCGCTTGGCACTGTATGCCGCCACCGCGCAGGTAATTCGCAACACGCTGGCCCTCCTGGGCGTATCGGCGCCCGAGCAAATGTGACAAAACCTCTTTCCGTCCCCATGGCCCAACGCGACTACAAGCCCAAGAGCGCACCCGGCGGCAGCAAACGCAAGCATGCCGGCGGCACGCTGGTGGGCATCGTCATCGGCCTTTTGCTGGGCCTGATGCTGGCGGTGGCGGTCGCCTTCTATCTCAACAAGGGCCCCAAACCGTTCGCCGACAAGACCGGTCGTGGCGAAAAATCCGCATCCAAGGGCGCCGCCGACAACTCCGACCCCAACAAGCCGCTGTATGGCCGGGATGCCAAGGGCGGCGACGCCAAGGGCGGCACGCCGGCCAAGGAAGGCGAGAAACGCTTTTCGTTCTACGAAATCCTGCCCGGCAAAGAAGAGGTGATCGATCCAAAAAAGGCGATCGAGGCGGCCAAACAGGAAGCGAAAGCCGAACCCGCCAGGGCTGGCGAGGCCGCCCCGGCTGCGCCCAAGGAAACCTATTTTCTGCAAGCCGGCGCATTCGGCTCGGCAGGCGACGCCGACAACCAGAAAGCCAAGCTCGCGTTGATGGGCTTCGAGGCCAAGGTGGAAAGCGTCGACATCGAAGGCAGGGGCACCATGCATCGGGTACGGCTGGGGCCCTACGGCCGGCTCGACGACATCAACCGGGTCCGTGCTACGCTGACGCAAAACGGGGTCGAAGCCTCTTTGATCAGACTCAAGGAACCCCAGAAGCAATAGCGGCGTCAAACCCCGGTGGGCATGGCCTGGCCATGCCGCGATTCCCCGGTAACGGGAGGTTTTGCATGCGCATACTGACACTTGCGGTTTACCTGGGCGCCTTGGCCTTCACCAGTGCGGCGCCCGCGCAGATTCGTTCCTCGCTGCCGTATCGCACCCTGGACCCGGTGCTGCCGCCGGTCACCGGCCTGTTGGGCGACAGCCCGAAAGACAAGATCGAGGTGCTGCAGTTTTTCTACTACGGCTGCCCGCATTGTTTCGATCAACAACCGCTGATCGAGGACTGGCTGCTGAAAAAGCCGGCTGACGTCGAGTTCCGCTACCTGCCGGCGCTGCGCGACGACAAGTGGCTGACGCTCACGCGCGCCTACTTTGCGCTCGACAAGCTGGGCCATGCGCGCCGCCTGCACCGCCCGGTTTACGACGTCATCAATTTTGACGGCGTCATGCTGAGCGACGAGCAAAAACTCTTCGACTGGGTGGCGCGCAACGGCGTTGATCGCGCGCGTTTCATCGAAGCCTTCAATTCGGACGAAAACCGCGCCTTGGTCGATGCCGCGCGCAAGCTGACCAACGCCTACAACATCCGCGCCACTCCCACCATGGTGGTCGCCGGCAAGTACCTGTTTTCCAGCGGCCAGGCCGGCAGCCATTTCGAAGCGATGAAACTGCTCGACCAGTTCATCGACGTGGCCAGGCGCGAACGCAAGTAGCGCGTACGGCCAACCCCATCCTTGCAACCCATAGGGAGCACCAGCATGAATTCACCGCGCAGAACATTCATCGGCACTCTGGCTGTAGGCGCCGGTGCGGTCGCCGCACCGGCATTCGCCCAGCGCCGCGCGCCCGACGCCGGTATCGACTACAAGGTGCTCGATACCCCGCAGACGGTCGAAACGGCGGGCAAGATCGAGGTGATGGAGTTTTTCTGGTACGGCTGCCCGCATTGCAACGCCTTCGAGCCGCCCTTGTCGGCCTGGCTCAAGCGCCTGCCGCCGGATGTCGCGTTCCGGCGCCTGCCGGCGCAGTTCAACGCGGTCTGGGCGCAACATGCCAAGCTGTATTACGCGCTCGAAGCGCTGGGCGCGGTCGAAAGCGCGCACCGCAAATCGTTCGACGCCATCCATGTCGGCGGCATGCAGTTGTCGCAGGAGCCGGAAATGATCGACTGGGCCGCCAGGAACGGCATCGACCGCGACAAGTTCGCGGAAGCCCTGCGCTCCGACGGTGTTGCGGCAAAAATGGTTGCGGCACGCCAGGCGCTGATCGCCTACAAGATCGACGGCGTGCCGGCGATGGCGGTCAACGGCCGCTTCCTCACCGCACCCTCGATTGCCGGCAGCCATGAACGCTGCCTGCAGGTGGTCGACTTCCTGGTCGAGCAGGAGCGCCGCGGCAAACGCGCATAAGGCCGGTACGCGGGCCGGTACGCAGGGCCGGTACGCGGGGCCGGTACGCGGGGCCGGTACGCGCGCCTTGCGGCAAGCCGCTGTCCCGCGCCCACGCACGCGAGAGCCCGGACGTCAGGGTTCTTTTGCGCAACAGGCCGCCTACGGGCGGCCCGTCATTTTTTTACAGGCAATAGCCAGCCTTCTGCGCAAGTCGCTGCGCCACTCTTCACAAGCTCGGCGGCCAGCAGTGCGGCGAACTGCGCGTCTTCCAGGCCGTATGCGCTGCGATTGATCGCGGCCAGCAGCGACAGCCGCGCCAGCCGCTCACCCAGGCTGGCCAGTTCCAGCCGGCCTTCGATCATCAGGAGAAACGACAGCGTGACCTTGGCCGCGTTGCGCGCGATGCGCGCCGGGTCGGCACTGAAATAATCGAGCCGGCTGCGCGCGCGGCCAAGCGCACCGGCAACATCGTCAAACGGCGCGCCGTGTCCGGGAATCACCAGACGTGGTTCAAGCACGGCAATCGCATCAAGCGTGGCGCCCTGCGCCGCGAATACATGCTGGTTCACGCTTGCGGGCGGCAGCGCCGGGAACAGGATGCCGAAGCCGTCCTCCCACAAGGCATCGGCCGAAATCAGGATGCGTTCAGGTTCGCACCACAGCATCAGCGAATTCATGTCATGCCCGGGCGATGCGATGGCGCGCCATTCGCAATCGCCCAGCAGCAGCAGATCACCGGCGCGAAAAGTGGTGTCGAAGCTGAAGCGATCGCATTGCTGACCCATGGGCAGCAGGTGCAGGGCCTCCTGGTCCCAGTCACGCACGACATCGGCATCGCCGGCGGGAATGGCGATCCGCACCTCGGGGTACGCTCGCCCAAGCGCCGCATTGCCGCCCATGTGGTCGGCATGGGCATGGGTGTTGAGAATGCGATCCAGTGGTCGCGCCCCGAGCGCATGGCCTGCCAGAGCCACAGTCTGCGCAGCGTGCCGCGAGTACCCGGTGTCGACGATGTCGGTGGATGCGCGCCCGCAAAACACCACCATGTTGGACGACACCCAGCCGCGCTCGATCACCCGCATCGAAGCTGGCATCTCAAAGCGGGAATTCAACTGTCGCCGTCCGCCGGGCCCAGGCGCGCGCGCCGCAGGGCCAGTTGCCGCCACACCTCGCGCTTGAACCCTTCGCTCGCGCCCGACCAGGCGCCGATTTCCTCGATGCTGCGCAGGCAACCGCTGCAAAAGGCGCCGTCTTCACTCATACGGCAGACACTCACGCAAGGCGAGGGTACGCGCGCGCTGGGCGGCCAGTCGAACGCATCGTTCATGGGCACACCCGGGCAGGCATGCCGCCGATCGGACGCCAGAGCTTCATCGGCGGCGCCATCAGTATCCACGCGCACGATCGATGACGCCGACCACCGGCTGCCCGCGCTCCAGTCGCCTGATCTTGGCGGCGATCTGTTGCATCGATTCATCCGCCAGCGTCATGGCCGAGATGTGCGGCGTGACGGTGATTTTCGGATGGCGCCAAAGCGGGGAATGGGCCGCCAGTGGTTCCGCCGCAAACACGTCGAGCGTGGCACCGGACAAGTGCCCGGCGTCCAGCAACTCGATCAGGTCGGCCACAACCAGGTGCCCGCCGCGCGCGATGTTGACCACACTGGCGCCGCGCGGCAGGGCGGCAAGATTGCGGCGATTGAGAATGCCCCGGGTGTCCGGTGTGAGTGGCAGCAGGCACACCAGCATGTCGGTGCCGGCGAGAAATGCCGCAAGCCCGCTGTCGCCGGCGAAGCACGCGATGCCATCCATCGACTTCGGGCTGCGACTCCAGCCACGCAGCGGAAAACCCAGCATGCGCATGAACGCCGCGACTCGCGTGCCGAGCACACCCAGGCCCATGACGCCGATGTTGAATTGCGCGCGCGAGCGCGGAGCCAGGCGTTCCCAATGCGCGGCTTGCTGCGCCCTTGCATAGTCGTCGAAGCGGCGCAGGTAGTGAAGCGCGCACCAGGCGACGTACTCCTCCATCTGTTGCGCCATGCCGGCGTCGTCCAGGCGCACCACCGGCACCTCGACTGGCAGGTTCGGGTCGCCAATCACCGCATCGGCGCCGGCACCGATATTGAGAATCGCCTTGAGACCGGACTGGCCGGCGAAGAAGGCAGCCGGCGGCTTCCAGCACACGGCATAGGTACACAGCGGCGCATGATCCGGCGCCCATTGGTGAATGCGGCCTTCCGGCAGGGCACGCTGCAAGGCCGCGACCCAGGGTCGGGGGTCGGGCTCGTCGGCGAAAAAAAGTACGTCCGGCATGAGCTTATTCGGCCGCCTCGAAGTTCACCAATTCCACGCCTTCGGCCACCTGGTCCCCGGCGGCGCAGCGGAATTCGCGCACCGCGCCGGCAGCAGGCGCGGCAATGGTGTGTTCCATTTTCATCGCTTCCATCACCAGCAACGGGGCCCCCTTCTCGACCCTGGCGCCAGGCGTGGCCACCAGCGCCAGCACCTTGCCCGACATCGGCGCGCGCAGGTGACCGTCGCCCGCAGCCGCAGCATCGTCCGCGTCCGACAGCAGCGCCTGCGGGTCGGCACGCTCAAGGTCAAAGCGGCGGCCCTGCATGAAGACCGTGCACTTGATGCCATCGATCACCACGCCGGCGACAATGCGTTGCGCGCCGCAGTTGAGGCTGACGCGCCGTCCGACAACGGTCCCGCTGGCCAGACCTCCAAAACCTTCACACATGAGCGTTGCGCCAGACCGGCCGTATTCGATGCTCACCGCATGCGTCACAGCGCCGGACGTGAACATCAGTGTGCGGGTGGCCGTGAGGTTCATGCGCCAGCCATCGCGCATATCCCATGGCGAACCATGCGTCGTGCCGGGCGTCGGCAAATGACCGGCATGCAGCATGAAGGCGGCGGCGATCAGCGCCTGAGGCGGCACAGTCACGCAGGACGGCAGCAATTCGGCCCGATTGCGTTCGATCAGCCCGGTATCGAGATCGGCGGATGCGAACGCATGCGATTGAATCACCCTGCCGAGAAATTCCACATTGGTCGAGAGACCGGCGATCTCGCATTCACGCAGCGCGGCAGACATCCCGGCCAAGGCGCGCGCGCGGTCTTCGCCCCAGACGATCAGCTTGGCGATCATCGGGTCGTAGTGCGGGCCGATGGTGTCGCCTTCGCGCACACCGGTATCGATACGTACCGCGCCGTGCCCCTCGTCGAGCGGCATGCGCATGTGGGTAATGGTGCCGATCGAGGGCAGAAAGTTCTTCGCCGGGTTCTCGGCGTAAATGCGCGCCTCGATCGCGTGCCCGCTGATCGCCAGCTCGTCCTGCGTGAGCGGCAGGGGTTGGCCCGCTGCCACGCGCAGTTGCCACTCGACCAGATCCAGCCCGGTGATTTCCTCAGTCACCGGATGCTCGACCTGCAGGCGGGTATTCATCTCCATGAAAAAGAAGCTGCCGTCCTGGTTGGCGATGAATTCGACCGTGCCCGCACCCACGTAGCCCACCGCCATGGCGGCATCGACCGCGGCTTTGCCCATCGCCGCGCGGCGCTCCGCGGTCATGCCCGGCGCCGGCGCTTCTTCCAGCACCTTCTGGTGCCGGCGTTGCACCGAGCAGTCGCGCTCGAACAAGTAAACGCAGTTGCCGTGGATATCGGCAAACACCTGGATCTCGATGTGCCGCGGCCGCGTCAGGTACTTTTCGATCAGCACCGCATCGTCGCCGAATGACGAGGTCGCTTCGCGCTTGCACGAAGCCAGCGCAGCGGCGAAGTCGGCGGCTTTTTCGACCACCCGCATGCCCTTGCCGCCACCACCGGCGGAGGCCTTGATCAACACCGGATAGCCGATCTTGTCGGCCTCACGTGCCAGCAGATCGGGATTCTGGTCGCCGCCGTGATAGCCCGGGGTGAGCGGCACGCCGGCTTTTTCCATCAGCTGTTTGGATTCGGCCTTGAGCCCCATGGCGCGGATGGCCGACGGCGGCGGGCCGATGAATACCAGCCCGGCCCGGGCGCAGGCCGCGGCGAAATCCTCGTTCTCGGAGAGAAACCCGTAACCCGGGTGGATCGCCTCGGCGCCGGCTTTTTTCGCGATCTCGATGATCAGGTCGCCGCGCAAATAGCTTTCACGCGCCGGCGGCGGGCCCAGTCGATAGGCCTCATCGCAGTCGGCCACATGCTTGGCATCGGCATCGGCATCCGAATACACCGCAACGGTGCGGATGCCCAACCCGTGCGCGGTCGCGGCCACGCGGCAGGCGATCTCGCCACGATTGGCGATGAGGATTTTCTTGAACATCACCGGCCATCCAGTTTGAGTTCGCTGACCCACTTGGGCTTGCGCTTTTCCAGAAAGGAGGCCACACCCTCGCGGCCTTCGGCCGAGGCACGCGCTGCGGCGATGCGCCTGGCTGTCTCGGCTCGAATCGCCGGCGTCAGGCGGGTGCCGCCAGACAGCGCAATCAGCTTCTTGGATTCGGCCACCGCGCTTGCGCCGGCCACCACCAGGTGCCCGAGCAGGTCATTGACGCGGCCATCGAGATCCCCCGGAAGACACAATTCCTGCACGAAGCCGATGCGGTAGGCCTCGGCGGCCTCGAAGCGCTCGGCGGTCAAAAAGTAACGGCCGGCCATGCGCTCGCCCATGGCGCGTATGACGTAGGGCGAAATGGTCGCCGGAACCAGGCCCAGCCGCACTTCGGACAGGCAGAACACCGCATCGGTCGATGCCACCGCGATGTCGCAAGCCGCAACCAGGCCCATGCCGCCGGCGTAGGCGTTGCCGTGCACGCGCGCAACCGTCGGTTTGGAAAGGCTGGCCAGGACCCACAGGGTCTCGGCCAAGCCGGCGGCGTCCTTGAGGTTTTGTGCCTTGGTGTAGGTGGCGGTCTTTTTCATCCAGTTGAGGTCGCCGCCGGCACAAAAAGACTTGCCGTGGCCACCCAGGACGATCGCGCGCACACCCTTGTCCTTCTCAAGGGACTTGAGCACCGTCTTGAGCTCGCCCAGCACAACATCGTTGAGCGCGTTGTGGATTTCCGGGCGGTTCAGCCAGACGATGCCGACATGGTTGCGAATTTCGACTTCAAGGGTGGTGACTTTTGGCATTTCGATATCCTGCAAACAGACTACATGCGGAACACGCCGAAGGTGGTTTTTTCGATCGGCGCATTGAGGGCCGCCGACATCGCCAAGCCGAGCACGCGGCGCGTATCCACCGGATCGATGACGCCGTCGTCCCACAGGCGCGCGCTGGCGTAATAGGGGTGCCCCTGGTGCTCGTATTGTTCGAGGATCGGCTTCTTGAAATCCGCTTCTTCCTCTGCGCTCCAGGCGCCGCCACGGGCTTCAATGCCTTCGCGCTTCACCGTGGCCAGGACAGAGGCCGCCTGCGGACCGCCCATGATGGAAATGCGCGCATTCGGCCACATCCACAAAAAGCGCGGGCTGTAGGCGCGGCCGCACATGCCGTAGTTGCCGGCGCCGAAACTGCCGCCGATGATGACGGTGAATTTGGGTACCTTCGCAGTGGCCACTGCGGTCACCAGCTTGGCGCCGTCGCGCGCGATGCCGCCTGACTCGTATTTCTTGCCGACCATGAAACCGGTGATGTTTTGCAGGAACAACAGCGGAATGCCGCGCTGCGCGCACAATTCGATGAAGTGCGCGCCCTTCAACGCCGACTCCGAGTACAGGATGCCGTTGTTGGCGATGATGCCGACCGGCATGCCGTGGATGCGTGCAAAACCGGTCACCAGCGTTACACCGTAGCGCGACTTGAATTCATCGAGTTCGGAACCATCGACGATACGCGCGATCACCTCGCGCACATCGTAGGGCTTGCGTGATTCGGCCGACACCACGCCGTAAATTTCCTCGGCCGCGTAGAGCGGCTCGCGCGGCGCGGCGATTTCAAGCGCCGGCGCCTTGACCCGGTTCAGGTTGCCGACGATACGCCGGGCGATCGCCAGTGCGTGCGCGTCGCTTTTCGCCAGGTGGTCGGCCACGCCGGAGACGCGCGTATGCACGTCGCCACCCCCCAGCTCCTCGGCGCTCACCACCTCGCCGGTGGCCGCCTTCACCAGCGGTGGGCCGCCCAGAAAAATGGTGCCCTGGTTGCGCACAATGATGGTCTCGTCGCTCATGGCCGGCACATAGGCGCCGCCGGCGGTGCAAGACCCCATCACCACCGCGATCTGCGGGATGCCGCGTGCCGACAGGTTGGCCTGGTTGTAGAAAATTCGGCCGAAATGGTCGCGGTCGGGAAACACGTCCTCCTGGGTCGGCAGATTGCCGCCGCCGGAATCAACCAGGTAGATGCACGGCAGGTTGTTTTCGCCCGCGACTTCCTGCGCCCGCACATGCTTTTTCACCGTCATCGGGAAATAAGTGCCGCCCTTGACCGTGGCGTCGTTGCACACGATCACGCATTCGCGGCCGGAGACGCGGCCGATGCCGGTGATCACACCCGCGCCCGGCGCGGCGTTGTGATACATGTTGAAGGCGGCGAGTTGCGAGAATTCGAGGAAGGCGGTGCCGGGGTCGAGCAACTGCTCGACCCGCTCACGCGGCAACAATTTGCCGCGCCCCACGTGCTTCTTGCGAGCATCCTCTGAGCCGCCGGCGGCGATGTGCGTCACCTTGACCTTGAGATCATCGACCGCGGCCTTGAGCGCAGCGGCATTGGCGGCATATTCAGCGCTGCGGGCGTTGATGGCGGTAGCGAGAGTTGCCATGGGTCTCCTGTGGCCGCCGTGGGCTGGCCGGCTTTACGTTTACGTAAGCGTCAATTGTAGCAACGCGCGCGCTGCGCCGGCCGCAACGTTCTTCCGGGCTGTGGTTCAGGCGCGCCGGGGGGGCAATGCGCCGAGTACGGCGCCGCCGACGATGGCGCACATCGCCAGCAGTGCAAGCGGGCCCAGGCTACCCGCGCCGGACAGCGCCAGCCAGAGCGTGGAAAGCAGAGGCGTGAGATAGGCAAGCGTGCCGATCATACGCGGGTCACCGCGCTTCATCGCCGCATCCCAGGTGTAGAAAGCCAGGCCCAGAGGACCGATGCCTAATGCCAACAGCCAGAAACTGTCGAGCGCTGAGAAGCGACCCGCCGGCTCCCAGAGGAAATGACAAAACAAGGAAAGAACGCCTGACACCGCACAGAATGCACCAACGGTGCCTGTCGGAAACGCCGGCATGCGCCGCGTCAGCAGCGAATACGTGGCCCAGATCAACGCCGCAGCAAGCGCGCAACCATAGCCGAACCAGTAGCGCTCATCAATGTCGAGTTTGCCACCGGTGGCCAACAGCGCGGCGCCACCAAAGCCCAGCATTGCCGCGATCACGTGACGTACGGTCAGACGGACGCCCGGCACGATCAGCGGAGCCAACACGACCATCAGAAGCGGCCACAGGTAGTTGATGAGATTGGCTTGGATCGGCGGAGCGCTGCGCAACGCGGTGAATAGGCACAAGTGAAATCCGAACAGTCCGTACACGCCAAGGGCAAGCAAGCGCGGGGTCGCGGCGCGCCAGTCGGCGATGCGCGGCAGGCCGCAAAGTGCACCCACCAGAAGACTGGCGCCGACCAGCAGGAAGGGTGGAATATGGGCGAGCTTCAAGCTCAACCAAGCGGCGGACGACCACAACAGGATCGATATCAGTGCGGATGCGATGGGAGACAAGGTAAGCGGGGTCGCGACCAGCAGCCTTAGGCAGTCGGCGCGAGGCGGGGCCGGTTAACGCCAGGTTTTCTTCTTCTTCCAGCGCCGATGGCCGCGCGCGCTTTCTTCCTTGATGCCCAGGTAAAACTCCTTGATGTCTTCCTTCTGCATCAGGTTGGCGCAGGTATCTTCCATCACGATGCGGCCGACTTCGAGCACATAGCCGAAGTCGGCAGTCTTGAGCGCCATTTGCGCGTTCTGCTCGACCAACAAAATGGTGGTGCCACGCTCGCGATTGATGCGCGTGATGATGCCGAAAATTTCCTTGGTGAGGAGCGGCGACAAACCCAGCGAAGGCTCGTCGAGCAGCATCAACTTGGGCGCGGACAGCAAGGCGCGCGCAATCGCCAGCATCTGCTGCTGGCCGCCCGAGAGCAGGCCGGCGTCCTGCCTGGCGCGTTCTTTCAGAATCGGGAAATAGCCGTACACGGCTTCGATGTCGCGTGCCACACCGTCGCGATCGCGCCGGGTGTAGGCACCCATCTTCAGGTTGTCCTCGACCGACAGCAGCGGAAACACCTCGCGCCCTTCGGGCACGTGGCTGATGCCGGCGCGCACGATGCGGTCGGCCTCCCAGCCATGAATTTCCTGCCCGGCGTAAATGATCTGGCCCTTGTTGGGATCGATGATGCCGGAGATGGTTTTGAGAATGGTGCTCTTGCCGGCGCCATTGCCGCCCAGCACGGTGGCGATCCTGCCTTCGGGCACAATCAGGCTGACACCGCGCAACGCCTGTACCGGGCCGTAGCTCGACTCGATGTTCGCCAATGTCAGGATGGGCGTGCTCATTCCGGCCGTCCGAGATAGGCTTCGATCACCTTGGGATCGCTCTGCACCTCGCGTGAGGTGCCCAACGACAGCATCTCGCCCTGGCTCAAGGCCAGCACGCGGTCGGACACCCGCGAGACCAGGCTCATGTCGTGCTCGACCATCAACACGGTGACGCCGAGATCCTTCTTGATGTCCTCGATCCAGAATGCCATGCCATCGGTTTCTTCCGGATTGAGGCCCGAGGAGGGTTCGTCGAGCAACAGCAGTTTGGGGCCGATGCACAAGGCGCGCCCCAGCTCGACCACCTTGCGCACACCATAGGGCAGGCCGGCCACGAAACTGTCCCGATAGTGCTGCAACTCGAGAAAATCGACCACCTTTTCGGCGGCCTCGCGATGCGCGATTTCGGCGCGACGCGCCGCCGGCAGGAACAGAAGCTCCTCCAAAAACGAGGTGCTGCGATGGTTGTGCCGCCCGATCAAAAGGTTCTGCAACACCGTGGCGTGCTCGAACAACTCGATGTTCTGGAAAGTGCGCGCGATGCCCAGATTGGCAACACGGTGCGGCGCCATGCCGGTGATCTCCTGGCCCTTGAAAATGATGCGCCCGGAAGTCGGCGGGTAGATCAGGCTGATCAGGTTGAAGATCGTGGTCTTGCCGGCGCCGTTGGGACCGATGATGGTGAACACCTCGCCCTCTTCAACCTCGAACGAAACATTGGTGACTGCCTTGACGCCACCGAACTGGATCGAAATGTTCTCCGCCTTGAAGAAGCTCATTTATTCACCCCCCTTCCAAAGGGGGGCCGGGGGGGAGAGCCCAAAGTGAAGCTCATTTCAACCGGTCCGACTTCATGTACGTCTTCTGGCGCCGGAACATGCCGCGACGGTAAAACGGAAACAGCGAGAAGTAAGTGCGGATCTTGACCCAGCGACCGTAGATTCCCAGCGGTTCGAACAGCAGGAAGCCGATCAGGATCAGGCCGAAAATGGTCGGCTGCAATCCGGTCTGCTGGGCAATCGCCGGCGGCAGATAGTCTTTCATGAAGACGATCAGTTGCGGCAGGGTAATGACAAAAATCGCGCCAAAAATCGCGCCGTGGAATGAACCCAGGCCGCCTATGAATACCAGCGTCGCCATTTCGATCGAAACCAGCAGGTTGAACTGCTCCGGCGAGATGAATTGCAGTTTGTGCGCGTACAAGGCGCCGGCCATGCCGGTCAGCGCTGCGGAAATGGCGAAGGCAATCGTCTTGTAGCGCGCCAGGTGGATACCCATGCTCTGGGCCGAGATCTCCGAGTCGCGGATCGCAACAAACGCACGACCGGTGGAACTGCGCATCAGATTGATCATGCCCAGCATGATGATGAAGACCAGCCCCAGGCACAGGTAATAGAAGCGCACGTCGTTATCGATGAGTGCACCAAAAAAATCAATTTGCTTCAACTGCTTGCCCGAATTGCCGCCGGTCACCGAATCCCAGCGGGTGACCGCCTCCTCGACGATGAAGCCGAAGGCCATGGTCGCAATCGCCAGGTAGATGCCTTTCAGGCGCAGGGCGGGCAGGCCTACGATCACGCCGGCCAAGCCCGCCAAAAGACCCGCAGCCGCAAGCGACACTGCGAACGGCGCACCCCTGGCCTGCAGCCATGCCTCGGTATAGGCGCCAACGGCCAGAAAGGCGGCATGGCCCAGCGAAATCTGCCCGGTAAAACCGATCAGGAGCATCATGCCAAGACCGATGATGCTGTAGATCAGGATGAACACCATCTGACCTACGAGATACTCGGGCAATGCCAGCGGCAGACCCAGCAAAAAAATTGCCAGAGCGCCATACCAGAACTTCTGCTGGCCGTCCTTGAACAGCCGCACATCCTGGTCGTAGTCTGTTTTGAACAGGAAACGCATTCGCTTTTGAGCCTTAGACTTTCTTTGTGAGCTTGTCGCCGAACAGACCCGAAGGTTTGAATATCAGCACCAGCAGCACCACGATATAAGCCGCGATGTCCTTGAAGCCCTCGGGCAGGTAGTAGCCGGCAAACGACTCCACCAGGCCGATCACCAGGCCGCCGACGATCGCCCCCGGAATACTGCCGAACCCGCCGACCACCGCAGCCGGAAAGGCCTTGAGCCCGATGAAACCCATGTTGGCATGCACGAAGGTAAGCGGTGCCAGCAGTATGCCGGCGAAGGTCGCCACCGCTGCCGACAAGCCCCAGATCAGGGTGTTGATGCGCCTCACCGGGATGCCCATGTAGTAAGCCGCCAACTGGTTTTGCGAGCTGGCCTGCATCGCGACGCCAATGCGCGTGAAGCGGAAAAACAGGAACAGCACCGCGCACAGCGCCGCGGTCATGACGATGATCATCAGTTGTTCGAGCGAAATCGCGGCGCCGCCGATATTGATCACACGGTCGGCGAACGGGTTGGCGATCTTGTAGGTATCGGTGCCCCAGCCGGGCACCATCGACACCACGCCGCGCATGACGTAACCCACGCCGATGGTCACCATCACCACCGTGAACTGCGCCTGGCCCAGCACCGGCCGCAGGACAATGCGCTCGATGCCCATGCCGAAAAGCGCCATCACCAGCACCGCGAACACGATCGCCGCCCAGTAGGGCCAACCCATCAGCGCGGTGGCGGTATAGGCGAAAAAGCCGCCCAGCATCATCAGCTCGCCCTGGGCGAAATTGACGGTTTCGGTGGCCTTGTAAATGAGCACGAAGCCCAGCGCCACCAGGGCGTAGACGCAGCCAATGGCGATGCCACTCAAAGCCAGTTGAAGTAAGGTTGCCACCCGATTTTGTCTCCGTGCCGCCAGGAGCCCGTTTGCTTGTGAATTTTGCGAGCCGGGCGAAGACTACCCGCGCCTCGGGCTGCCGTCAATCCTCTGCAAACCCTGCGAACGCGGCGCAACGGAGCGGGCCGAATCGCGAGAGAGGGCAGATCGCGCGCCTGCTTGCTGCTAGCATTGCGCTGCGGCAAAACGCCGACAGATCAACCAGGGAGCGTGCGCGTGAGTTGGCAACCCGAGCTGGACCAGCTCAAACAGCGGCAAACCGCCGCTCTCGCACTGGGCGGGCCTGAGAAGGTCGCGCGTCACACCGGCAACGGCAAGCTCACCGTGCGCCAGCGCATCGCAGCTCTGCTCGACGCGGACAGCTTCCGCGAAATCGGCTCGGCCTCGGGTTTCGCGCAATACGACGCCGACAACCAGCTCGCCAGCTTCACCCCGACCAACCAGGTCATGGGCCGCGGGCGGATCGAAGGGCGCAGCGTTCCCGTCTCCGGCGACGATTTCAGCGTGCGCGACGGCGCCAACGACGGCGGGGTGCCTGAAAAACTGGTCTATGTCGAGCGCATGGCGCTGCAACTGCGCATTCCGCTGGTGCGGCTGGTCGACAGCACCGGCGGTGGCGGTACCCGCGTGAACACTTTTCAACGATCGACAAAGAGGCTTGCATGAGCAAACAAGTGGAGTTTTTCTTCGACTTCGGCAGTCCGGCCGCCTATCTGGCCTGGACCCAGTTGCCGAACATCGCTGCGGCTGCCGGCGCCACCATCGTCTGGCGGCCGATGCTGCTGGGCGGCGTGTTCAAGGCCGCCGGCAATGCCAGCCCGATTTCAGTGGCTGCCAAGGGCAAATGGATGATGGCTGACCTGGCGCGCTTCGCCGCGCGCTATGGCGTGCCGCTCAATTTTCCGGCCAGCTTCCCCGTCAATACGCTAGCGCTGATGCGCGGCGCGGTCGGCATGCAGATGTGCCAACCGGCGGATTTCGACCGCTATGTGACCGCCGTCTTCCAGGCCATTTTCGCTCGCGGCCTCGCCATGGGCGACCCGGCGGTGGTGGCGGGTGTGTTGAGCGCCGCCGGTCTCGATGCCGGCGGCTTTGAAGCGCTGATCGGCGACCCCGCGGTCAAGCAGGGGCTGATCGCCAACACCGAGGAGGCGGTGGCGCGCGGCGCGTTCGGTGCGCCGACCATGTTCGTGGGAAACGCCATGCATTTCGGCCAGGACCGGCTCGACTTCGTCGCACAAGCGCTGGCCGCTTGAAATCATGAACCAACAGGTGCTGGCCACCACGGCGCTCGAAACCCCGGTCCGCCAGGGCGAGGAGTTTCGCGACCGCAACGTGCGGCGGCGCCTGCCGGCCGAAGAGTTGGCGCCGCTGACCCGACTGTCGAACTGGAAGAGCCTGCAAGCGCTGCTGCAGACAGTTTGCCTGATAGGCATGACCGCGGCGCTGGGCGGGTTCGGCTTGAAGCTTCTGCGCAACACTACCGGCGCCGAACCCTGGTTGGGTCTTGGCATGATTGTCATTGCGGTCCTGTTGATGGGCTGCTGGCAGCATGCGCTGGCGATCATTTCCCACGAATCCACCCACTACCGGCTGTTTGCCAATCGCAGCGCCAACGATGTGATCGGACGCATCGCCGGCATGCTGATCGGCGTATCGACCTATTCCTATCGCATCGTGCATCGGGTGCATCACAACAACCTGTTTGAGGCGATCGACCCCGATCTGGCGCTGATGGCCGGCTATCCGCGCGGCAAGATGTACCTGGTGAAAAAACTGCTCAAGGACTTGGCCGGCCTCACCGCCTGGCGCAACTACCTGTATTTTTTCGGCGCGCCGGCCATGAACGCAAGCACCGGCCAGACGCAGAAGCCACTCGACGACACCACCGACCGCCTGCGCGACATGGCGCTGGCCGACCGCTGGGTGGTGGTGGCGTTTCATCTGGGCATGCCGGTGGCGATGTTCGCCATCGGTTGCGGCGTCGAATATCTGGTGCTGTGGATCCTGCCGGCCATTACGGTGCAAGCGGTGATCCTGCGCCTGCGAGCATTAGCCGAGCACGGTGCGCCGTCCGACACCAGCACGCCACTGGGTGCGGCGCGCACCAATATCGATTTGCCGCTATGGGCCCGAGTGGCGCTGTTTCCGCATCATGTCAACTATCACCTGGAGCACCACCTCTACCCGGCGGTGCCGCATTACCATCTGCCTGCACTGCATGAGCGACTCAAGGCGCACGGCATTCTTGAAGGGGCCGAGGTGCGCCCGTTCGCCGCCACCATGCGGCGTGTTTTCGCGCCGCGCCCGCCAGTCGCGGCCGCCGCAGCCGATCAATGACAGCGATAATCGCCCGCCAACGGCAGCATTGACGCCAGCCATTTCACCCACATTCAAAAACCCGACCATGAATCCGATCCGCTACGACACCGATGCCGAGGGCATCGTCACCCTGACCTTCGATGCCCCCGGCGCCCCCGTCAACACCATGACGCAAGCCTGGACCGACGCCATGACCGCGGCGGTTGACCGCATCATTGCGGACAAGGACAAGATCACCGGCGTGATCCTGGCCTCGGCCAAGAAGACCTTTTTCGCCGGCGCCGAATTGAAGGACGTGCTGAAGCTCACCGCAGCCCAGGGGCCGCGCTGGTACAAGGAAATCGAACAGACCAAGCGTGACTTCCGGCGCCTGGAAACCTGCGGCCGGCCGGTGGTGGCCGCCGTCGCCGGCGCTGCCCTTGGGGGCGGCTGGGAGCTGGCCTTGTCGGCCCATTGCCGAATCGCACTGGACGAAGCCCGCATCACGCTGGGCCTGCCCGAGGTGACGCTCGGCCTGTTGCCGGGCGCGTGTGGCGTGACCAAGCTGGTGCGGCTGTTGGGGCTGGAAGCGGCGCTGCCGATCCTGATGGAAGGCAAGACCTTCAACCCGCGCCAGATGCACGAGCTCGGCCTGGTACAGGAACTGGCCGATTCGCCCGATGACATGTTCGCCCGCGCCCGCGCCTGGATCCGTGCCAATCCGGGCGCGCAGCAGCCCTGGGATGTGAAGGGTTACCGCATTCCCGGCGGCAGCCCGGACAGCCCGAAAATTGCGCAAATGCTCGCGCTCGCGCCAGCCATCACCATCGAAAAAACCCGCGGCCTGCTGCCCGCGCCGGAAGCCATCATGGCCTGTGCGGTCGAAGGTGCGCGCGTCGATTTCGATACCGCGGCGCGCATCGAAAGCCGCTACCTGATCAAACTTGCCGTCGGGCAGGTCGCCAAGAACCTGATCACCCTGTTTTTCAACCAGACCGCGATCAGGAGCGGCGCCTCGCGCCCCAAGGACGTGCCGAAATGGAAGGCCACCAGGGTCGGCATCCTGGGCGCCGGCATGATGGGCTCGGGCATCGCCTGGGCCAACGCCAGCCGCGGCATCGCCTGCGTGCTCAAGGATGTGTCGCAGGAGGCGGCCGACAAGGGCAAGAGCTACAGCGCCAAACTGCTGGACAAACAGATCCAGCGCGGCCGCTCCGACCCAACTCGCGCCGGCCAAATTCTTTCCATGATCAGCGCCACCGCTTCCAGCGACGACCTGGCAGGCTGCGACCTGATCATCGAGGCGGTGTTCGAAAAGCGCGACTTGAAAGCACAGGTCACCCGCGAAGCCGAACCGCAGCTGGCGCCGGGCGGCTTTTTCGCCTCCAACACGTCCACCCTGCCGATCAGCGGCCTGGCACAGGCCTCGGCCAGGCCGGAGAAGTTCATCGGCCTGCATTTCTTTTCGCCGGTCGACAAGATGGCGCTGGTGGAAATCATCAAGGGCGAGAAGACCGATGCCGAAACACTGGCACGCGCCTATGACTACGTGCAGCAAATCGGCAAGACGCCGATCGTGGTCAACGACAGCCGCGGCTTCTATACCAGCCGCACCTTCGGCACCTTTGTGCGCGAAGGCGCCTGCATGCTCGAAGAAGGCATTCCGGCGGCGGTGATCGAGAACGCCGCGCGCGCAGCCGGCATGCCGGTAGGCCCGCTTTCGGTGATCGACGAAACCTCGATGAGCTTGTCGGTGCATGTGATGAACCAGACCCGCGCCGACCTCGCAGCAGAGGGCAAGACCTACGTGCCGCAGCCCGGTGAAGCCTTGTTCGAACGCATGGTGAACGAATTCAAGCGCCCCGGTCGCGCCGCCGGTGGCGGCTTCTACGACTACCCTGCGGGCGGCAAGAAGTCACTGTGGCCGGGCCTCAGGCAGTTCGCCAGGGACGGCGTCACTTGGGACATGGAGGAGCTCAAGCATCGCTTCCTGTACCGCCAGGCGATCGAAACCGCGCGCTGCCTGGAAGAAGGCGTGCTGATGACCGTGCATGATGCCAACATCGGCTCGATCTTCGGCATCGGCTTCCCCAGCTGGACCGGCGGCGCGCTGCAGTACATCAACAGCGAAGGCCTCGCTGCCTTCGTCAGCCGCGCCGATGCGCTGGCCGCGAAGTTCGGCGAACGCTTCAAGGTTCCGCAACTGGTGCGCGAGCGCGCGGCGCGCAACGAAGCGTTGGTTTGATCCGGTGACTACGCGCCGCAGAAAAGGCGCAGGCGCAGCCGCGCGCCCCGCGACGGAGTGTGCGTCGACGCCAGCGATGCGGCATCACCCCGTCTTCGCCGCCACTTTCTTTCTGGGTGCCTTGCCTGCGGGGCGCGCGCGGCGGCGCGCGGCGCTCTCTTCGGTCGCGGCGGAATCGCATTCTCGAGATCCTTGAGCGCAGCGGCCGCATAGACTGCCAAGTGCTGCATGCCGGGCTGTGAGGAGTGACATCCGGTGAAGCCGAAGTTCATCGCGCCGGCGTAGCTCTGGCAGGTGATGTTCAGCGCCTGGCCATACGTCACGATCGAGGCCGGATAGGCGCGACCTGCCGCCAAAAGCGACCCGTGCAGCAGCCAGGCACCAGTGTCAATGCACCTATCGCCGCGAATAGCGCAGACACCCGAGCACGGTCCATGGAGGCAAGCGTGGGCGTCGGCATCACGCGTCACGACCGAGGCCGGAACGCCAGCGCGAATGCCGGCCCCTTCCAGCGGGCTGGCGAGATACGCATCTTTTCGCCCGATTGCGCTCCAGGCGCTGATGCATAATCAGGGTCCCGTCACCCGGCAGACACCCGCTTAACGCACCATGCGCCGCATTTCACTGTCCCGCCACCCCCGCGTGGCAAAAATTTCAACATGCGCTGGGTCGCCTCGATGGTGGCCGACGTATTGCGTATCTTGACCCGCGGCAGTCAGGGCGGCTGAGGCGCGCTGCGGGCAAGGGCCGACACCAGCTTGCGATGCGCGTGCGAATCTCGCAACTGAAGTCTTCCGGCAAGGCACTGGCCGCGGGCATCCACCTGGGCTTGAGTGCCTGCGCGGTGGGCCTTCTTGCAATGCTGATGTTCCTGTGGTGGTATCCGCCACCGTTTTTCATGGTCGACGGCGGCTGGCAGGTGTTGCGCCTGATCGTTCTGGTGGACGTGGTGCTGGGCCCTCTGTTGACCTTGATCGTGTTCGATCGCGCCAAAAAGGAACTCAAGCGCGACTTGGGGCTGATCGTGGTGCTGCAGGTGGCCGCTTTTGCCTATGGCGCGTCGATCATGCACTCGCATCGCCCGGCCTTCATGGTCTATGCCGAACGCAGCTTTTACTCGGTCAGTTGGCGCGACATCGGGCGGGCCAGCGCCGACCTCTCGGTGCCGGCGGCGCTGGCGGCCGGCACGCCCGCGCCGGTGCCGGTAGTCGCGGAGCTGCCGGCCGACCGCGCCCTGCGCGCACGGCTGTTCGCGGGAATGGCCGCCGGTGGCCCCTCGATTACCCACTATGGTGCCTTGTATCGCAAGCTTGACCAAGTCACCTTCGAGCGCATCGCCCGCGAAGCCGCCGATATCGACGAACTGGCACGCGGCGACAGCACAATCGCCGCCGAACTGGCACGGGTGCGCATGACACACCCGGCGCGCAAGCTGAGCTATGTTCCAATCGATTGCCGCTATGGCCTGATCATGCTGGTATTCGATCGCGACACCCTGGCGATCGTCGATTGGATGACATGACCCATGCGACAAGGGCGCAAACCGTCTTGCGTATCGTTGCGCCCCCTCGAACCTGGCGGCCCGGCCCGCCTGCGCCGCGCGCTTGCAGAAAGCCCTTTTGCCCATTCCGCCTGAACGCAAACCCGCCGATACCCAGGCGATCCTGCTGATGCTGCTGCTGTCGGCCATGTGGGGCATGAACCAGGTGGCCGTCAAGCTGGCAGCGCCGGGCATTTCGCTGGTGATGCAGGCATGCCTGCGTTCGGTCATCGCCGCGGTCTTGCTGTTTGCCTACGCCCGGCTGCGCGGGATTGCGCTATTCGAGCGCGACCACACGCTGCTCCCTGGCTTGGCTGCAGGCGCCCTGTTCGCGGCGGAATTCGCCTTCATCCATGCCGGCTTGAACCATACCAGCGCCGCACGCATGGTGGTGTTCGTTTTCATGGCGCCGGTTGTCACCGCGCTCGGACTGGCACTTTTCATCCCCGGAGAGCGCCTGCGGCCGTGGCAATGGGCAGGCATCCTGATCGCCTTCGCCGGCATCGTGACGGCCTTCAGCGAGGGTCTCGCCGCGACCAGTGGAAATGAGTGGAAGGGCGACTTGATGGGCATGATTGGCGCCCTACTGTGGGCGCTCACTACCATTGTGGTTCGCACTACATCGCTATCAAATGCACAGCCGGCGAAAACCCTGTTCTACCAGCTGGGGTTTGCCGGCGCCACCTTGCCAGCGGTTTCGATCGCCCTGGGCGAAACCGGCATCACCCATCTGCAGCCGGTGGTACTGGCCTCGATCCTGTATCAGGGCGTGCTGGTGGCCTTCGCCAGCTACCTGACATGGTTCTGGTTGCTGACCCGCTACTGGGCAGCCCAGCTTTCGGTATTTTCCTTTCTGACGCCGCTTTTCGGCGTAGCCTTCGGCGTACTGATCCTGGGCGACCAGGTCAGCACCGCGTTCATTGCTGCGGCGCTACTGGTGGGCGCCGGCATCACGCTGGTCAATCTGCCGGCACGTAGCGCCGTTGCGGACGGATCGATACCGTAGGTGCACCGGCTTCCTTGATCGGCAAGCCCAGGTGATTGCGCCGCACGATGCCCGGGTCACGCGGTTTGCGCACCGCCGGCCGGGGCGGCGCTGGCATGATGGTGGCGATCGCATGCTTGTTGATCACCTGACGCTCGTTGCCGTCGAGGGCCACCGTATGTTGGTCGAACGAAGTCACGCGCCCGGCAAGCTTGACGCCGTTGACCAGATAGATCACTACCACCTTGCGCGCCTTGCGCAGCGTGTTGAGATAGGGCTCCTGGATGCGCTGGCCGGGCGCCATCGCCCCGGGATCGGCGGATGGGTCGTGTGGCAAGTCTGAAATGTCGGAAGTCGGCATGGCGTGCATTGCAACATGGTTTTGCGCAGTCTTTACACTACCACGCTTTGCAAGTTGCGTGCCGCAATGCACCAATAAGATTGGCTTGATCCGACCCGGATCGCCCCACCCCGCGCTCTGCCGCTACCGTACCGGGTACCGGCAGGTTCAACCGGCCATCAAGAATCGCGACTCGGCGCCGTTAAATTGCCACAGAGGGCAAAGGCGCCCGGGAGACTCACAATGTTCGCCATCGAACTTGAAAACGAGCAGTCGGCAGGCGATCGGGTCGCCGGACTCGAAGCGCGGGTAGCGGCACTCGAGGCCGCGCTAGGCCGCGTGCTCGGCGGCGAGGATCTCCTGCCCTCCGCTGAACACTTTGCCAAGACGCAGAAACTCTCCGCACTTGGTCCGAACACCGGCACCACCGCAGCCGCGGCGTCACCGACCGGTTACGTGAACCTGGGCATCACTGCGGCCTTCGCGTGTCTGGATGGTCAGGTCGCAGCCGCAGCCGCAGCCGAGCTCGCGCTGACGCGTGCGCCGGAGCTTGGTCCGATGGTCGATATCGACCCCGGCCTGATCGAAGACGCCTATGCCAGGCTTACGCCCAAACCCAAGGGGCGGGTGGTATCGAACCGGCCGGTACGCAGCGATCTCGAAGACCACTATCCGAAAATCCTGCAGAAACTCACATTCACCTGGCGCTCCAGGGAGGGACAGGAGTATCTCAAAAAATTGATCGTCAGCGACCGCGGCGATCGCGCCGGCTTCGACCCTGCCGTCATGAGCGAGCTGATGTTCTTGAGCGACATTCTCGACGCACCCGCGACAACCGATGCCTGGGCTGCGAATGCGGCCCTGATCTGAGCGTAACGCTGGCGCTGCGCGCTGGCGCGTCAGGTGCCAGGCAACGCGCGGCCGCGTTTCATGCGACCGCACCACAGCGCGGGCGCGACTCTGGCTACAGGCCCAGGATGCGACCGATTTCGGTCACATAGACGCTATCGCGCACGAGTTCGCCGCGCACCGCATGCGCCGCGTCGCGCACCGCGTGCAGGCCCTCGTCGATCCAGTGGTGGCGCGTGCGCGGCAAGTTCAGTATCGCGCGCAGGGTCTCGATCTCCTCGCGCAGGTCCTGTATTCCCGGCGCATCGGCCGGCGCCCGCGCCACCTCGGCGGCCAGGTCGGCGACCAGCCGGTTGACCCGCTCCACATCGAACTTCACATTCTCGCGCCCGCTTGGTGCATTCACCGGGTCCATGGTTTCACCTTTCTAGAAAACGCATCCTCGAACCGTGCCAAGGGCAATCCGCCGCAGGCCGCGATCGGCGTCAGGCCATCGACAGTTGCCGGACAGGCGCGATACCCATCTTGCCTGCGCCAGTGCGGGCGCACTTGACCTCGATCAAACAAGCCTGCCCCGCGCCTGACCCCAGCCTTTCAACACCACCTTGCCGATGCTGCGCCCGCCTTCCACCATGGCATGCGCTTGGCGCAGATTGGCGGCGTTGATCGGCGCCAGTACGTGGCCCACAGTGGTGCGGATCACGCCCTGGTCGACCAGGCGCGCCACTTCATTTAACAGGTAATGCTGCTCGATCATGTCAGCGGTGGCCTTGGCGGGCCGCGTGAACATGAATTCCCACGACAGGCTGCAGCTTTTGCCCATCAGGGGTGCCACGTCGAGCAGGCCATCCACCCGCAGCACTGAGCATATGCCGCCCAGCGGCGCCAGCAGTTCGGCGGCCGGCGCGAAATTGCGTTGGGCATCGTTCAACAGCAGCACGTAATCCACCTGCCGGTGCCCGACTGCACGCACCGAGGCCACCAGGTCGCCGGCATGATCGGCGATCGCTGTGGCGCCCAGCGCGCGGCACCACTGCGCCGATTCGGGCCGTGATGCGGTGGCGATCACGCTAAGCCCGGCGACCTTGGCGGCCAGTTGAATCGCCATCGAGCCCACCCCGCCGGCACCGCCGATCACCAGCAGCGACTTGCGCGGCTGCGCATGCGGCGGCGCGCTGACCTTGAGGCGGTCGAACAGTCCTTCCCAGGCGGTGATCGCGGTCAATGGCAAGGCCGCGGCGGAGGCGAAATCAAGCGAGGCCGGCATGTGGCCCACGATGCGTTCGTCGACCGCATGCAGGCCGCTGTTGGTGCCCGGGCGCGTCACGTCACCGGCGTAGAACACACGATCGCCGGGCTTGAAGAGGGTCACACCGGTGCCGACCGCCTGCACCACCCCGGCCGCGTCATAGCCCAGAACGCGCGGCGCCCCGGCATCGCGCGGCTTGGCCATACGCTGCTTGCAATCCACCGGGTTGACCGAAATGGCCTCGACGGCAACGATCAGGTCGCGCTCGCGTGCCAGCGGGTCGGAAAGCTCGAGATCGACAAAGCAGGCGGCATCGGTGACCGGCAGCGGACGAATGGTGGCGACAGCTTGCATGGCGGGCTCTTGGGTTGAAGTTGCGGTTAATGGAAAAGACCCGCGGAAAAGCTCGGCGGCGCCGTGGCGCCGTGGCTTGCAAAGCGCATTGTAGAACCGGTCGATCCCGCACATGCCATAACAGCCGTTGGCGGCGCCGGCGCCCGGCACTTTCAAGCAGGACGGCACGGTGCAGTAAAGTACGCCTCCCGACCTTGGCTTGAACCCGACCTTGCAGCGCCGACTACATGGCTCTGCGACGCCCGCAGCCCATGCGCCCCGTTTTACCCAAGCCCGATGATCGGCATGTTTACGGATGCTGCCCCATGCAAATGTTTCGTTCGATCAAACCAGCTTTGCCGGCCGCGCTTACCCTGTGTGCGCTGCTCGCCGCCTGCGGCAAGAGTGCGCCACCGCCACCAGCCGCAGCGCCGCCGCCCGCAGTCACCATCGTCACTGCCGCGCCGCGCGAGGTGCCGGTGCTGATCGAGGCGGTGGGTCGTACCGAAGGGTCGAAGGAAGTGGAAGTGCGGGCGCGAGTCGCCGGGATTCTGCAGCGCGTGCTGTATACCGAAGGCAGCCCGGTACGGGCCGGCGCGCCGCTGTTCCAGATCGACCGCGCGCCCTACGAGATCGCCCTGGCGCAGGCGCAGGCGGCACTGGCCCAGGAGCGCTCGCGCAGTGAGCAGACCCAGCGCGAGTCCGAGCGCCTCAAGGACCTGATTGCCAAGCGTGCCATCAGCCAGCGCGAGGCGGACGACGCCGCATCGAGCTTCAAGACCGCAAGCGGCGCGCTGCAAGCGTCGCTTGCGCGCGTGCGCGAAGCCGAACTCAATCTCTCCTACACAACAGTCAACGCGCCGATCGCCGGCGTCAGCGGACGGGTGCAGCGCTCGCAGGGCAGCCTGGTGGGGCCCGCCAGCGATGCCAGCCTCCTGACCACGCTGTCGCAAACCGACCCGCTGTGGGTGCGCTTCGCCTTGTCGGAAGCTGAATTGCAGGTGGTGCGGGCCGGCCGCCAGGGCGGGCGTGGCAACGAGGTGCGGTTGTTGCTGCCCGACGGCAAGACCCATTCGGTGGCCGGGCGCCTCAACTTCGCCGGCTCCACCGTCGACACACGCCTGGGCACGGTGCAACTGCGCGCCGAATTCGCCAACCCTGATCTGCGCCTGCTGCCTGGCCAGTTCGTGCGGGTTGCGGTGGTGGCCGGCACGCAGGAGGCCTTTGTGGTGCCACAAAGCGCGGTGCTGCAAAACGACCAGGGGCGCTTCATGTGGATTCTGGGGCCGGAGAACAAGGCATTGCAGCGGCCGGTCGAGACCGGCGCCTGGCTTGGCGCGGACTGGATCATCCGCGGCGGGCTCAAGGCCGGCGACAAGCTTATCGTGGACAACCTGTTGCGCATGCGACCCGGCGTGACCGTGCAGTTGCAGGTCGCGGGCAAGGGCAGTGATAGCCGCGCGCCGGGCGCGGCCAGCCAGTCGCCGGGGCCGGCCGGGACCGCGGGCCCCGGAACAGGGCCCGCCGCAACAACCGGGCCGCCCGCAGCCCCCGCGCCGTCCACTGCACCGTCACCCGCTGCACCCGACGCCAGGAAGCCGGGCTGAGCCGCATGTCACGCTTCTTCATCTATCGCCCGGTGTTCGCCGCTGTCATCGCAATCCTGATCGTCATCGCCGGACTGGTGGCGGCGTTCATCCTGCCGGTCTCGCAATATCCGGAGATCGCGCCGCCCACGGTGACCATTACCACCAGCTATCCGGGCGCCTCCGCCGAGACCCTGGCGCGCACTGTGGCCGCGCCGATCGAAGAACAGCTCTCCGGCATCGAGCGACTGTCGTTCTTCAGCTCCAACTCGTCGTCCAACGGCACGGTCACCATCACCACCACCTTCGAGCCCGGCACCAATGTCGACCAGGCGGTATTCACCGTCAACAACCGGGTGCAACTGGCATTGCCGCGCCTGCCCGACGAGGTGCGGCGCAGCGGCGTGATCGTGCAAAAACGCTCGATCGACATCCTGCTGGTGGTGTCGCTCACCTCGCCGAAATCGAAATTCAACACCCTGTATCTGTCGAACTATGCGTCGCTATCGGTGGTCGACGACTTGAAACGCGTGCCCGGCATTTCGGATGTCACCGTATTCGGTGCGCGCGACTACTCGATGCGGGTATGGCTCAAGCCCGATCGCATGGCCATGCTGAGCATCACCACCACCGATGTGGCCAACGCGCTGCGTGCGCAAAACGCGCAATTCGCCGCCGGCAAGATCGGCGCCGAACCGGCACCGCCCGGCCAGACGCTGGTGTACACCGTGACCGCCTCCGGCCGCCTGATCGAACCCGAGCAGTTCGGCGACATCGTGATACGCGGCGACGGCCCCGGCGGCGCGCTCAGACTCAAGGACATCGCGCGCATCGAACTGGGCGCGGCCAACTACGACACCTTCAATACCCTGGACGGCAAACCGACCATCGGCATGGCCGCTTTTCTGCAGCCTGGCGCCAACGCGCTGGAGGTGGCCCGGCTGGTGAAAAAGCGCATGGCGGAGTTGAAACAGGGCTTTCCGGAAGACGTCGATTACGCCATTCCGTTCGACACCACGCGCTTTGTCGATGCCTCCATCAAGGAGGTCGTCAAGACCATTTTCGAAGCGGCGATCCTGGTGGTGCTGGTGGTATTCGTGTTTCTGCAGACCGTGCGCGCCACCATCATCCCGATGATCGCGGTACCGGTGTCCCTGATCGGCACCTTCGCCGGCCTGTGGCTGGTCGGCTTCTCGATCAACACCCTGACCCTGTTTGCGATGGTGCTGGCAATCGGCATCGTCGTCGACGATGCCATCGTGGTGCTGGAGAATGTCGAGCGCCTGATGCGCGAGGAACGCATGGGCCCGTTCGAAGCTTCGCTGGCGGCCATGCGCGAGGTCTCCGGAGCGGTCATCGCCATCGTGCTGGTGCTGTGCGCGGTGTTCGTGCCGGTGGCGTTCCTGGGCGGCATCGCCGGCCAGTTGTACCGGCAGTTCGCGGTGACCGTGGCGATCGCGGTGCTGATCTCCGGCTTCACCGCCCTGACCCTTACGCCGGCCTTGTGCGCGATCATGATGAAGGCCGGCGGCGATCACGAATCGCGTTTCTTTCATCCGTTCAACGTGGCCTTCGCCTGGCTGACCCGCTGGTTCATGTTCCTTGTGGGCGCCGCGATCCGCCACAGTTTCATCTCGCTCTTGCTGTTTCTGGGCGTCATTGGCGGCACCGTCACCATGTTTCTCAGCATTCCGGGCAGCTTTGTGCCACCCGAGGATCAGGGCTATGTGTTCACGTCGGTGCAACTGCCGGACGGCGCCACCCTCGAGCGCACCGGGCGCCTGACCGATCAGGCGCAGAAAATGGTGTCGGCCAACCCGGCGGTGCAGTACGTGCTGGGGATTGTCGGCTTCGACCTGATCGGCGGCGGCAACAAGACCAACGCGGCGACCATGTTCGTGCCGCTCGTCGACTGGGATGCGCGCGAGGCCACGGCGCAGCAGGTGGCGGCCGACATCATCCGCAAGGGCGCCGGCTTTCGCGACGGGCTGGTGCTGGCGTTCCCGCCGCCGGCGATCCGCGGCCTGGGAACCGCCGGCGGGCTGGAGGTGTATGTGCAGGGGCGCACCAACGCCGACCCGAAAGCGCTTTTCACGGTGACGCAGGATTTCCTGGCGGCCCTGCGCGCCCATCCGGCACTTACCGGCGTCAATTCGTTCTACCGGCCCACCACACCGCAACTGCGGGTGGAAGTCGATCGCGAAAAGACCCTGGCCTTGGGCGTGCCCATCGGCGAGGTGTTCGATGCGCTGCAAAGCACGATGGGCGCGCTTTACGTCAACGACTTCAACAAGTTCGGCCGCACCTATCGGGTGCAGTTGCAGGCCGATGCCGCCTATCGCGCCAAACCGGAAGACCTCGGCAATGTGTTTGTACGTGCCAGCGCCAGCGGTGAAATGATTCCCTTGAAGGCGCTGTTGCGCACCTCCAGCATCACCGGTCCTGAGCAACTCGAACGCTTCAACGGTTACCTGGCGGCACGCGTGCTGGCGGCCGGCCGGCCCGGTGTTTCCTCGGGTGAGGCGATACGCGCAGTCGAGGAGATTGCCGCCAAGACCCTGCCACAGGGCTACCAGATCGCCTGGACCGGCCAGGCCTTCCAGGAAAAACGCACCGGCAGCGCCTCGGCCCTGGCCTTTTGCCTGGCGCTGGTGATGGTGTTCCTGATCTTGGCCGCGCTTTATGAGCGCTGGATGCTGCCCTGGGCGGTGCTGTTGTCGGTGCCGTTCGCCATCGGCGGCGCCTTGACCTTCGTGATGCTGCGCGGCATGGAAAACGACATCTACTTCCAGATCGGGCTGGTGGTGCTGATCGGTCTGGCGGCGAAGAACGCGATCCTGATCGTCGAGTTCGCCCAGCAGGGCTTTCTCGAAGGCATGACACCGATCGACGCCGCCTTGAAGGCCGCGCGCCTGCGCTTCCGGCCGATCGTAATGACCTCGCTGGCCTTCGTTTTGGGCGTGGCGCCGTTGGTGTTTTCCACCGGCGCCGGGGCCGCGGCGCGGCGCTCGATGGGCACCGGCGTGTTCGGCGGCATGCTCGCGGCCACCTTCATCGCCACCATATTCGTGCCGCTGTTTTTCACGCTGACGGCACGTAGCCGCGCTGCACGTGCCGAAGAAACCACTGCCGCCGCGCCATCGGCACAGGCACTGCCGGCCGCACCTGGCAGCGAGGGCACACCATGAAACAGCGGATTGCCGCAACCCTGTCGGGCCTCTTGCTGTTGAGCGCCTGCACCCCGATCGGTCCGAACTACCAGCGCCCTGCATTCGACCTGCCGACCGACTATCCGGAAACGTCAAGCGGTCAGGCCTCGAGCATCGGTGCCGACTGGTGGAAGCTGTTCGGCGATCCGCTGCTCGATGACCTGATTGCCAGCGCACGCGCCAGGAACGCCGACATCCGGCTCGCCACAGCGCAGCTCGAGGAAGCCGAGGCGGCCTTGCGTGAAGTCGACTCCGCCTTCTATCCGCAGGTCGACCTGGCGTTCGCCAATTCGCAGTCGCGCGTCAGTGCCCTGACCGCATTGCCCAACCCGCGGCCGCGCATCCGCCTGGAGCGTCGCCTGGCGGCCTCGACCGCGTTCGAGCTGGATTTCTGGGGCCGGCTGCGGCGTGGTGTGGAAGCCGCACGCGCACAGGCGCTGGCAAGCCGCTACGGCCGCGATACCGTCGGGCTCACCCTGGCCGGTGCGGTGGCGCAGGCCTATTTCGCCTTGCGTTCGCTCGATTCGCAGATCACCCTGACGCGCGCCACCCTGGCTTCGCGCAGCGAGTCCCTGCAGCTGGTAGGCCATCGTGCCGCCGGCGGCATCGCCTCCGAACTCGAAGAACGCCAGGCCGAGGTCGCACGCGCCGATGTCGCCGTGCAACTCGATGAACTGGCGCGCCAGCGCAAGCTGATCGAGCATCAGCTTGCGCAATTGAGCGGCCAGTCGGGCCGCAAGATCGGCGACGGGGCCCTGGAAAGCCTGCCATCGGTGCCGTTGCCGCCTGCCGGCCTGCCCTCGGCCCTGCTGGAACGGCGCCCCGACGTGCGTTCAGCGGAGCAAACCCTGATCGCCGCCAACGCGCGCATCGGCGTGGCCAAGGCGGCGCTGTTCCCGACCATTTCGCTGACCGGCAGCTATGGCGGGCAAAGCGCCGCTTTCGCCGACCTGCTGTTGGGCGGCGCTCGCATCTGGTCCCTGGGATTCGGGCTGGCGCTGCCGTTGTTCGATGCCGGCCGCGCCGATGCGCGCATCGAACAGGCCGAGGCAAGGCAGCGCCAGGCGGTGGCAACCTATCAACGGGCAGTGGAGGCGGGCTTTCGCGAAGTCGCCGACGCGCTGGGCAATCTGGAGTCGACCGGCAGCAGTGAAGCCAGCCTGCAACAGCGCCTGGCGGCCGCGCGCCGCGCCCTTGAAATCGCGCAAACGCGGCACGCCGTCGGATATTCAGGCTTCCTCGAAGTGCTCGATGCCCAGCGCAGCGCGAACGACGCCGAACTGGCGCTGGTGCGCAATCGGCAGGTGCGGCTGGTCGAAAGCGTAAACCTGATGAAGGCGCTCGGCGGCGGCTGGTCACCCGCAGTCGCGAGCAAGCCTTGAACGGCCAAGCGTTGTGATGTTGCGGACCCAAAGCACGCGGCGTAGCATGCCATGGCAACCTTTCGGCCTGACAGGGGTCGAATCCTGATGAAGGACCTACCCGCCATGCCGCGCATTTCGATCGCCGTATTCGCATTCGCACTGTGCGTCGCCAACGTTTATGCGCAGCCGGTCTACAAGTACCGGATGCCTGACGGCAGGATCGTCTATTCCAGCGAAAAGCTGCCCAATGCGAAATTGCTTGGCACGGTGCGCGAGCCCACGCCGGCGCAACCGGTCGACGCCGCGCGGCAATCGCGCTTGCAGAGCGAGAAAGATGCGGTCACGCAGTCGAGCAACAAGCGCCTGGCGGCGCTGACCGCGGCCGATGCGGAAGTCACTGCCGCCCTGCAAACCCTTGCTGAGACGAAAGCGCGTCAGGCTGCGGGCGCCGAACCGCAGGAAGGCGAACGCGTCGGCACGGTACGTTCAGGTTTGGGGCGTGCGCGTGACGCCTACCTCGAGCGCCAGAACCAATTGCAGGAAGCGGTCGATGCGGCGCAGAAGCGGCTCGATCGCGCCTACGAGGCGCGCAACGCAGCGCGCTGACTGCCGCCTTCCCGAGCTCGATAACCGCTAGCCACGCGCCAATTCGGCTTCGATCAGTTCGAGCGCGGCGCGCGTGAAGGCGCGCATGTTGGCGACGCGGTCGCCACTACCGGTTTCCAGCGTCAACACCCGCTCGTGAGGGCCGCTCACCGCAACACAGGTGTGGCCGGCGGCATCGCCGTAGCGGTTGCCGGAAGGTCCGCTGGCGCCGGTTTCGGCCAGCCCCCAGGTGGCGCCAAAACGTTCGCGCGAGTTGCGCGCCAGCAGCAGCGCATAGGGCTCGGACGAAGAACGCAAGCCGCGCATGGCGGCATCATCAATGCCGGTCAGGAGTTCACGGGCCACCCGCGTGTAGACCACCGCACCACCGAGAAAATAGGCCGACGCCCCGGGCACGGCCAGCAACACCGCCGACAGCAGGCCGCCGGCGGAGGATTCGGCCACCGCGATGGTTTGCTTGCGGCTCTTGAGCATGTCGGCGACGCGGCCGGCCAGCGGCAACAGTATTTCCATGAGGGTTCTCAGTCGGCCAGTACGGGCATGCCGGCGGCCAGTACGGCGGCATCCGGCATCGGCTGCATCGGCGCCCAGTTACGCGAACGCACATAGTCGGGCCGTGGCTCTTTCACATCATGCGGGCGATTGGCGCAGGTGTTGAAGCAAAAATAGGCCTGCCAGCGATCGTGGTGCGACAGGTTGTGGCCGCTGGCGTGCATCAGGTTGCAATGAAAGATCGCGCAACCGCCGGCGCGGCCGGTGATGGCCACCGGCGTCGGCGACTGCGCCATGCGCCGCTGCATTTCTTGCGGGGTCACAGACCACAGGCGGTAAGCGGTGCTGGTATCCAGATAAGCCTCGGTGCGGCCCCAACGATGGCTGCCCGGCAACAGGTACAGGCAGCCGCTCATTTCAGTCGCATCGTCCAACATGACCATGGCGGTGGCCATGTCGGGGCGCTCGATGCCATCCAGGTTCCAGGCACCGAAATCCTGGTGCCAGGGCCACACCGAACCCTCGATCGCCGCCTTGACGTTGACCTTGGAGTGATGCAGATAGAGCTTTTCGTCACCCAGCAACTGCTGCGCAACCCCCAGCATGCGCGGCGAGCGCGCCAGCGCGCGAAACGGCGGTGCGGCGGTGGCACCGTCGGCTTCATGCAGCCGGAACATGGATTTCGGCGCACCACTGGCGCCTTCGCGCACCGTGCCTTCGGCATCGACATTCCACAGGCGTTCGACCTCGCTGCGCAACAGCGCCACTTCAGCGGCTGTGACCAGGTCGGGAAACAGCAGGAAGCCGTCGCGCGCGTAAGCCTCGCGCTGTGCCGGGGTCAGTTGCATGTCAGTCTCCTCGCCGTCAGGCGTTGTGGTCACGTGGTCGCTCTTCTGCCCGTTTTGGCTCGGTCGCCAGCCTTCAGGCGGCGTGCATCAGTTGCCACACGCGTGGCGCGGTGAGCGGCATTTGCAGCCGCGTGGTGCGATTCCCCATGCCGTTGCGCGCCAGCGCGTCGGCCACCGCACTGACCACCGCCGGGGTGGCGCCGATGGTGCCCAGCTCGCCTACCCCCTTGACGCCCAGCAGGTTGTTCTTGCACGGCGACGATTCGTCCATGCGGGTCTCGAAATGCGCGACGATGCCCACATGCGGCACGGTGTAGTCCATCAGGCTGCCGGTCAAGGCCTGGCCGGAGCCGGCTTCGTACACCATCGCTTCGGAGAGCGCCTGGCCGATACCCTGCACCGCACCGCCATCGAGCTGGCCGCGCACGATGGTCGGGTTGATGACGCGGCCGACATCGTTGACCGAACTGTAGGCGACGATCTCGACGCGGCCGGTGTCGGGGTCGACCTCGACCTCGCACAAATGGCAGCCGTTGGGCCAGGTCGGGCCGGCCACGGTATTGGAGGCCTCGATCCAGATCTGCCGGTCGGGCTGACGCGCGGCCAGTTCGAACAGGCCGATCTTGAGGTCGGTGCCGGCGACCTTGAGTATCCCGGCTGCGTATTCGATATCGGCGGGCGCGGCCTCGAGCTCCTCGGCGGCCAGTTCACGGGCGCGCTCGATGGTGCGGTCACCGGCCACCTTGACCGCGGTGCCGCCGGTGAAGGCCGAGCGTGAACCGGCGCTACCAAAACCTTCGCCGCGATCGGTGTCGCCCAGCACAATGTTGATTTTCTCGCGCGACACGCCGAATACATCCACCGCCAGTTGTGCCAGGGTGGTCATGATGCCCTGGCCCATTTGCTGCACCGCCGAGAAAATCTCGATAGTGCCATCCGCCTTGACCGCCACGGTCACGCGTTCCTCGAGCGCGTTGCCGCCGGTCCATTCGAGAAAGGTCGCAATGCCGCGCCCGCGCAGCTTGCCGCGCGCCGTCGACTGCGCGGCGCGCGCAGCGAAACCGTTCCAGTCGGCCAGAACCAGCGCCTGATCCATCACCTCCTCGAACTTGCCGGTATCGTAGGTTTGGCCCATCGGATTCTTGTAGGGCATCTGGGCGGGCCGGATCATGTTGCGCCGGCGCAATTCCACCGGGTCGATGCCGGTCTGGCGCGCCGCCTCATCCATCAGGCGCTCCATGTTGAAGATCGCCTCGGGTCGTCCGGCGCCACGATACGGGCCGGTGGGCGCGGCGTTGGTGAGCACCGCCTGCATGTGAAAGGCGATGGTCTGGATGTCGTAGACACTGGTCTGCACCCAGGGCCCGATCATCAGCTGAATCGCCACCCCCGCCGCAGTGGCATAGGCGCCGACGTTGGCCTGCGACGTGATGCGCAGAGCCAGGATGCGCCCGTTGGCATCGAGCGCCAGTTGCGAGCGGGTCGCAAGGTCGCGACCGTGCACGGTCGAAAGAAACTCCTCGCCACGCTCACCCACCCATTTGACCGAGCGCTTGAGAGTCAGGGCGCTCCAGGCGACGACCACGTCCTCCGGGTAAATGCCGGTCTTCATGCCAAAGCCGCCGCCGACATCGCCCACCACCACCCGCACGCGCGCCGCCGCAATGCCGAGAATGTCGTTGCACAATGTATTGCGCGTGCCGGACGGCATTTGCGTGCTCATGCGAATGGTCAGGCGTTCACTGGCGCCATCGAAGCCTGCCAGCACGCTGCGCGGCTCCATGGTGACGGCGACCACCCGCTGGTTGGTCACCGCCAGGCTCACCACGTGGGCAGCGGCGGCGAAGGCCTTGTCGGTGGCCTCGGCACTGCCGTGGCGCATTTCGGCGGCGATGTTGTCGGGCGCGGCCTCGCACAGGAGCGGTGCACCCGGCTGCATGGCGGCAACCGGATCGATCACCGAAGGCAGCTCTTCATAGTCGACCACGATGGCCTCGAGCGCGGCACGACCCTGAGCGATACTTTGCGCCACCACTGCAGCAACCGGCTCGCCCACAAACCGCGCCACTTCGTGCGCCAGACCACGGCGCGGCGCCGATGCGCATGGGCTGCCATCGGCGCGCTTCATCATCGGATTGCCGGGAATCGGTTTTACACCGGCTGCCACCAGCGCCGCGCCGGTGATCACCTGCAGCACGCCCGGCATGGCAGCAGCAGTGGTGGTGTCGATCGCCAGGATGCGCGCATGCGCATGGGGGGATCGCAGGAACACCAGGTGCGCCTGGTTCTCGGCAGTCACATCATCGGCATAGCGTCCGCTACCGGTGACCAGGGCCCGGTCTTCCAGGCGGTCCACCGAGTGGCCACTGCCAAAGCGCGCGTAGTTCGATTCGACGTCCATAAACGGATTGCTCTTCTCAAAAAATGGTTGGATTCGAGCGGCGCTTGTGCGCGCCGGGGCGTAATGATGACATGAGCCGGCGCCGACCGCGCAAGCCGGCCAGGATGGCCAGACTTTAGGCGCGCTGCGCCCGTCGCCCAGCACCAGCACTGCGCGCATGCCGGGGCCGGTAAGCGCAGGGTCGCGCAGCAAGGCCTGAATCGCCGGGGCGGGGTCGCCGGCCACTTCGCCCAGCGGCCAGGGAAGCTGCGATTCGGCGGGCACCGGTGCATGCGCTGCCCGGTGCACGGCGGCCGCTCGCAAGTCACCGTCGGGCACGCTGGCACAGCCTGTACCGTCGCGCGCGACGGCCAGGCCATCGCCGGCGAAACCCGGCAAACCGGCACGCACCACCCGCGCGTCGCGGTCAACCGATACGCTGACGAATCTCAAAATCGGATGACCCGGCGCCTGAACATCGACCCGCAGCACTGCGCGCGCATCGCGCCCCGCCACGAAAACCCCCGAGCAGACGATCTTGGCGGCGTAGCCGGTGGCCACGCGCAACATGGCAGGCGGGGCCAGCCACAGCCACAGCGCCACAAGGCCTGCCAGCAGGGCCAGCGCCCCAAGGCTCCAGCGCCTTACCTTGATTGGTCGACCACGGGTCATGTTCGAGGCCTTCTTGGTCTGATTGGTGCCTGCACCTGCACCATCTTTCGCATTGTTCAATAAGCCTTGACACAACCGATCCGGCGAACCGGGCCGCGCTCGGCGCAGGCAGGGTGGTGCGGCAGCGTACAGACCATGCAATGCGGCACCGGCGAAACTTGCGGCATGGGTATACTGCGATTCGTACATGAGGTACCTTGCCACATAACCATCAAGCAGGAGAGGGCAACGCGAGGTATGGCCACCCGCGGGTAGCGCGAGCCCTGTCCACAAAGCACGCCGGAGGTCGAATGTTTTCTTTTTTCCGTTTGTTTTCAGTGCGCGCGGCAAGCGTCGCATGTGCGGCGATGTTGGCTACCGGCGCGGCTTCGGCGGGCGTGCTTTTTTCAGAGAACTTTTCGCCGGCACAGACCAACGACACCGGCCAAAGCTACGGGACCGGATTGATCGACAACACCGGCTTCTTCGTCACCTCCGGCAGCATCGACATCGGCGGTTCGCTCAACACGCAGTTCGGCGCGGCCTTCGCATGCGGCCACAATCCGGGCGGCAATTGCATCGATCTGATCGGCGGCACGCCGGGCAGCATCAAGACCGTCAACAGTTTTGACCTGGTTGCAGGACAGACCTACACGATTGCCATGGGCGCCACGCTCATTGGTGGCGTTTCCGCGCCAGCGGCCGACTTCACCGTCAAGCTGACGACCTCTACAAGCACACTGTTTTCCACCACATTGTCGGTTCCGACTTTCGGCGGCTTGCTCAGCACAAACTTCACGCCATCTAGCAATCGGACCGGCGTATTTCTGAGCTTGTCGGCGTTGCCGGTCGCCAGCGGCAGCCGCGGCCCGATCCTCGACAACATCAGCTTGAGCACCGTCTCCGCCGTGCCGGAACCGGGCGCGTTTGCCATGTTCGCCGCCGGCCTGGGCTTGATGGGATTGCTGCGGCGCCGCTTCGCCCGGCCACGCGTCCTGGCCTGACGCAGCACGCATCGGGGCTTGCCTCGCCAAATGCGCCTACTTGGGCGCGGCGGGCGTCTGAAACCAGTTTGGATCGACCAGGTCGAGCAAGTCGCCGTTGAGCACTTTCTGCAGGGCGAACACGCTTTGCGGGCGCGCCTGGGCACGCAGGGTCAGGCACCAGTCGATCAATTCCAGCAGTTGCACCGAGTAGCGATTGCGCCAGCGCGTTTGCGCGGATTGCAGTTGATCGCTTTTCATGCGCGCCGCTGCGGCTTGCGGCGGCGCGCCGGCCAGGCAGTAATAGAGGGTGGCGCCGATGGCATAGATATCGGTCCAGGGGCCCTGCGCCTCGCCCGAGCCTTCCTGTTCGGGCGCGGCGAAATCCGGCGTGTGCACCGCCATCAGGGAGCTTGTCGCTTCGCCCAGGCCCAGCCTCGTCGCGCCAAAATCGAGCAGGATAGGCTGGCCGTCGTGCTTCAGGTAGATGTTGGCCGGCTTGATATCCAGGTGCAAAAGCTTTTGGGTATGCACTTCGCGCAGGCCCGATAGCAGGCGCACGAACATCTCGCGCAGGAAATCCTCCTTGATCGCCTCGCCCCTGGCCACCAGCGCGCGCGCATGCTCCTGCAGGCTTTGCCCGGTCTCGTAGGGCATCACCAGGTAGGCGGTTTCGTTGGCACGAAAGATCCCCGACACGTGCACCACGTTTGGATGGTTGATATGCGCCAGCAGGCGGCCTTCCTCGAAGAAGCCCTTCATGCCCTGGTTGAAGGGCGGGCGCTTGGCCTCCGGCACCACCGGTACCGGGCCGTCGCCAAAGCGTTCGGCAATGCCGTTGGGCAGGTATTCCTTGATCGCCACCGGCGCACCGGCCTTGTCATACGCGAGGTAGACAATCGAGAAGCCCCCTTGCGAGATCTTGCGCTCGATGCGGTATTGGTCCAGCACGAAGCCCTTGGGGAGCGGCTGGTTGACAGGGGGTGACGACATCGCGATTTTGGTCTGAAGGGGCAGGGCTCGAAGATGGAAAGGGGCGTCAAAAAACGCCGGGCGCACCTCGCATACCATCGCACGCGAGGGTACAACACTCAATCCTAACGGCAAATTGGCCCCCATCAAAGGCTGTTCAACGATCGTTAACATGTCGCACCCGGCAACGGCTTGCAAAAAGCAGATTCAGGCTATGCTTTCGGACCCTGGTGGCGCTTGCGCGCACACTTTCAACCGATCAGGAAAATCCCATGCTGAAGCTCTATTTCGCCGCCGGCACCTGCGCCCTGGCGTCCCACATCGCTCTCGAAGAGGCAGGCGCCACCTATGAAACAGTGCGCCTGGATTTCGCCAAAAACGAGCAGAAAAACGCTGACTATCTGGCGCTCAACCCCAAAGGCCGTGTGCCGGCCCTGGTGACCGATCATGGCGTGCTGACCGAAACCCCGGCGATCCTGGCCTACATCGCGCAGAGTTTCCCGGCGGCCAAGCTGGCGCCGACCGAAGCTTTTGCCTTTGCCCGCGCCCAGGCCATCAACAGCTATCTGTGTTCGACCGTCCATGTGGCGCATGCCCACAAGGGGCGCGGCGCACGCTGGACCGACGACGCTCAAGCGATAGAAGCCCTGAAGAAAAAGGTCACGCAGAACATGGCCGACTGCTTCGCCCTGATCGAAGCCGACATGTTCACCGGGCCCTGGGTGATGGGCGCGGACTACAGCATTTGCGACGGCTACCTGTTCACCGTCTCGCGCTGGCTCGAAGGCGACCGCGTCGACGTCGCCGATTTTCCGAAAGTACAGGCGCATTTCCAGCGTATGCAGGCGCGGCCGGCAGTCGCCAGGGTATTGGCCCAGCACTGAACCCGAGAGATTTCCGCTCTGCCCGACCCAAGCGAAAGAAATCACATGTTGTTCATGGTCATCAGCACGCCCAGGCCTGAAAAGCCCTCAAGCGTGGCATCGTCACGCAAGAAATTCTGGAAATGGATCAATCCCTTGCAAGACACCGGCGTGGCGAAGTGGATCTATGCGCGACCCGGGCGTGGCGCGGTCGCGCTATTCGATGCCGAAAGCCACGAACACCTGCATCGCCTGCTCAACCAGTGGGCGGAACTGATTCCGGCAAGCTTCGAACTGCATCCCTTGATCGATGCCGGCCAGGCGCAGGCGCACCTGGCGCGAAGCGCCAAACCAAAACCCATCAGCGGCGCTTGAATCGCCGACGCGCAGCAGCGTGCCCGATTCGACCTGGGCCTTGAGTTCGGTCGGAATCTGCCGGAAGTGCGCGCTCTGGCCGCGCAGCACCGCGTCGAGATCTGCCGCTGTGGAGCCCTGTAGTTCAGGCGCCAGGTCGGCCAGGCGCTTGGCCAGTTGCGGGTGACGCGATGCCGACGACGCCAATCAACCGATCTTGCGCACCTTGTTGGTCAAAGTGCCAATGCCGGTGATGGTCAACTCCACCGTGTCGCCGTCCTTCAACCAGGCTGGCGGTTCCATGCCCAGCGCCACGCCCGACGGCGTACCGGTGGCGATGGTGTCGCCGGGCTCCAGAGTCAACCCGGCCGACAGGCTGGCAACGATCTGTTGGCAGTTGAACAGCATGTCGGAAGTGTTGGAATCCTGGCGTACCTCGCCATTGACCTTGAGCACCAGCTGATGGCCGCTGGGGTCGCCGAACTCGTCGGCGGTGACGATGCACGGGCCGATCGGTGCAAAGGTATCGAAGCTCTTGCCCTTGAACCATTGACCATGCGCCTTCTGCACCTCGCGCGCCGAGACATCGTTGACGATGGTGTAGCCGAACACCGCCGACAAGGCATTGCCTTCGCTCAGGTTGGAAGTCTTGCGCCCGATCACGATGCCCAGCTCGATTTCATAATCGAGTTGCTGGGTGCAGCGGCTGTCCCACTGGATGTCGTCGCCGTTGCCGATCACCGCCGTGGGCGGCTTGGAAAAGAACTCCGGCACCGGCGGAAAGCTCACCGGCACGCCGCGCGCGCGCGCGCCTTCCTCGATGTGCAGCTTGTAGTTGCGGCCGACGCAGAACACGTTTTTCTTGTAGTGCGGAATCGGCGCCATCAGTTTCACCGAGGCCAGCGGCATCCAGCCGCTGTCGGCTTCGAGCAGCCGGCGCGCATCCGCCAGGGCGGAATCACCGGCAGCGATGAAGGAAAGCATGTTGCCGGGCAGGTCGCGGCCGACGATGGCGCGGCCTGCCTTGACGACGTCAAGCACGCCCCGCGCGTCGTCTAAAAGCCCCAGGCGTTCTTCGCCGCCGGATTTGTAGGTCACAAATTTCATTGTCTTAGCTTCCCTTGATGGTTGAATGCGCGAAAAGGCTGCTAGCTTAGCAGTGCGACGTGCCACTTGCGAGGCAGGGAGTTCGCAAAGCTACGGCGTTGCGAACTCCAAGCCTCCTGTTGAGGAGAAAACCTTGGAGGCAGAGCTGTTCACGCGGCCTGCTCGCCAGGCGCAAACGCGCTGCTACCAAGCGATCTTCAAACCGAGCGCCTGATACTCGCTTAGCGCCCGGTCGCGCGTTACGAATGTCCAATCGCGCTGCATGCACTGCCAGATCAACATGCGATCAAACGGATCCTTGTGCGCTCGCCGCGGAAGACGATGGAAACCGGCGGCCTCCTCCGCTGACGGGGCGACGATCTGCAGTCGCATTTGGCGCGCGATCGGCACCAGGTCTTCAGGATCGCAGCCGGAAAGCTCAAGCTTGCCAAGAGCGAACTTGAGTGATATCTCCCAGAAACTGACCGTACTCAGATTGATATGGTTGGAGGGGTCGGCGATGGTCTTGCGCATCTTTGTGGACAGTCGTTCCGGCTCCATGGCTGCCCACAAAAAGCTGTGCGTATCCAGAAGCGCGATCATGCCGACAGCAGGCTCTCGTCTCGCAGAGCGAAATCCTTGGCGAACCTTACGCGAGCCTTGCCCTTGAGCAATCCGAGCGGCCGCTCTACAGACTGCGGCAGTTGCGCATACGGCACCAACGCTGCTACTTTCCGATGCTTGCGGCCATACGCGACGACGACCGTCTCGCCGTCGCGCACGGCCTCAAGCACTTCGGAAAAGCGCGCCTTGAATTCGCCCACGGTCAAGGTTTTCATGTTGCGGCGGCTACGTTGCATGCCAACTTAATTGTCAAGTTGTCATCATAGCATCGCCTCTGGCAACGCGTCGCACGGTTGCGGCACGAAGCACAACGCCTGCCCGCGCCTCCTCAATTGACCCGCCGACATTGGCGGACTGATACTCTGTGGTTTGGTGGCAAACTCACCTGAAATCCGCGTCTGACGTCGCATCCATTGCCCGAACCTCCGCGAAGGAACCAAACATATGACACGCAGTAACCAGGTTCTTGGCCTCGATCATGTGGTGCTGCGCGTGCGCAGCCTGGAAAAAAGCGTGGCCTTCTACCGCGCGGTGATGGGCGCGCGCATCGAGCGCCAACTGAAAACGCCGCGCATCGTGCAAATGCGCATCGGCGAATCACTGGTCGACCTGGTGCCGGGCGGCAAGCGCAGCGCGGGCGCCCAGCACAACATGGATCACTTCGCGGTGCGCGTGGCCATGCTCGATGCCGCCATGCTGGCGCGCCGCCTCAAACCCTTCGGCATCACGCCCGGCGAAATCAAGGACCGCTACGGCTCCGGCGGCTACGGCCCTTCGATTTATTTCAACGATATCGACGGCAACACGCTGGAATTCAAGGGCCCGGCGACGCGGCCGCGCATCATGCGCGGGGTCAGGAAGGCAGCAGCCGCGTGAGTTGCAGCGCGCAGCCTCGCGGGGCGGAGGCTCGATATTCCGGTTCGAGGCCGCGGACGCGAGACTCGCCACACCCCTTTGACCTCGCCGCGCCCCTTTTTTCCGAGCTGCGCGGCTGGCAACACCTCGACCCGCAAGCACCGCACCCATGCGCAGTCTTTTCCACCCACAAGCATAGCCATCATGTCCGACACCGTGACCCTGCAGCCACCGATGGAAGCGCGCATCGCAACGGCCGCACGCCGCCTGCTCGATGCCCGCCGTACCCGCACTCGCATAACGCTGGACGACCTGGCCCTGACCGAAGCCGCGCACGCCTACGCGGTGCAGGACCTGGTGATCCAGAGCCTGGGTCCGATTGGTGGCTGGAAGGTCGGTGCCAAGGGGCCGGACCGCGAACCGACCTGCGCGCCCTTGCCCGCCGCCGGCATTCTGGCCACGCCCGCCACCTTGCCCGACGGCGCATGGCGCGTGCGCGGCATCGAGACCGAGCTGGCGCTGCGCATCGATACCGACCTGCCCGAACGCGATGCGCCATACACGCTCGATGAAGTGATCGCCGCCATCGGCGCGGTGCTGCCGACCATCGAGGTGGTGGAAACCCGCCTGCGCGAATTTCCACAGGCTGCGCCGCTGGCGATGCTGGCAGACCTGGGGGCGCACGGCGCCCTGGTGACCGGCGCGGCGCTGTCGTTTCAGTCAGGTCTGCTGGCGACGCAAAAGCTGGCGGCGCAGCAATGGTTCGATGACAGGCAAGTGGCCGACAGCGTCGGCGGCAACCCGGCGCAAGACCTGGGACGCGTGCTGGTGTGGCTGGCCAACCATTGCGCAAGCCGCGGCCTGGGCCTGCGCCAGGGCCAGATCGTCACCACCGGATCATGCACCGGCATGCTGTTCGCGCCGGCCGCATGCCGCGTGCGTGGAACGGTGGTCGGGCTTGGCGGCTGCGAAGTCGGCTTTGTGACCGGTGGCGACTGATCAAGGCTGCGGGCATGCGGCTTCGGGGCGCCGGCACCTCCCGCGATAGCCTGCCACCTTGTAGCCCTGTAGTCGAAGCGAATTGCCCGTACTCAGCGCAGCCGCGCGAAGCGTTCCTCGGCCAGCGGCTGGCGCAAGGCTTGCGCCAGCAGCGTGGCGAACGCCGGCCGCTCACGCGCGACCAGCGCGATCGACGGCGCATTGGCCGCAGTATCGGTGCCAGCACGCGCGAAAAGCGTGGTGCAGTCGTACCGGCGCTCGCGTCCGCAGCAATCGGCCCCGCCTGCGAGGCGCACACCCCCATGCTGCGGTAGAGTAGCCGTGCTTGCCGCAACGTGGCCGCAGGCGCCGCCATCCGCCGGCAGTGAAAATCGTCAATCCCGGCCGTTTCATCGGGCGCCATCGACACACAGGAGAGATGCCAATGAACGGAATCGAAAAGACCCAGCGCGTAGGCTTGCTGGTGCCGTCGTCCAACTCCACCCAGGAGCCGGAATTCACGGCGATGCTGCCCGCCTCGGTATCGCTGCATGTGACCCGCCTGTGGCTGGCAAGCGTGGATCCTGACTCGACGCTCAACATCGTGGCCGAACTGGAGAAAGAGTCGCAGAAGCTGGCCGATGCCGATGTCGATGTGATCGTACTGGCCGCCACCGCGCCCTCGACCCGCATGGGACGAGGCTATGACGCACAGTTGGTCAAGCGCATCAGGGACGCGACCGGCAAGCACGCCACCACCGCCGCCACCGCGATGCTCGAAGCCTTTGCCGCAATGAATATCCGCCGCGTGGCGCTGGCCGCGCCCTGGGCCACCCAGACCAACACCGTGGTGGCAGCCTTCCTGCAGGCGCACGGCATCGAGGTGGTAAGCCAGGTGGCGATGGAGGTGACGCGCAACACCGACATCGGCCGGCTCGACCCGCAAACCGCGTTCGACCATGGCCTGCTGGCGGACCGCAAGGAGGCCGACGCGGTATTCCTCGCCTGCGGCAACTGGTGGACGGCGTCGATTGTCGAACGCCTGGAAGCCGCGACGGCCAAGCCGGTGTTGACCACCAACAACATGGCGCTGTGGGCGGTGCTGAGAATCATCGGCGGCCATGCCAGCGTGCCGGGATTCGGCCGCCTGTTGCGTGACATGCCCCCGGTGCCCTTGCTGGCGCCCGCGCGGGCGGCTTGATCATGCTTGGCCGGCGGCTGATACTCGCCGTAGCGCTTGCAGCACTCGGCGGCAGTAGCGTAGTCGCCCAGGACAAAGCGGTCAGGCTGCAGGTGCCGTTTGCCACCGGCGGCGGCACCGACATCCTGGCGCGCATCATCGCGCCGCGCCTGTCGGAGCGCCTGGGCCAGCCGGTGCTGGTGGAAAACCGTGCCGGCGCGGGCGGCGCGATCGGCGCGCGCTACACCGCACAAGCGGCAGCGGACGGGCTCACCCTGATGATCGGTTCGATTTCGGAAATCGGCATCAACCCCAGCGTGACACCGAAGATCGGCTATGACGTGTGGCGCGACTTCGTCGCCTTGGCGCCGCTGGCGGTGACCCCGATGATCCTGGTGGCGCATCCGGCGCTGCCGGCGGCCACGCCGCGCGAGGTGATCGCCCTGGCCAACGCGCGGCCCGGGCAGATCAACTATGGCTCGGCCGGCGCCGGCAGCGGCGCGCACATGGGCGCCGAGCTGTTCCGCTACATCACTAAAGTGGACATCACCCACGTGCCCTACAAGGGCACCGGCGCGGCGGTGGCCGATCTGGCCGGTGGCCAGGTGCAACTGGTGTTCACCACGCTGCCCTCGGTGATCGGGCTGGTCAAGGGCGGCAGGCTCAAGCCGATCGCCGTGGCCAGCGCGCAGCGGGTACCGACGCTGCCCGAGGTGCCGACCTTCGTCGAGACCGGCGTGCCGGAATACCTGATGGACTACTGGTATGGCCTGTTCGCGCCCGCCGCCACACCGCGGGATATCCAGCAACGGCTGCAGGGCGCGCTGCGCGAGGTGTTGCGCATGCCCGACATCCAGGCCAGTCTCGACAAGGCAGGCCTTTTGCCGATGGGCGGCACGGCGGAAGAATTCACCGCCTTCGTCAAGAAGGACATGGAGCGCTGGGCGGCAGTGGTCAAGGCGGCCGGCATCAAGGTCGAATAAGCCGGGAAAGAGAAATCAGATGGGAAACATGGAAACGCAAGATGTGCTCAATGCAAGCGTTGCGCCCGCCGTTACACGCTGGCTGGCCGAATTCGAGCGCGCGTTGACGGCGGCAGATGCGACAGCGCTGGAAGCCCTGTTCGTGCCGAAGTCGCACTGGCGCGACCTGCTGGCCTTTACCTGGGGTGTGAATACGGTCAGCGGCGCGACGGCGATAGCCAAATCGCTGCGGCAGTACGCGGGTGACAAGGCGGCGTGCAACTTCGCCATCGACCCCGCACGCACCGCACCGAGTGTGGTCAGGCGCGCCGGCACGCATACCGTCGAGGCATTTTTCCGGTTTGACACCGCGGGCACGCGCGCCCAGGGTGTGCTGCGCCTTGACCCGCAGGGCGCTGACGGCCAAATGCCGCGCGCCTGGACGCTCTTCACCGCAGTCGACGAAATCAAGGGTCATGAGGAAAACACCGGCAGCCGCCGGCCGCGTGGCGAATCCTATTCACGGGATTTCAAGGGCCCGAACTGGCTTGACAGGCGCAAGGCAGCGGCGGCATACGAGAACCATGATCCCGACGTGCTGGTGGTGGGCGGCGGCCAGGCCGGGCTATCGATTGGTGCAAGCTTGCAGCAACTCGGGGTCGACGCTCTGGTGGTGGATCGCGGCGCGCGCGTGGGCGACAACTGGCGCCTGCGTTACCACGCTTTGACCCTGCACAACCAGGTGCAGGTGAACCACCTGCCTTACATGCATTTCCCGCCCAACTTTCCCACCTACATCCCCAAGGACAAGCTGGCCAACTGGTTCGAATCGTACGCAGAGGCGATGGAGATCAACTTCTGGACCGCCACCGAGATGACCGGCGCCAGCTTTGACGCCGCCAGCGGGCGCTGGACGGTGCAATTGCGGCGGGCAGAGGGCACCCGCACCCTGCACCCCCGACACATCGTGATGGCCAATGGCGCCAGTGCCATACCGAACCTGCCGGAGATTGCCAGCCTGGCCAACTTCAAGGGCCGCTGCATTCATGCGAGCCAGTATGGCGACGCCACGCCATGGGCCGGGCGCAACGTGATGGTGATCGGCACCGGCACCAGCGGCCATGACATCGCGCAGGACCTGCATTCCAACGGTGCAACAGTCACCCTGGTGCAGCGCAGCCCGACGCTGGTGGTCAACATCGAACCGGCGGCGCAGTTGCCGTATACCGTCTACAACGAAGGGCGTGCGCTCGAAGAATGCGACCTGATCGCCGCCTCCACACCGCTGGCCTTGTTTGAACAATCGCACCGCCGGTTGGCAGACGAGGCGCGCGCGCTCGACGCGCCGCTGTTGAACGACCTGCGGCGCGCCGGTTTTCGCATCAATGAAGAAGACAAGACCGGCTGGCAGTTCATGTATCTGACTCGTGGCGGCGGTTACTACTTCAATGTTGGCTGCTCGAACCTGATCGCCGAAGGCAAGATCGCGCTTAAGCAATTCGCCGATATCGAGGCCTTCGAAGCCAGCGGTGCACGCATGAAGAACGGCGACCTGCTGCACGCCGATCTGCTGGTGCTTGCCACCGGCTACAAGGGCCCGCAGCATGCGGTGCGCCAGTTGTTCGGCGAGGAGGTCGCCGCGCGCGTCGGCCCGGTATGGGGCATCGATTGGCAGAAGCAGGAGCTGTGCAACATGTGGACGCCCACCGGCCAGCCGGGCCTGTGGTTCATCGCCGGCAGCTTCGCGCAGTGCCGCATTTACTCGAAGTTTCTGGCGCTGCAGATCAAGGCGCGGCAAGTGGGACTGGTGGCGGCCTGAGGTTCCGGCGCCCTTAAGGCCCACGCGCACGGGCTTGCAGGTACCGGCACGGCGGCAGCTTGTTTCGATCCGGCGAATAGCGCCGTCGATCGGCATCTCACGCAGCGCCGGGCAAAGGCTGGCAATCAAACGCCGTGAAATCGAATTCGAACAGGCTCCGGCCTTCGCGCTGCCAGATCACGGAGCGCTCGCGCACGGTGAGAAACCAGGATTGCGCGCGCGTCAGCGGATCGCCATTGACCAGGGCCACGGGATCGAGTGCGGCCACGCAGTCGCCACGCTGCGGGTCACGCACTGATTCGTAGACGATGACTGCGACTTCGCACGCCCGCGCCCGCGCCGCCAGCGCCTGTGCAGGACCGTAGTCGGAGGCGCTCGCCCATTGCGCCCGGCGCGCAGCCCAGGGTGCTCGCGTCAGGTCCCAGCCCGGCGCGCGGATGCGCGCCGGGAACAGTGTCATCGAATGCGCATCAAGCCCGCGCAGGCCGGCACTGTCGCGCACGAAGCGCCACTTCCAGAACCCGGCTTCAGCGCAGGCCGTGCGCGCGGTGACCGCGCCGTAGAAGACCCCCGGTTCGCCGCGTGCGCGAAAACGGCTGCCGCCAATGCGCGGTGCGTAACGCAATGGTGTGGCCAAAAGCCAGTGCAAGTGGCGCGCCGCCGCCGGTACCGGCGGCTTGGCCGCTTCGAGAATCTCTTCGAGCACCTTCTGGTCGGCCGGGTTGTTGCCGACCAGTCGCATGGTCGAAATCACATGCTGCGACTCCACCGCCCGCCACACGCGGGTGTCGACCGCGACCGCCGGCTCAGACCGGGCCGCGGGCGGCATCCAGATAGTCCACTACATGCACCAGGCCCTGCACATCGGCCAACAGTTGCGCCGGCGTCGCGTTGTCGAAGGCGCGATTGGCGCTGGCGAGCCAGGCGCGGGCGTCTTCCGGGCGCCCACCCACCATGGAATCGAGCGAGCGGTACAGGCGCACCAGGAGCGCTGCAAGGGACCATTCCTTGCGCTCTTCGGAGAGCGTGTAGTCGCCGCTTTTCATGCGCGAAACCGTCGGTGCGGAAACCCCGATGATCTGCCCGAGTTGCGCCTGGGTGATGCCGAGCACTTCGGCGGCCTTGAGAGTGGCCGATGTCAGCACCTGACCGCGCCGCATGGCGGGGTCGGGTTGGGCGGCCGGGTTGCTGCGGATAGCCTGCATTGGGCGCAATGCGAAAGTGTTCTGTAGAAATTTTAGTATCAATTAATTTCTGCAGGAATCAAAAGGCGTTGGTCATCGATGACCAAGGCCTTCGGTGCAGCACGGATCTTCCTGGAGGAACATCACGGAGTTGAAGGTTTGGCGTAAGCGCCAGTGTCCGGGCTTGACCCGGCTGCCGCGCCGTCACAGATGCCCGTCGGCCGCCCCGGGCAATGAGCGCGAAGCGCACACCAGCGCAGCCGCGCGCTTCGCCCCATGCACGCGGCCCGCGATTCAATCCGGGCGCCCAACCTGCGTGCCGGACAATCACCAATTCAGTGCGTGAACCTCGATATCGGGCGCACCAACGGCGACGCATAGTCGCGGCCGACCCTGGCGCAGACATCCGCGTAGTTGCGCCGCGCCGCCGGCGGCAGCGAATCGATATCCACCTCGCCAGACTGGCTGCACGGAAAGGTCAAGGCATGCCCCTGACGGAAGAACGAGGCGAAAACTACTTCGAAGCGATTGCCACCGGCGGCAGCCGCGCGCCCGCCGCTGCCGGAAGACGGAACGGGCATCAACTGCAAGGCAAGATCGGGCAATGGTTGGCTGGACATGGCGGGTCTGCGAAGCGCTCGTATTGACTGCGGTTGCGGGCTCCAGCCGACGGCCTCTCCGTCAGGATCGCCCAATTGTCATCAAGCAAAACCTGCGCCAAAGTGCGGCACGAAATCGAAGCGATGCGCGCGCTGGGCATCGATAGCCAGGAAGACCTGTTCCTGCTGAAGGCGCAAGCGCGCCTGCCGATGCCGCGACGGCCTGATGGACAAACCGATGACATGGTTGAACAGTTGAAGGCACTGCCGACAGCTTGACCAACCACGCGATGCCGTCGCCAGCTGACATTGCCCCCCTTGCCCGATGCCGGCCCGCTGATCGCCCTGGCCTACGCCGACGCGCTCGACGTTCTGCAAAAACCCGCTTGGACAGGGATACTGGTCGACATGGTTCTGCACGAGGTCACACGCAATGCCACGCCCACCGGCGACCGACTATCCGCATGGGCCGCAGAAGCGCACTTGCCAATATTGCAAACCAACACCTTTGCGCATTACCGACAGGCAAGCCCCCCACCGCCCGGGAACAACCTGGGCGTACTCGCAATCCAGGAGGTAATGAACCAGTTCGCGCTACAGGCGCCGCCCGGCGTCGGCGTGTTCCTCTTCGAAGACCATCGAATCGCCCGCTCCAGCTTTCTGGTGCCGGCCAACTGCCGAAAGCTCAGTACGCGGGCGTATCTTCTTCTTGAACAGAAGGGCTGGATCGCTTCAGCCGCAGAGATCGAGCGCCGCGCGCAGCAGGCCGGCCGCGCGCCCTCTGCGTTGCGGTTTCCACGATGAAATGTGACACTGCCGGATATAGTGTTTTAACGGCAGCAGTGTCTTTGCGCTCGAATTTCGGCATCTCAATCGCTTCACAGATTTACGCCATCGTCAATTTGGGCCGCCTTTTATTCCAGAATTCGAATGCCACCCAGCCGGATACCGCTTGTGGTGGCACCTCTCAGGCCGCCAGCTTGTATCGCTGCACCAGCACGTCAGCCGGAATCTTTAACCCTTCGGCAAGGCTTCGAATCATCTCCAGCGACAACGGCCGCACGCGGTTGAGCACCTCGGCTACGCGTGCGCGCGAGCCGATGTAGGGCTCCAGGTCTTTGCGCGCAAGGCCGCGCGATTCCATCACGTAGTGCAGAAAGTCGATCGGGTCGGGATCGGGAATCGGGAAGTGTTCCTGCTCGTAGCGCTCGACCAGGAGGCTGAGCACTTCGAGGCGGTCGGCTGCAGGCGAGCCGTGTTTCGCGCTCCAGAGCGCTGCAACCTCCTTGAGCGCGGCCTGGTGCTCCTTTTTGCTGCGAATCGGTTTGAGTTCCATGGTCATTCCTCACACAGTTGCCGCGTCGGTCTTGTCGTACTCGCGGTGCGTGCCGATGAAGCGCACATACATGATCTGCTGGCGGTAGCGCATCGCCACGATCAGCCGGTAGTCGTTGCCTTTGACGTTGAACACCACGCGGTCACCCGCCACGAAGCTGGCGTTGCGGTGCGCTTCCTTCACCTCGGCAGGACTGCTCCACGTTGCGCGGCTGGCTTCGGCGTACCAGTTCCGCAGAGGCACTTCGGCTGGCGGATGCTGGCGCCAGAATTCACGGAGCTTGGAAAGAGCGATGACGCGCATGGCGCATCCTAGCACGCTCCCAAATGGGGATCAAATGGAGGAATTTTGAAATATGCGTGCTCGCCAAGTGCTATTGCCTGTGCAGCGGCCGGTGCCCGCTGAGGCGAAATCGATGTGGCCGGACGCGGCCTTGGCAAGCTGATGCTGCACACAGAACAGCGCAACTTCCCCAGACCCCCGTCTGGGCATGAGCAACGCTCCGTACAGCAACAAAGCGTATCGACGGAGGCCCGATTTTGCGCCTACCCGCAAGCCCCCACCGCCCCGCAAGCCGTACAAAACTCGCACCCATCCTTCTTGATCACGGTGTAGTTCCCGCACTCGTTGCACAACCCGCCCTGCATCACCGCCACATCGCCGCGCTGGCTTTGGCTGCGCGGCGCTTCGAGGATGCCCATTTCGCGCGTCGGGAAGCCCGCTTCGGTGAGCACGCCCAGCATCGCGTAACGATGAATCACCAGACGCGCCATGTAGGCCACGGTGGAAGGCCAGGTTTGCTGGCGGCGCTCGCCGGGCACGAAGGCCATGAAGTCGCCCAGTGGTTCGGCATAGTTGAGCAGCTTGCGCAGTTTCATGCCCACCCATGCCGGGTCGAGCACGCGCATGTCCAAGGAAAGGATGCGCGCCAAGCCGTCGAGTGCGCGCGGGTAGTTGCCGGAGAGCCACATCGAATAGGGGCGCGTCACGCCGTCGGGCAGCGTCACTTCCTTCAGGCCCAGCACGAAGTCTTCACCGGTGGCGGGGTTGATGATGTCCACCGTCCATGACAGGGTGCCGTCGGTGCCGGTGCGCGGTTCTTCCTTCGCGTACATGGCGTCCAGCACCGGGTGCGGGCGGCCGTCGGGGGAGAGCAGGTCGGGAGCTTTTTCGTCGAGGGCGCCCAGGCGGTCGCAGCGCCACTGCACCAGTTGCGCCAGGCCCGCGACCACGCTTGGCACCATTTTCTGCTCGCCGTGCGGCGGGAAAGGCATGAGGAAGGATTTCTCGCCGGGGGTCTTGGCTAGCACGTCGAGCTTGAGTTTCAGCCAGGCGCGATCATTCGCACGCATGTCCATCGAGAGCGTTTTGGCAACCGCGCCCAGACCGCGCGGCTGCTCGGTGCCGTTGACCCACACTTCAAACGGGAAGGCCTTGCCTTCTTCTTCGACATGGCCTACGAAGAGCGCGAAGTCGCCGCCAGGGTGGCTCATCATGTAGGCCCAGGCTTCGTTGCCGCCGGGCATTTCGGGGCGGCCGGGCCAGCGCAGGCTGGCCAGCACCGGTGCCGGCAGGCTTTTGATCGACAGGCGCTTGTTGGCGCCGCCGTCGAAGGCGGCGATCTGCACATCCTGCGGGCTTTTCTTTTCGTCCTTCTCCATGCTTTTTTCCGGCGTGACCGACAGCACCGAACCGAGCACGCTGTTGGGCCGGTAGGTCGCCAGGCCCTTCAAGCCCGACTTCCAGGCGCTCATGTAGAGGTCTTCGAACTCGGCATACGGATAGTCGACCGGCACGTTCACGGTTTTCGAAATGCTGGTATCGATCGCGGGTGCCACCGCGGCCACCATTTCTTCATGCGCCTGGGCCGAGATTTCGAGCGCGGTCACAAAGTACGCGGGCAGCTTGTCGGTGTCGCCGCCTACATGCTTGTACAAACGCCATGCGTAGTCTTCCACCGCGTATTGCTTGTGGGTGCCATCGGCCATGCGCTTCTTGCGCGTGTAGGTCCAGGAGAACGGCGGCTCGATGCCGTTCGACGCATTGTCGGCAAACGCCAGGCTGATGGTGCCGGTGGGCGCGATCGAGAGCAGGTGCGAATTGCGGATGCCGTATTTGCGGATCTTGTCTTTCACTTCCGCCGGCAGGCGCGAGGCGAAATTGCCGCCGGACAAATACAGGTCGGCGTTGAATAGCTTGAAGGCGCCGCGCTCGCGCGCCAGTTCCACCGAATACAGGTAGGAACGATCGCGCATGGCCGCGGTAATCGTAGCCGCCATCGCACGCGCCTCGGGCGTGTCGTAACGCAGCTTGAGCATGATGAGCGCATCGCCCAAGCCGGTGAAGCCCAGGCCGACGCGGCGCTTGGCGTCGGCTTCGGCTTTTTGCATCGGCAGCGGCCAGTGGGTCGCATCCAGCACGTTGTCCAACATGCGGGTGGACACATCGACCACCTTGCCGAAGGCGGCGAAATCGAATTCAGGTACGTCGCCGAAAGCGTTTTTCACGAACTTGGTGAGATTGATCGAGCCCAGGCAGCAGCAGCCGTAGGGCGGAAGTGGCTGCTCTGCGCAAGGATTGGTCGCCTCGATGGTTTCGCAGTAATACAGGTTGTTGTCGTGATTCATGCGGTCGAGGAACAGGATCCCCGGCTCGGCATGGTCATAGGTGGAGCGCATGATCTGGTCCCACAGATCGCGTGCGCGCACCTTGCGGTACACCCACTGCCCGTCCGCGCGCTGATAGCTGCCGCCGGCACGAATCTCGGCCGCGGGCGCGGCCTTGTGCGCCAGCTCGACATCACCATCGGCTTCTACCGCCTGCATGAAGGCATCGGTCACGCCCACCGAGACATTGAAGTTGGTGAGGTCGCCTTTGTCCTTGGCATGGATGAATTGCTCGATATCCGGATGGTCGCAACGCAGCACGCCCATTTGCGCACCGCGCCTGGCGCCGGCCGACTCCACCGTTTCGCACGAACGATCGAATACCCGCATGTAAGACACCGGTCCTGAGGCGCGCGAATTGGTGCCCTTCACATGCGCACCCACCGGGCGGATCGACGAAAAGTCATAACCCACGCCACCACCGCGACGCATGGTTTCGGCGGCTTCGGCCAGCGCGGTATAGATCCCGGGGCGGCCATCGACCACCTCGGTGATGGAGTCACCCACCGGTTGCACGAAGCAATTGATGAGCGTGGCGGTCAAATCGGTGCCGGCGGCGGAGTTGATGCGGCCGGCCGGCACGAAGCCGTTTTCCTGGGCCCACAGGAACTGGCGCTCCCAATGTGAGCGTTTGCTTTCAGTTTCGACCAAGGCCAACGCGCGGGCGACCCGGCGGCGTACTTCCGTGACGGATTTTTCGTTGCCTTTTGCGTATTTTTCGAGCAGGACTTCCCCTGCAATCTCCTGCTCGCCCAAGTTGGATACGGAATTAATTAACCCTTTTGATTCAATGGTTTGCATAAATAACCTCGCCTAGTGATGTAACTAGCATACGCCGCTTTGGGCGTGCCAACCACCAGGTTTTGAAAAAATATTTTTGGGCCATGCAAGCGCCTGGAAAATGCTGCGGAAGGAAGTTATCGAGCGTCAGAAAAACCGATCGCGGCGCGCTTTATACCGCAAATCCGCGCGCCGGATGGCTGCCTCGGTCAAGACCGCGTCAATCGCCCGGCAGGCATCGGCGCGAGGCCAAGCCTGGTGCTGCTGCACAGCCCGTCGCAGCTTAACGGGCCGATGCCGGATGCCCGGCCCTAACCGCGTCGGTCGGCATCGCGCCGCACGCCGTGATCACGCCGCTCGCCGCCCAGCGCCTTGAGCAAGTGGGTCAACGCCAGTTGCGCCTGACGCGCCTGCGGCCCATCACTGCGATCACGTTCATGCATGATCCAGTGGGCCAGCATGTGGCGCAGCGTGTCGCGGCCAGAGTCGGTCTGCGCCAGCACGTTGAGCTCTGCCAGCGCGGTGGTGGCCGTCAGCCCCTCTTCGTGCACGATCGCAACCACCGCTACGTCGATGTCGCTTTGCGTGACCTCGCCGCCCAGGATTTCGCACACTTCGTTACGCAAGTCCTCGTATCCACCGATCATGGCAGTCTCCGATCCTCGTCTGTCCGGCAGAAAACACCGGTTTATGGGGTCCAGACTAGCACCGCGACGGCGTCCATGTTTGATGTGCCGCAAACCCGACGGCCGCCGCGGCACTATGCTTTGCGGGCCAATCCCCCCCAAAATCGGTCCGTTGCGGGACCGTTAGAGGAATCAATCATGAGCGACATCATCCAACTGCTGGGCGCGCAGGCCGATGGCCTCCTCGCCCATGTGTGCAAGGGCATTCCCAAACAGGGCCTGCATCTGCCGGGGCCGGATTTCGTCGATCGGGTGGTGGCCCTGTCCGACCGGCCGCCGCCGGTCATGCGCAGCCTGCAACAAATGTTCAACCACGGGCGCCTGGGTGGCAGCGGTTACCTGTCGATCCTGCCGGTGGACCAGGGCATCGAGCACAGCGCCGGCGCCTCGTTCGCCAGGAACCCGATGTACTTCGATCCCGAGAACATCGTCAAGCTCGCCATCGAGGGCGGCTGCAACGCGGTGGCCTCGACGCTGGGCGTGCTGGGCGCCTCTTCACGCAAGTACGCGCACAAGATTCCGTTCCTGCTCAAGTTCAACCACAACGAGTTCTTGACCTACCCCAACAAATTCGACCAGATCGTTTTTGCCAGCATCAAGCAGGCGCGCGACCTGGGCGCGGTGGCAGTCGGCGCCACCATCTATTTCGGCTCGCCGGAATCAGGGCGCCAGATCGTCGAGGTGTCACAGGCGTTCCAGGCGGCGCACGAAATGGGCATGGCCACGGTGCTCTGGTGCTACCTGCGCAACCCAGCCTTCAAGAAGGACATCGACTATCACGTGGCGGCCGACCTGACCGGCCAGGCCAACCACCTGGGCGTCACCCTGGAGGCGGACATCATCAAGCAGAAGCTGCCGGAGAACAACGGCGGCTATCTGGCCTTGAACACCAAGGAGAACCCGTACGGCAAGAACGACAAACGCATGTACAGCGACCTGGCCTCCGAGCACCCGATCGACCTGGCACGCTACCAGGTGGCCAATTGCTACATGGGCCGCGCCGGCCTCATCAATTCCGGTGGCGCATCAGGCGCGAACGACCTGCACGACGCGGTGCGTACCGCGGTGATCAACAAGCGCGCCGGCGGCATGGGCCTGATCTCGGGACGCAAGGCGTTCCAGAAGCCGATGGCCGAGGGCGTGACTTTGCTCAATGCGATTCAGGACGTGTATCTGGCGAGCAATATTGGAGTGGCTTGAGGTCGGCCGAGTGCAGCGCGACTCGCTGCCGCGCCAACAACATCTCCGCAGGGACCGCCCGGCAAGCTCCCGCTCAAGCACCTGACTGCGCCGTTCATCGGCGCTCTTAGTCGTGTTGAGTGCCTGGCACGAGCCGACTCACACCTCGAGAATGAACTTGCCGAAATGTCGGTTCTCGCGCATCGCGCGCTGCGCATCATGGGCGTCGGCCAAGGCGAAAACGCGATCGACCGGCATTGCGATGCTGCCTGCCTCCACGGCGGCCTTGAGATCGCCCCATGCCTTGTGCACCAGGGCCGCGAATTGCTCGACGCTGCGCATGCGAAACGAGGCGCCCAGCAACTGCAGGCGCTTTTTCGAAAGCAGATCCAGATCGAGAACGCCCGACGCTCCGCCCATCCGGCCGATCTGCACCCAGCGCGCGCCTACCGCGGCCAGCGCCAGATGGTCATCGATCGCCTTGGCGCCAATCATGTCGATGATCACGTGCGCGCCTTCGCCGCTGCTGGCTGTCAGCAGCACCTCGGCAACCGCGCCCTGCGCATAATCGATCGGATGGGTGATGCCTACCGCCGCCAGACGCGGGATCTTGGCGGCACTCGCGGTACCGGCCACAATTCCGGCACCCAACATGCGTGCAATCTGCGCCGCCGCGATGCCCACGCCGCTGGCCGCACCCTGAATGAAAATCGTCTCGCCGCTTTGCAGGCGGCCATTGCTCACCACCGCGTCGTGCGCCGTGAACAGGGCCACCGGCAAAGCCGCCGCCTGCACCCACGACAGAGCATCCGGGATACGCACGGCCAGGCGATGATCGATCAGCGCTTGCTCGGCATAAGCGCCCGAAGGCATGCCCATGACACGTTCGCCGATCGACCAGCCGCGCACCGCGCTGCCGACAGCGACAACCTCCCCGGCGGCTTCGAGCCCGGCAATTGGATGCGGCGGCTTGGTCGCCACTCGTGCGTAATGGCCTGCATTGCGCCCGAGGTCGGCACGATTGAGCCCGGCAGCACGCACCATGAGCTGCAAATCGTGCGGGCCCGGCACCAAATCGGGCAGGTCGGCAAAACGTAGCTGCGCACGACCATCCCTTTGTTCGATCAACCAGGCTTTCATCGGCGCGCCCCTGATTCAGAAATCGTGGTCCAAGCCCTTGTTACTCTGCTTCTCGAAACATGCATCTTCGCAGCCGGCCGGGCTTTCACGCGGCCCTGATTGCAAGTGCACTTGTTTCCTGCTGCCTTCACGGCATGATCTCGCCACCGTTGGGGTGCAGCAGCTGCCCGCAAAAGTAACGCGCGTCGTCGGAGGCCAGGAACACGAAGGCAGGCGTCATGTCTTCGGGCGTTCCCAGGCGCTTCAAGGGCAGGCTGGCCGCGTGCGCCACTTTGACGTCTTCGGGCAGCGGGTCGAAGCCGGTATCGACCAGACCCGGCGCCACGCCGTTGACCAGTACGCCGTAGGGCGCCATTTCCTTGGCCAAGGCGCGGGTAAAGGCGATCAGGCCACCCTTGGCGGTCGAGTAGGCGGTGTAGTTTTCGCGCCCGATGTAGCCCAGTTGCGAGCACAGGTTGATGATCCTGCCGGACTTCTGCGCCATCATGTGGCGCGCCGCCGCGCGTGAGCAAAGGAAGCCGCCGCGCAGGTGCACCGACATCATGTTGCCCCAATCTTCGACACTCATCTCGACGATCGGCTGCGGGCGCTGGATGCCGGCGTTGTTGACCAGGATGTCCAGGTGCCCGAAGCTTGCGATCACCTGCGCGAAACCGGCTTCGACCTGCGCCTCGCTGGTGACATCGCATTTGAGCGCCAGCGCACGCACGCCATGTGCCTCGATCGCGGTCATGAGGCTCACGGCTTGGTCGTCGCGGGCGACGTAGAAGATCGCCACATCCGCGCCCTCATCGGCATAGGCCAGCGCCACCGCGCGGCCGATGCCGGTATTGCCACCGGTGATGAGCGCGGTGCGCCCGGCCAGACGTTTCGAATTCATTGGACTATTCTCCTGTCACTTCCGGTCACTGCGTGACATCCTCCCCGAGGGAGCGCATCGGACCACCCTCCTGTGACTGCGTGACATCCTCCCCGATACAGAAGGAGCGCTCATGCAACCTCCCTGAAAAGACGCCCCCAGCCGGCAACCCGCCTGGGGTCGACGGCTGCCAGTTTGAGGCATTTCCAGACCGCGGTTGAAATGCTGTCATAGATCGGAATGCCGATCTCGCGTTCGAGTTGCTCCACCAGGGGCGCAGCTTTCAAATTGGTGCACAGCGGAATGATGGCGTGCGGCCGCGCCTGCGCCACGGCACGCACCATTGCAATGATCTCCTCATCGGACACTTCGGAGAACGAGAAATTGTGCGACAGCCCGAGATGGCGTTCGGCCACCACGTTGAAACCGGCGCGCGCATAGTTGGCGTCGATGCGCTCCTGCACGTCATCGGTGTAGGGCGTGACGAACGCGATATCGCGCGCGCCGGTGGCCTTGAGGATTTCGTTGATCGCAAGCACCGAGGTGCCGGCGGGAATGCCGGTGCGCTCGGTGATGCGCTGGCACAGCTTCTCGTCAGTGTCGAACCCCAGCCAGGACGACGAGGTGCCGTTCCATGCAATCGCGTGCAGCTCGGCATCGGCCAGCAGTTCGGCGGCGGCCAGGATATTGCTATCGTCGAACTGCTTCAAGGCGCTGTCGTTGAGCGCGATCTGGGTCACGCGAAAACGGCCGAAGTGCGCGCTGGCATCCGGCAGGCCCGCCAGCATCATGCTGGTGATCGGCTCCAGCGCAGTGTTCGACGAGGGCGTGAGCATGCCGATCAGGGTGCGTTTGCGGTGCATTCAGGCTTTCGATTCAAATGCAAAGAGTCAGTGCAAGGGACATGCCTGAAATTCAGGCGCCGAGCGCTTCGGCCAGGTCAAAACCGGCCGGCGCCTGGCCGCGCATGTCAAGGCCGGCCTCGACCTCGGCCAAGTGCGCCAGCATCAGGCGTGCGGCACGTGCACCATCGCCCTGCGTGATCGCTGCAACGATGGCCACATGGTCGTTGCCGCGGCAGGCCGGCAGGTCCGGGCTCTCATACAGGTAGATGATCAGGCTGGTCAAGGTTTCCATCTCGCGCAGCAGGCGCAGCATCAACGCGTTGCCGGCCAGTTCGGCCAGCAACAGGTGGAACTGGCCGGTCAGGCGAATCAGGGCGCGCTGATCCGCGTGCGCCAGGGCGTCGGCTTCCTTTTGCAAATGGCCGTTCAGACGCGATACAAGCGTACGCTCGGCACGCGCGGCGAGGGTTTGCACGATCGCTGGTTCAAGCAGGCGCCGCACCTCGAACACCTCGCGCGCCTGCTGCTCGGTGGGCACGCTGACGAACGCGCCGCGATTGGCGTGCAAGGTGACGATACCTTCGTGGGCCAGGCACGTGAGCACCGCGCGGATGCGCGCGCGGTTGACGCCGAAAATGCCGGCCAGACGCTCTTCGATCAGCTTGGTGCCCGGCGGCAGCCGGCGCTCGACCACCGCCCGCATGATGCGTTCGACCATCTCGTCTTGCGTGGCCGGGCGGGCTGGTATCGATTTCGGTGACATGGCGGGCGATTGTAATGCGCGATTTGGCGGCGCCAGCACAGACGCCTGAACGGCAGGCGGCAGCCTCAGTGCGGGCGGCAAGGCGATGCAAGCAAGCTTTCCAGCGTGCACCGAAATGGCTCATTCGCCAGCAAACACGCACCCTAATAGTGTACAAAACATTTATGATTTTGTTGACAATATTTTCATTTTTCGTATACATTAAGCCGGCTGGAGGTTAGCAATGCGTTTCAGGCACGTTTCCCGCACAGGTATCAGTTCCTTACCCTGAAGGCGCCCGCCCCGACATGAAACTGCTCCTCATCAACGGCAATCGCACCGAAGCGGTCACCGAAGCGGTGCTGGCCGAAGCGCGCGCGGTCGCAGCCAGCGGCACCGAGATCACGGCGCTTTCGGCCGGGTTCGGCGCCAATATCGTGTTCTCGCATGCCGAAAACACCATCGCCGGGCATGCGGTGCTGGATTGCCTGGCGCGCAATTACGCCGGCTACGATGCGGTCGTGCTGGCGATCTCCTTCGATTCCGCTTTGGCCGGTGCGCGCGAGCTGCTGCCGATTCCCGTCCTTGGCATCACCGAAAGCGCTCTCCTGACGGCCTGCCAGCTGGGTCGGCGCGTCGGCGTGGTCACCGTGGGTCAGGTATCGACCGGTCTGTATCGCGAGGTGTTCGAGCGTAGCGGCGTGATGGCACGAATCGCCGCGATTGGCACGGTTGATCTGGCGACCGCCGGCGAATACCTGTCGCCGCAGGAATTCGACGCCCGTGTCGTTGCGGCAGCCAAGCGCTTGGTCGCGCACGATCAGATCGACGTGGTGGTGGCCTGCGGCGCGGCGCTGGCAGGTGTGGCGCGCCGTGCGCGCGATCAACTTGGCATACCGCTGGTCGATGGCATCGGTGCGGCGGTGCGCCAGGCCGAGGCGCTGGTGCGCGGCAACTACCACCCGCGGGCGCGCCCGCCCGGCCCGCGCGCCAGCATGGCCGGCGTGTCGCCGCAGCTCGCGGCACTGTTCGCGCGCGACTGACAGAACCCGTCATGGCGCGCACCCTGATCCGCCAGGCGCGTGTGCTGACCTTGGATGACGACGGCCGCGAATACGCCACCGCCGACATCCTGATCGAGGGCAGCCGCATCGCCGCGATCGGGCCGAACTTAGCTGCTACCGCGGTCGACCGCGTGATCCAGGCGCACGGCAAGCTGGCGATGCCGGGCCTCGTCAACGGTCATTTTCATTCTCCCGGCAACATGATGTGCGGTGCACTCACCGACATGCCGCTGGAACTCTTCATGCTGTTCGAGGTGCCACCCGGGGGCGAGGGCCAGGTCGGTGCGCGCATGGCCTATGCGCAAACCCTTTTGGGCGCGGTTGAAATGCTCAAGGCCGGCATCACCGCGGTGCATGACGACCCGTATCACAACCCCGAACCGAGCCCGGAGGGGATCGACGCCATCATGCAGGCCTATGCCGATTCCGGCATGCGTGCCACCGTCTCGATCAACCACCCGAACCAGGTGGAGCACGAGAAATACCCGTTTCTGAAGGACCTGCTGCCGCCGGCGACCCGCCAGCGCATGGAAGCCGCACGGCGCTGGAGCGCCGCCGAAATCGGCACCCTGTACCAGTGGTTTCTTGGGCGCTGGCACGGCGCCGCCGACGGTCGCCTGCGGGTGGCGGTATCGAATTCGGCGCCGCAACGAGTGACCGACGACTACTTCGCCACACTCTCGCAAATCAGCCGCGCCCATGACCTGCCGTTCAACATCCACCTGCTGGAAACCCGCCTGCAGAGGGTGTTCGGCCAGGAGGTGTGGGGCAAGTCGCTCGTGCGCCAGGTACATGACCTCGGGTTTCTGGATGAACGCGTGCTGGCCATCCACGCCATCTGGGTCGACGAGGCCGACATGGAATTGCTCGCTGCTGCCGGTTGCACCGTGGCGCACAACCCGGTATGCAACCTGAAACTGGGCAGCGGCGTGATGCCGTTCCGGCGTTTGCGCCGACATGGCATACCGATTGCATTGGGTACGGATGAACGCAATACCGACGACACCACCAATGTGTGGGGTGCGATGAAAACCGCAGGCCTGATCCACAAGATTGCCGAGCCCGATTACCGCGACTGGCCCGCCGCCGCCGAAGTGCTGGCTTGCGCCACCCGTGGCGGTGCGCGCGGCATGCGTCTCGAAGGTGAGATCGGCCAACTCAAGGCCGGCGCGGCGGCCGACCTGATCCTGGTCGACCTTGACACATGGCCGTTTACCCCGCTCAACGACCTTGTGCGCCAATTGGTGTTTTGCGAAAACGGCGCCTCGGTGCGCCTGACCATGGTGGCCGGTGAGGTCGTGGTCGAAGACGGCCGCGTGTTCAGTGTGGACGAAGCGGCGCTCAAGGCCGAAGTGCGCGAACTGGCAGTCGAATTTGGCGCCAGCCTGGCCGCCACGGCGCGCGCCGCCGCAGTGCTCGAGCCGCACTATCGCGCCATGCTGATGCGCGCGCTGAACGTGGATGTCGGCATGGAGCGCCGCGCCGGCCCCATGCATCCATGAAAGTCACGCCGATGCTCGCCAGCCACGGACGCTTCGATTACTCGGCCATCACCGAGCGGCCCGGCTTTACCTGGCCGGACGGCAAGCGCCTGGCGCTCTACGTCGCTCTCAACCTCGAAGCCTATGCCTTCGGTGAAGGTCTGATCGAAGAGATCGCCACGCCCGGCCCGGGGCCGGCGCCGGATGTGATGAACTGGTCGTGGCTGGAATACGGCAACCGCGTCGGCGGCTGGCGCCTGCAGCGCATGTTCGCCGAGTTGGGCCTGCCCTGTACCCTGCTGGTCAATGCCGAGGTGTATCGCCATTGCCCGCAATTGCCGCAGGCATTTGCCGGGGCCGGTGCGGAAATCGCCGCGCATGGCCGCACCAATTCGGAGCGCCAGGGCAATTTGCCCGAGGGCGAGGAAGCCGCGCTGATTGCACACGCCACCGCCGCCATCGAAGCCGGCGCAGGTCGCCGCCCCACCGGCTGGCTCGGGCCCTGGATCTCGGAAAGCACGCTTACCCCCGACCTTTTGCAGGAAGCCGGCTATCGCTACGTGCTTGACTGGTGCTGCGACGACCAGCCGTTCTGGCTCAAGACCCGCGGCGGGCGCCTGCTGGCCGTGCCTTACCCGCAGGAACTCAACGACAGCAATACCGTGATCGGGCGCCGTGTCAACCCGGATGCATTCGCCGACATGATCGTCGACAACTTCGGCGAAATGCGCCGCCAGGCCGCCGACGAGCCGCTGGTGATGGGTGTCTCGTTGCATGCGCATTGTGCCGGCCAGCCGTTTCGCCTGAAGCACTTTCGTCGCGCACTGGCAGCTATCAGTGCAGCGTTGCCCGACGTCTGGGTCACCACCGCGGGCGCGATCGCCCAACATTTTTCTGCAAGCGCCGGCGGGCCGCCGCCGGCCTTCCAACCAAAGGCGGCGTGAGGCGTCTTCCTCACATATTTACATCGGGAGAATCACATGCAGGAATTCGACCTTGAGCGCAGGGAACTGCTGGCAACTGGGGCCCTGGCCGCTGGCGCATTGCTGGCTACCGCAGGAGGCGACGCCGCCGCGCAACCGGCGCTGCCGCCCAAGCTTTCCACCCACGCGCTCGACACCTACACCGGCAAGCAGGCCGCCGGGATTCGCATCGACCTCTATATGATCGAAGGCGAATCGCGCAAATTGCTCAAGACCGTGCGCGCCAACGATGAAGGACGCGTCACCGCCAACCTGCTCGAGGGCGAGGCGCTCAAGGTGGCACGCTATGAACTGGTGTTCCACGTCTCGGAGTACTACAAGAAACTCGGCGTCGCGCAATCCAATCCCGAATTCCTTGACGTGGTGCCATTGCGGGTGGCGATCTGGGACGACAAGCAGCGCTACCACGTGCCGCTGTACTTCTCGCCCTGGGGCTACATGACCTATCGCGGCAGCTGATCGCGACCAGTCCACCCGACCGATACCGTCAACTCAAGGAGCCACGCCATGGATTCAGGCAATAACACCCGCCGCACCTTCCTCGCAGCCGGCGTCGCCGCCGGCAGCGCCCTCATGGCCAGCCAGCAAGTCGCCGCGCAGCCCGCAGCCGGCGGCCGCGTCACCGCGCACATTCTCGACCTTTACTACGGCACCCCGGCCAACGGCCTCAAGCTCGACTTCTACGCCTACAACGGCGCCACCCCGACGCTTGTCAAATCGGTGGTCACCAATGCCGACGGGCGCCCGCCCGAAGGGCCGCTACTGCAGCCGGCCGAGATGAAAACCGGCCGCTATCGCATCGATGTGCATGTGGGTGACTACTACAAGAAAACCGGCGCCAAGCTGCCCGGTGGCTACCATACCCGCCTGACGATGGAATTCGACATCTACGACGCCAGGCAACCGCACCACCTGCCGTTCCAGATCACGCCGTGGACGCAGTCGTCCTCGGTGCTGCCCGGCTGATTTGACGCACGCATTTTCAACCCAAAGGAAACAAGCATGTTCACCTCCCGCAAGACACTCTTGACCGCCACCCTGGCCGCCCTGGCATTCGCCCCGTTGAGCGCGGGTGCGCAAGACAAGGTACGCCTGGCCGGCAATTTCGAAATCGCCCACTCATCTTCTGTCGCCATGGAGCAGGTGTTCAAGCCCGAACTGGCCAGGCTCACCAAGAACGCGCTGCAGGTCGACCTGTTCCCGGCCATGCAGTTGGGAGGCGCCAAGGAAAACGTCGATGCGGTGCGCGCCGGCTCGCTGCTGATGACCTGGACCGGCGCGGCCTACATGTCGCGCATCGTGACCGAACTGGAAGCGGTGAGCCTGCCGTTCCTGTTTCCCAATCGCGAGATCGCCTTCAAGGTGCTCGATGGCAACATCGGCAAATTGCTTGACCAGAAAATGGCCGACAAGAACTTCATGGTGCTGGGCTGGATGGAACTCGGTTCGCGCAACATCACCAACAGCAAGCGGCCGATCAAGACCATGGAGGACTTGAAGGGCCTGAAGATCCGCCTGCAGCCCAATGAAACCCACCTGGCCACGTTCCGCGCAATGGGCGCCAACGCGGTGGCGATGGATGTCAAGGAACTGTATTCGGCGATGGAGCAGAAAGTGCTCGACGGCCAGGAAAATCCGTTCCCGATCATCCGCGCCGGACGCTACAACGAAGTACAGAAGTACCTGTCGAATAGCGGGCATTTCTTCGACTTCATCCTGATCCTGGCCAACAAGAAGTCCTTCGAAGCCTTGAAGCCGGAGTACCAGAAGGCGATTCGCGACGCCATGAATACCGCCGTGGCAAGCCAGCGCGCGGCGGCGGCCAAGCAGGACGCCGAGGCATTCGACGAGCTGAAGAAGAAGATGGAATTCACCGAGATCAGCCCGGCGGTGCGCGAAGCCATGCGCAAGGCCTCGGCAGGGGTGACCGACGAGGTGAAAAAGCGCGCCGGCGCCCCGCTGGTCGACAACGTGCTGGCCGAAGTGGCGAAGCTGAAGTAAGCGCAGCAGACAGCCGGCGGGCCTTAAGGGGACACGATGTTCGAAAAACTGCTCGACGGTCTCGACCAGCTGGTCGACGGTCTCGACCGGATGGTCGACGGTCTCGACCGGGTGGTGTGCTGGGCCATCATGGCGGCGATGGCCATGATGGTGGTGGTGGTGTCGGTGCAGGTTTTTCTGCGCTACGGCTTCAATTCCTCGCTCGATTGGGCCGACGACATCGGCCGCCTGCTATTTGTCACCTCGGTGTTCCTGGCGGTGCCGATCGGCATCCGCCACAACGCGCACATCGGGATCGAGCTGCTGGTGGCGCGCCTGCCGAGCGGTCCCAAGGACGCGCTGGCCCGCTTCGTTTCCCTCTTGTCGGCCGGCATGATGCTGCTCATCGCCTGGTACGCCGTGCGGGTCGCGGCCGAGCAATGGGGCGAGATGCTGCCCACCCTCAACCTCACCACCGCCGCTTTCATGGTTCCGGTGGCGTTCGGCGCTGCGCACAGCGCGCTGCACCTGCTGCGCATCGTGGCGGCCGGCGCGCCGCAGCGCGCCGACCTTGCAGCGGAGTAGGGATAAACACAGGGGCATACGATGAGTCTGGGCATCTTTCTCGGTTTCCTGCTGTTGGGCGTGATCGGCATGCCGATCGCTTTCTCGCTCGGCTTCGCCGCGCTGGTGGCGCTGGCGTTCTCCGACGACGGCTTTGCCATCATCCCGCTGCGCATGATGGCGGCGGTCAATTCCTTTCCGCTGATGTCGATCCCGTTCTTCATCCTTGCGGGCGAACTGATGGTCAAGGCCGGCATCGTCGAGCGCCTGATCGAACTGGCCAATGCGGTGGTGGGCCGGGTGCGCGGCGGCCTGGCGCACGTGACCATGCTGTCCGGTGCGGGGCTTGCCACCGTGTCGGGCGCGGCGGTGTCGGACGCGAGCGCGCTCTCGACCATCCTCGGGCCTTCCCTCACCAAGGCCTACGACAAGCCCTTCGCCTCGGCCATCATCGCTGCGGCCGGCAACCTCGGGCCGATCATCCCGCCATCAGGGGCGATGATCGTCTACGCCTTCATGGCCGGGCCTTCGGTATCGGTCGGCGGCTTGTTCATGGCAGGGGTGGTGCCGGGCCTCATCATCACCGCCGGCTTCATGCTGATCTGCACCTGGTATGTGACCAAACGCGGCTACCCTGCCACCGGCGTTGCGTTCAGCTTCGCCAACGTGTTCGCGCAATTGCGCCGCTCCATCATCATTTTCATGATGCCGGTGGTGGTCATCGGCGGCATCGTCGGCGGTGCGTTCACCGCCACCGAGGGTTCCGCCATCGCGGTTGTGTATGCGCTGGCGGTGGGGTTTTTCGTCACGCGCCGCCTCAAGGTGGCCGACCTGCCGGGCATCCTGTTGCGCTCGGCCATCACCACCGCGATGGTGGGCGCGCTCATCGCCTTCGCCTCGGTGGTCACCCATCTGCTCACGGTGGACCTGTTGCCGATGAAGGTGGCCGCGCTGGTCAAGTCGATCACCACCAGCCCGCTGGGCTACATGGCGCTGGTGACGGTGGTGCTGTTCGTGGTGGGCATGTTTCTCGAATCGAACGCCGCCTACATCATGCTGGTGCCGCTGTTGCATCCGATCGCGCTGTCGTACGGCATCGATCCGCTGCACTTCGGCTTCCTGTTCGTATTGAACCTGGTGATCGGCATGCTGACACCACCGGTCGGTGTGGTGCTGTTCGTGGTGTGCAGCATCAACAAGATATCGATGCGCGAGATCGTGGTCGCGCTGTGGCCCTTCATCACCCTGATGTACGGCGTGCTGTTCCTTTGCATGCTGTTTCCGCCGATCGTGACCTGGCTGCCGCGCCTGCTCGGATACGGCGCCGCATGAGCATGCGCCGCATCGGCATGATCCTGCCATCCTCCAACACCGTGGTCGAGCCGGTGTGCATCGCGATGGCCGCGCGCCTGCCGGCGGTGCAGGTGCATTTCGCGCGCTTCGCCTTGACCGCGGTTGCGGTTGACAACCCGGCTGCCGCCTACTATGACTCGGGCGCCCTGCTGGGTGCGGCCAGGCTGCTGGCGGATGCCCGCTGCGAGGTGATCTGCTGGAACGGCAGCGCCGGTGGATTGGTGGGGTTCGAGCGCGAGCGCCAGTTGTGCGACGAAATACGCGCGGCCACCGGGATCGCCGCCACCACCTCGACCCTGTCGCTGGCCGATGAATTCCGTCGCAGCAGCGTCAAGCGCTTCGCCATGGTGACGCTCAACCCGCCGCCGATGAACCTGACCATTCGCGCGACTTTCGCCAGCGCCGGTTTCGAGTGTGTGGCCGACACCCATCGGACCGATCTCGCCGACAACTTCTCCATGGCGCAGGTTGCGCCGGAAGCAATCGCCGCCATGGCACTGAGCTGCGTGAATGGCAGCCTGGTGCGGCCCGACGCCCTGATCATCTACGGCACCAATACGCGTGGCGCCGGCGTGGCATCGACCCTCAAGGCGCGGCTCGGCCTGCCGGTGCATGATTCGGTGGCCTGGGGCATGGCGGGCGCCCTGCTGCTGCTGGATATCGACCCGAGCCTTGCGTTCGACTAACCATTTTCAGACACGAGTGAACCCATGACCATCGCACGCAAACTGCCGCGCAGCGGCCAATACGTCTTCAAGGGATCCGACGCGCTCGAGACCGTGGTCGCCACCGTCGAGGGCGCCGCCATGCAGGGCGTGCTGGCGGTGGCGCCCTTGGTGTGCGGCGACGAAAGCTCGATGACCCGCTGGACCCGCAAGAAGGGCCTGATCGACCCGCTGCACCAGCACGACGACCATGAATCGGTCGCCATCCTCATTTCCGGCAAGCTGCGCATGGTGATCGACGGCGGCGAATTCATCGTCGGCCCGGGCGACTCCTGGGTCCATCCGCGCGGTGTGCCACACTACAGCGAGGCGCTGGAGGACTGCGTGCAGATCGAGATCAAGTCGCCGGCAATCCGCACCTGGCGCCTGCCCGACGACCCCGCTTGACCCCGCCAACCCTTTTTTTATCAACCTTCACCACAGTTTTTTAGCCCAGGAGTCAAACCCATGAAACTGCAACACATAACCCGAGCGGTACTCACCGCGGCCATGGCAAGCGCATTCGCCGTGGCGCCTGCAATCGCGCAAGAGAAGATCAAGCTGCGCGTGATGGGCATGCCGCTTTCCACCGGCCTGATCCAGAAAAACAAGGAACTGCCGTTTTTCGAAACCCTGGCCGCCAAGACCGGGCTGCCGCTGGACGTGGACTACAAGCCGCTCGACTCCACCGGCGTCAAGGAATTCGAGCAACTGCGCGTGATGAAAACCGGCATCTACGACATCGTCGGCCTGCGCATGGGCCAGGTGTCGCGTGACGAGCCGATGATCCTCGGGCTCGACATGGTTGGGCTGAACACCGACTACAAGACCGCCAAGAAAGTGGTGGGCGCCTACCAGAGCTATGTCGATTTGCGCCTGCAGGAGGTGTTCAACCTGAAGCTTCTCGCGGTGTGGCCGTTCGGCCCGCAGGTGATTTTCTGCACCAAGCCGATCAAGGACCTGGCGAGCCTGAAAGGCATGAAGATCCGCATCCTCGACGGCGTGATGGCAAAGTTCATGGAACGCGTAGGCGGCACGCCGGTGACCATGGCCTTCGGTGAAGTGGCGCAGGGCCTGAAGCTGGGCACCATCGATTGCGCCGTGACCGGCCCTTCCTCGGCCAACTCGGCCGGCTGGCCCGAGACCGCGACCCACGTCTATGCCCTGGGTCTGCAAGTCGCGGTGCAGGGCTATGCGATCAACATGACCTCCTGGAAGAAGATGTCGGGCGAGCAGCAGATCAAGCTGCGCGGCGCCATCGAGGGCCTGTCCGACGACATCTGGAAATACTCCGAGGAACTGTGGACCGACGCGATGCGCTGCAACGCCGGCCAGGACCCCTGCACCACCGGCAAGAAATTCAAGCTTGTGACCGTCAAGCCGATTCCGAAAGACATCGAGTTCGTGCAAAACGCGGTACGCGACATTTCCTTCCCGGCCTGGGCGGAGGCTTGCGACAAAGTCAACCCGGGCTGTTCGGCGGCGTGGAAGAAGTCGGTCGGACCGATCATCGGCATGAAGTAGGGATCGGCATCACCTGGGCCGGCGGACATCCGCCGGCCTCTTGACGCAGAGGCGGAGCGCGCATGAAGAATCTCGAGAAAGTCGCCGCCATGCTATTCGGGGTGGTGTTCGTGCTGTTGTCGTTTGCGGTGGCCGTCGAGACCACCATGCGCAAGGTATTCAACGTTTCCCTGCAGGGTGTGGACGAACTGGGCGGCTATGCGCTCGCGGTCGGCGCTTCGCTGGCATTTACCCTGGCGCTGCTGTCGCGCGCCCACATTCGCATCGACCTGATTCACGACCGCCTGCCGCAGGGGCCGCGCGTTGTGCTCAACGTACTGGCCATGCTGACCATTGCGGCAACCGCCCTGTTGTTCCTGGCGATGGCCTTCTACAGCCTGCGCGACTCGATCGCCTTGAACAGCACCGCGCAAACGCCGTGGGCAACACCGATCAAATACCCACAAATGGTGTGGTTCGCCTGCCTTGGCCTGTTTGCTGCGGTTGCCGCGGGTTACGCCGCCAGGGTGTTGTGGCTGGCCTTCACCGGGCGCAGCGAGATTTTGCTGCGCGACTATTCGCCACGCGGTGCCAAGGAGGAATTGAAGGAAGAACTGGATGACGCCAAGGCGCGCGGGGTCGATGTGGCCGTGCTGCCGGGAGAATCCAAATGAGCATGGTCGCGATCGGTGTAGTCAGTTTTCTGGCAATGGTGTTTTTCATGCTGCTCGGCATGCCGATCGCAACAGTGATGCTGCTGCTGGCGGTGGTGGGAGGCATGGCGGCCTTCGGCGAGGCCTTCCTGATTTCCGCCGCCTCGGTGCTGTGGGGCACGATGAGCGAGAACGGCCTGACCTCGATCCCGCTGTTCGTTCTGTTGGGCGAATTGCTGCTGCGTAGCGGCATGGCCGACCGCATGTACCAGGCTTTCGCAGCCTGGCTCGGGCGCCTGCCGGGCGGGCTCCTGCATACCAACATCGGCTGCTGCGCGCTGTTCGCCGCCACCTCCGGTTCCTCGGTGGCGACCGCAGCCACCATCGGCACGGTGGCGCTGCCGTCGCTGCAGCGCCACGGCTACCCGATGAGCGCATCGCTTGGCAGCCTGGCTGCCGGCGGCACTCTGGGCATCCTGATTCCGCCCTCGGTCAACATGATCATCTACGGCTCGATGACCAACAATTCGGTGGGCAAGCTGTTCATCGCCGGCATCATTCCCGGCCTGCTTTTGACCGGCTGCTTCATGCTCTACATTTTCATCATGGCCAAGACCACCGGCCTTAACGTGGTGCACGATCCGGTGCCGCTGAAGGAGCGCCTGCGCCTGTTGGTCAACATCACCCAGCCGGTGGTGATTTTCGTCATTGTCATGGGCAGCCTGTATGCGGGCATCGCCACGGCCACCGAGTCGGCCGCGCTGGGAGTGGTGGTGGCGCTGGTGTTCATCGGCTTTTCGGGCAAGCTCAGCACCACGCTGATGCAGGCCTGCTTCCTGTCGTCGGCGCGCACCACCGGCATGATCCTGCTCATCACCACCGCCGCCTTCGTGCTCAACCTGGCCTTGAGCCTGACCGGCATCGGCGAGGCGCTGACCAAGTGGGTCACCGGCTTTGGCCTGTCAAAAACGGCACTGCTGCTGGTGTTGATCGTGTTCTACCTTTTGCTGGGCATGTTCATGGACACGCTCTCGATGATGGTTGCGACCATCCCGCTGACCTATCCGATCGTCACCGCAGTGGGCGTGGATCCGATCTGGTTCGGCATCTTCATCATCATCATGTGCGAGCTGGGCCTGATCACCCCGCCGGTGGGCATGAATCTGTTCGTGGTGCAGGGCATCCGCCCGGACAAGGGCAGCGTCGGCGACGTGATCCGCGGGGCCTTGCCCTACGCGATCATCATGATCCTCTTCACGTTCCTGATCATGACGTTTCCGCAGATCGTGACCTTCCTGCCGGAGAACATGTAGCGGCTCTCCCGGGTTTGACTCATTGTTTCCACGTCTCCACCGCCAGCGGCAGTTCATTGAGTTCGGCCCGCGCGACAGCCCAGGCCGGGTAGTGTTTGCTCATCAGTGCCAGGAAACGCTCGCTGTGCGTCGGCTCGACCAAGTGCGCCATCTCGTGGACGAGCACGTACTCCAGCAGGTCCTTCGGCTTCTTCACCAGTTCCGTGTTGAGGCGGATGGTTCCCGAACGGTGGTTGCAGGCTCCCCATTTTGTCTTCATGCGCTGCAGGTAGTAGCCGGTAACCCGCACGGCAAGTGTCGCCTCCCACTTGCGGATGAGCGCGGGTAAGGTCTGGTGCAGCAGGCCTTTGTGCCATTCGTGCATGACCTCTTGCCGCTTCTCGCTTGTGCTGCCGGGACGCACGCTGAGTGTTATCCGGCGATGGCCGAGGCGCACCGAAGGCTTGGCGTCTTCTTCGACGACGTTCAAAAGATAGCGCCTGCCCCACAGGTAGTGGCTCTCACGGGTCACGAATGTGCGCCGCGGCTCCCGCGCCTGAGCGAGAAGCTGCTTCTGCCGGTCGCGGATCCAGCCCAGTTTCGAAATCGCATACGCACGCGCAGCCTCGGGCCGGGTCTCTATCGGCGCGACCAGCGTTACTCGGCCGAGGGGCGGATGCACGGACAAATGCACGTGCTTTACGGCCTTTCGCGTGACCGTGATCGCGATCTCCCCAAGACGGATGGTCTCACTCACGCGTACCTCGGCAAGTGCTTCAGCAAGTTGAACAGCGCCCGTGTTGCCGCGCGATTGCGCTTGAGCAGCGGGAAGAGCGCGTTGAGCACCTGCGCCTCGCGCGCCTGATCGCCGCGCCACCCCGCCGGCGCGTGTTCGCGCATCGTGCGGTCGATCTCCAGCGCCAGAGCGACCAGCACGGTTTCGTGCTCGAGCCCTGGTTCAGCCGCCATCGCCGCACCTTCGTCACGGTGCGCGAGGATCGTCGGCAGATTGCGGTAGATCACCGTGACCTCGGTGCGACCGTGCAAGGCGGCCGGCACGTCGTCGTGCGCGCCCTTCGAGGCGAGCTGGCGCGCCAGTGCCTCGGCCTGGCGCAAAAACTCCTCGTAGGCCGCCGTATCCGCCCGGCTCTGCGCGATGAGGTCGCCCAGCAGAACCGACATGCGCGCGTAGAACCGCGGGTCGGTGAGCTGGTCCCGAATGATCGTCTTGCGGACGTTGTTGATGATGCCTTCGGCAATGGCGTTGTTCGACAGCTTGCCCGCTGCATTGAGCTTGCGGGCGATCGCGTCGTTGATCCCGGTGTCGACGATCAGCTCCACGAGCGACAGTTCGCCCAGCGCGCCCAGGTTCGCCGCCGGATCGGCCTGAATGTAGATATTGAGGAGGTGACGCATGTCCGCCTCGTAGGGCTTGATGTCGAGCTCTTCCCCCGAATGCTTCTTGATGGCCGAGCGGATCTCGCCGTAGAGCTCGACCTCGCGCTGGATCGCGGCCGACTCGGCGTCGCTATACCCGGCCAGGGCGAGATCTTGCGCGATGGCGGCAAACGCGCGGACGAACACGGCGACGGCCTTGTAGAACGAGATGCGCAGCGCCTCGGTCTCGCCCAGCGCATTCGGATTGGCGGCGTCGCCGCAGAAGGTACGCAGGAACTGCTCCACCTCGCGCGGCGGCGCCACCGGCTCGCACAGGTAACGCAGCGCTTCGCGGGCTTGGTCGAGCTTCTTCCTGCCTTCCACCAGCCAGTTCTTGAGGTGGACGTTGTTTTCGCCGCCGTTGCCAAGGTCGGTGTCGAGCTCGTCGGAGCTGTAGACCGCGATGGCCTCCTCGACCTCGCCGAACATCTCCTTGAAGTCGACGATGCGGCCGTAGTCCTTGTCGTCGCCGTCCAGGCGGTTGGTGCGGCAGATGGCCTGGAACAGATTGTGGTCGCGCAGTTCGTTGTCGAGGTAGATGTAGGTGCAGCTCGGCGCGTCGAAACCGGTGAGCAGCTTGCTGACCACGATCAAAAGCTTGAGGTTCGCCGGCTCGTTGATGAAGCGGCGTTTCGCTTCGTCCTCGTACATCTTGGTGGTCTGGCCGTATTTCAGGACGTGCTGCGTGTAGGTGTCGAACTTGTAGCGCTCGTCGCTGTTGGCGCTCTCGCGCGAGATGGCGTTGTGGTTCGGCTCGAAGGATGTGATGATTCCGCAGTATTGGCCGAAGCCGGTGTTCTGGAACAGCCGGAAATAGTGGCAGGCGTCGTAGATCGAGGCCGCCACCAGGATCGCCGTGCCGCGGTCGTTGTTGAGCCGCGGCTTCAAGCTGAAGTCCTCGATGAGGTCGGCGATGATGCGCTGCTTGCGCTCGCCGGCGCTCATCAGCTTCTCAAGCGTCGCCCAGGTCTTGCGCACCAGCGCCTTCTGGAAGTTGTTCAGCCCTTTGGTTTTCTTCTCGAACCACGCGTCGATGGCCGCCTGCGAGGTGAGCCGCTGCGGCACGTCGCGCGCCTCGTACTTGAGGTCGAGGATCACGCCGTCGGCCACGCCCTGGTGGAACTTGTAGGTGTGGATGTAGGTGCCGAACACGTCGCGCGTCATCAGCTTGTCGCGGCGCAAGAGCGGCGTGCCGGTGAAGCCGATGAAGATCGCGCCCGCCAGCCAGCGCTTCATCTGCGTGTTCATGTCGCCGCCCTGCGTGCGGTGGCACTCGTCGACGAACACATAGAAGCGCCCCGACACCGGCGGCGGCTCGCCCTTGAGATCCGCCACGTCGAACTTGTGGATCAGCGCGCACAACAGGCGCGGCGTGGGGTTGCCGAGCTTCTCCACGAACTGCGCCCGCGAGGTGATGCGCGGCGAGGGCGACTCGGCGCCGATCACCCCGGCGTTCTTCATCACCCCCTCGATCTGCTTGTCGAGCTCGTCGCGGTCGGTGACGACGAGAATGCGCGCCTCGGGCTCAATCTCCAGCAGCCATTTGGCGATCAGCACCATCAGGATGCTCTTGCCGCTGCCCTGGGTATGCCAGATGACGCCGCCCTCGCGCCGGGCGATGCGTTCCTGCGCGGCCTTCACGCCGAAGAACTGGTGCGGCCGCGGCACCTTCTTCTGGCCGGCGTCGAACAGCATGAAGTGGCGCATCAGGTCGAGCAGCCGCGCCTTGTTGCACAGCTGCGCCAGCGGGCGGTCGAGCAGCGCCCCGGTGGCGGGCGCCGCAGCGTCTGGCGCCTCATCCTTCCACTGCACGAAAAACTGCTCGGGCGTGCCGGTGGTGCCGTAGCGCAGCCCCTGCGAATCGCTGCCCGCCAGCACCAACTGCACCGTGCTGAAGAAGCCCTTGTTGAAGATCTCTTCCTGGTTGGTGATGAGCTGGCGCACGCCGTCGGCCAGCTCCACCGAGCTGCGCTTCAACTCGATCACCGCGACGGCGATGCCGTTGATGTAAAGCACGATGTCCGGCCGACGCTGATAACCGCCCTTGAGCGTCACCTCCTCGGCCAGCGCGAAATCGTTGTTCTCCGGGTGCTCCCAGTCGATCAGATGCACCGTCTCGTGCGCCAGCCCTGCGGCCA
>ENA-ORBV01000750-ORBV01000750.1-microbial-mat-metagenome-genome-assembly--contig:-NODE-750-length-74028-cov-10.461765_pt1 | contig 74028 bp, 67 predicted proteins | sample MGYA00237777_ERZ505514 | MGnify/ENA primary metagenome ERZ505514 (study PRJEB26160, sample SAMN06269048) | microbial mat metagenome | isolation source: Oligotrophic lake microbial mat | place...
GCAGCGTCGCTCAATTCTCAAGCCGAAGTCGCCGCCGCTTGATCCGTCAGCGCGTCACCAAGATTCGGCTATAGCTCATTGAGTCCTCGCTCGCGTACTTCCTGGCCCCTCTAGTGAGCGTGGCGGTCGGCGTTCTGTTCTACCGCGAGCAAATTCGTACGCCGCAAATAGTTGCGCTGGCGCTCGCGTTCGTGGGCGTCGTTGTGCAAGGCTTCGCGCTTGGCGCGCCGCCATGGATGGCGCTGGCGCTGTGCGCGACGTGGTCGGTCTACGCCGTCATCCGCAAGCGCGCCGCCGTCCCAGCCGCGACGGGGTTGCTGATCGAAAGCTTGGCGCTAGCGCCCGTCGCGATCGGTTTGCTTCTCTGGGCGGCGAGCGAGGCGCCGCTCGGCTTCAGCACCGATTGGACGACGGCGATCATCCTCGCCATCGCCGGCCCGGTGACGGCCATTCCTCTGATGGCGTTCGCCTTCGGCGCGCGGCGTGTGAGCTTCACCACGCTCGGTCTGCTGCAATTCCTTGCGCCGACGCTGCAATTCATCACCGGCATTGCGTTCGGCGAGCCGTTCACGCTGCTGCGCGGCGTCAGCTTTGCGCTGATCTGGGCTGGCCTTGGGTTCTTTTCCTGGGATACGCTGCGTCGGGCCAGGACAGAATGAGCGACTGCACCTACTACGCCATCGGCGACGTGCACGGCGAGCTCGCCAAGCTCGACGAATTGCTGCGCTTCATCCGCGAAGATGCAACGCGTCGCAACGCGCTACACCGAGTGGTCTTCCTCGGCGATCTCATCGACCGCGGGCCCGACAGCCGCGGCGTTGTCGAGCGCGCAAAGCAGCTGGTCGAGCAGGGCGAAGCCATCGCCATTAAAGGCAACCACGAAGAGCTGATGCTGCACGCTTACGCCAACCGCGAGTCGGTCGGCATCTATTGGTGGGCCGAGAATGGCGGCGACGAGACGATCCAATCCTATATGATGGCCAATGGTGTGAGGGATGACTTCCGCGATGCGATCGACAAGGCGCACATCGATTGGCTTGCGCGCTTGCCGGTGATGGTCCGCGACGAAGAGCGCGGCCTCGTCTTCGTGCACGGCGGCATCGATCCCAAGATTTTCCCAGCCTGCAGTGAGGAAGTGAAGATGTGGACGCGCTCGCGCGCGTTCTTCAACTCTGAACGCTGGCCAGCGCGCGCCGAAACCAAAGATATCCTGGTCGTACACGGTCACACGCCAACGGCCGACTTCGAGCCCGAGTTGCAGCGCAGGCGCATCAACGTCGACACCGGCGCTTGCTTCGGCGGCCCGCTTACGGCTGCGGTGCTAGCGCCGGGCGAGCCGCCGCGCTTCTTGCGCGCCGCATAGCAGCAATCAGCACCAGCCACGCCGCCAACGGACAAAGCGGCAGCGGCGCGAGATAGCCGAGCGCTAGCGAAAGGCCGGCGGACCACGCCAGAATCGCCGCCGCCAGCTCAAACCGGTCGCGCGGCGCGCCGAGCAATGCAACCCCAAGCGCCAGCAATGTGAAGTCGTAGAAGAAAAGATAGGGCGACACCAACAAGGTCGCCGCACACAGCGCCGCGCCCTGGGCTGTGCGCTTGCCGCGCAGAAACACCCAGACTGCTGCGCCGATCGCTGCGAACGCACTAACCACCTGCAGCGCCAGCGCGATCACTTGCGGCGCGCCGAAGCCGAGCGCGCTGGCGTAGAGGCTGGCGTAGGCGGGCGTAGTGATGCGCTGGGCGCTGATCATCTCTTGCGATGCGCGTAGATTCTCGATGAAGCGGCCATAGGCGTCGAAGCTGAACACGAAGCCAGCAAGCAGAATGAAGGCGAGCGTGCTGACCGTCGCCGCCGCAAACGCCCGCCAGCGGCCACTGAACGCGAGCAGCAGCGGCCACAGCAGCGCCAGGTGCGGTTTGATCGCCAGCAAACCGACCACCGCGCCGGCCGCGAGCGGGCGCCGGTCGAGCCAAGACATCGCAAGTCCGCACACACCCGCGATCAGCAGGCCAGTCTGCACCGTGCCGAGATGATAGAGCGCCGCCGGCAGCGTCAGCGCGAAGATCATTGCGCGGGCATCCGGCAATATCCTGCGCGCCGCGAAGATGTAGATCGCGCTGCTGATCGCCAGGAACAGCAAAGCCGCGACAGGGTAGGGCAGCACCGCCAGCGCTGAAGCAATCAGCAGAAACGGCGGCGGCGAATTCCACGGCGCGACGTAGTGCGAGCCGGGCGCTGCGAGCTGGTGATAGGCGCCGATCGTCGCAACGTCGTGCACTTGCGCCGCGTGTCCATCGAGCGCCGCGCGTCCAGCGCTCCAGAACGCGATGAAATCGCCAAACAGCGGCTGGCCGTTTGCCAGCACTAGCCCGTGCGCGCCGAGCAGCAAATAGCTCATCACGCCAAGCAGTGCGAGCGCGACAGTCAGCGCCGCGAACTCGTAAAATCTTCTCTCCGTCATTCCGGGGCTCGCGAAGCGAGAGCCCGGAACCCAAGGGCCGAAACCGATCTCGTAGCCCCTGGCTTCCGGATCACGCTCCGCGAGTCCGGCATGACGGAGATCACAAGCATGCGTAAAGCGCGTCGATGAGTTTGAGTGAACGCGGGTCGCCCATGATGTGGTGCGATTGCTGGTTCATGACGTAGCCAGCGGAGACGCCGGCCACCGGATCGCCGAGTCCCATCGAGCCGCCATTGCCGGAATGGCCGAACGCTTCCGGGTTCGGACCGTAGATCAGGTTGGAGTTGCCGATGATGCCGGCGCGCCAATCGACGTTGAACGGCAGCACCAGATCGTCACCCTTCCACACGCGCCGCGTTAGCGCGTCGAAAGCTTCTTGCGAGAGCACGCGCGCGCCGTTGATGATTCCGCCGGTCGCGTAGGCTTCGTAGAGACGCGCCACACCGAGCGCTGTTGCGTGGCCGTTGGCCGATGGAATCTCCACGCTGCGCCAGCGCGCCGCGCCTTTCACTGGCGCCGCCCATTTTGTGAAGAACGCGGCTTTGCGGGGCGGCGTGATCTCGCCAAAATCACCGCCGCGCGATGGCTTCTTCATCTCGGCGGCCCGATGGTGCTCGCTCTCCGGCGTGCCGATCTGGAAGTCGATGCCGAGCGGGATGCAGATATCTTCCCGCAGGATCGCGCCAAGCGTGCGGCCGCTGGCGCGCAGCGCGAGTTCGCCGGCGATGTAGCCCCACGTCATCGGGTGATAGCCGCTCGCCGTGCCAGGCGGCCACAACGGCGCGAGCGCGGCAATCGCGGCGGCGCAGGCGGGCGGATCAAGCCAGAGATCTGGATCGATGGGCTCAAGAAAGCCCGGCACGCCAGCTTGATGCGCCAGCGTTTGTGCGATGGTGACTTTGTCTTTCCCGTGCGCGGCGAAGTCCGGCCACAGCGCTGCAACCGGCGCGGCGTAGGCGAGCGCGCCGCGATCGCTCAGCAGCGCCATCACCAGCGCGCTCACGCCCTTCGACGTCGAGTACACCGGCACGACCGTGTCTTGCGCCCACGCCCGTGTCTGCGCCCGGTCGGCCCAGCCGCCCCAAATGTCGACCACCACTTGGCCGTCGCGCACCGCAGCGAACCCCGCGCCCAATTCATCTGCCGCGAGCTGGGCTTCAAACACCTCGCGCACGCGCTCAAATCCCGGCGCGACAAAGCCTTCCGCCATCACACCAGCTCCGTGAAGCGCGCGCGCGGCCAGGTGACCGGATCGTTGAGCACGTCTTGCGCTGCCGGCAGCAGCAGATCTTCGCTCTCCGCCGCCAGCGAGCGCACGATGACATCGAACACCGCGCCGGTCGCGCCCTCAAGCGCGATGGCCAACGCATCGCCGCGCACGCGCCGCCCGACATAAAGCGCCGAGAGCAAATCGCCGGCGCCCTTCGGCGCGCGCGGCAGCCGCGCCGTTTCGCAAAACCAATCGCCGGTCGGCGCCGCCAGGAGATTACCGAGCCCGATTGCGGTGCGGATCGAGGAGCACAGCACAGGCTTGCCCAGCCGCTTGGCTGCATCGCGCGCCGCGGCGAGTCCTTCCAGCGGCTTGCCAGCAATGAGCCCCAGCTCGAACAGGTTCGGCGTCAGCCAGTCCGCGTGCGCGCAGAGCCCGCCCAGCACGGCATCGGCGACCGCGTCGCTGACATAAGTCTTGCCCTCGTCGCCCAGCACCGGATCGCACACGAACATCGCTTCGGGATTGGCGGCCTTGATCCGCGCCACCGCGTCGAGGATCACCGTGGCTTGCTCCGGCGCGCCGATATAACCGGTCAGCACCGCGTCGATATCGCCAAGAAGGGAGTCCGCGGCGAGGCCATCGATCATCGAGGCCAGCATCTCCGCCGCGACCGGCCCGCCGCCCGGCGCGCCGTGGTCGGGCCGCCGGCCCAGCAGCACGGTCGGCAGTTGCAATACCCGCACGCCCAGCCGCTCGATGGCGAACGCCGCCACGGAATTGCCGACGCGCGCACCGGCAACTTGGCTCTGGATCGACAGAATCGTCTTCACGCGGCTAGACCTTGCGGCTGATGTAGGCGATTGCCGCCTGTGTCACCATTCCCGAGCTTATCATGACAGCACGCCCCCCCAATCAGCGACCAAGGCGATCCTGCCTCTATATGCCAGGCGCCAACACCAAGGCGATGGAAAAGGCAAAGTCGCTCGCCGCCGACGTGCTGCTGCTGGACCTCGAAGATTCCGTCGCGCCTGACGCCAAGGAGGCGGCCCGCGATCAGGTCGCGGCCGCCGTGCAAGCTGGCGGCTACGGCAAGCGCGAGGTGATCGTGCGGGTCAACGCGCTGACGTCGCAATGGGGCAGGGACGACATCGTCGCCGCCGGCGGCGCTGGCCCGGACGGCATGCTGGCCCCCAAGGTAGAAAGCGCCGAACAAGTCGTCGCGCTCGACGATGCGATGACCGAAGCCGGCTTCAGCGATGAGGCGACGCTTTGGGTGATGATCGAAACACCGCGCGCAATTTTGAACCTCGCCGAGATTGCCGCCGCCGCCAAAGCCACGCGGCTCTCGTGCTTCGTGCTCGGGCTGAACGACCTTGCGAAAGAGACGCGCGCCCGCGCCGGCGCCGGCCGCGCCGCCTTCTTCGCGCCGCTTTCGCTCGCCGTGCTCGCCGCCCGCGCCGAGGGGCTCACCGTGATCGACGGCGTCTATAACGACATCGCTGACGCCGCCGGCTTCGAAGCCGAGTGCCGCCAAGGCTTGGAGTTCGGCTTTGACGGCAAAACGCTCATCCACCCAAGCCAGATCGACACGGCCAACAGCATCTTCGCCCCCACCTCCGAGGAAATAACCCGCGCCCGCGTCATCATCGAAGCCTTCGCACTCCCCGAAAACGCCGGCAAAGGCGTGATCAAGGTCGATGGCCGGATGACGGAGCTGCTGCACCTGGAAGAAGCGAAGCGCGTTGTGGCGGTGAGTGAAGCGATTGGTGCAGTATCGACCTAGAGTTCAAGGGAGAGTGGCGTGAAGGATTGGATGATCTTCATTCTGGGCACAATTGGCGCGACCACTCTGGCGCTTGCAACAATTCCTCCGGATACTGCCCTCGCAAATTTTTCAGGTTGGATAGAACTGGCGACAGGGGTTGCTACCTCGCCTGGGGCAACGAGGTGGGTCGGCGTCGGTGGATTAGTCTTAGGAACGATCAGCTTATTCTCTTCGCTATACAGTGCAGTGCTCTCAAGACGCGAAGTTGAAGCAGCTTGGCGGGCGAGAGAATCCGCCCTTAGTGCTGCGGTGCTAGACGCAATGAAACGACCCGCTCCAACGAGCGGCCCCTAATTGCCAGCTTGAGCGGGAGGATCAAAATCCAATCCCCGCAACTTCTTCGAGGACATTGTCCAGGGCCAACCATTGCGTATGCGAATCCGCGCACGGTCACCTTTGTGGCGGTGAGTGAAGCGATCAGCCAACTAGCGTGAACGATGGCCGTGCGACCATCAGCCAAAGAATGCTCAGCACGGCGATGAAGGCCGGCGCGCCGCACGCAAACCAGAGCCGAAATAGGCGGTGATAGGCATCGGGCAGGGGTTCGCCCGCATCCGCCGCAGCAACGGCGAGCGACCGCAATCGCATCTGCATCCAGACCACCGGCAGCCATAGCGCGCCGGTCACCACATAGAGCGCTAGCGAGAGCGCCACCCAGCCTTCGCTTAACGGCCAACCCATCGCGTTGGCGAGCAGCAAGCCAGTGATCGGTTGCACCACCACCGCCGATGCCGTGAACAGCCAATCGGCGACCACGACACTATTTGCAGTCTGCGCGATGAAGCGCGCATCCTTGCTGCGATGCGCCATCAGCATGAAGAAGGCGATGCCCGCGCCAGTGCCGAGAAGCACGCAGGCGCCGATAACGTGCAGCCAGCGCAGCAGAATGATCCAGTCCATCACGCCTCCGGTCCATCACGCCTCCGGACCCTTTGTCTCATATCTGCCGCCGCGCGTCCGCAGTAGAGTGGCCGCATGCGTTGGGACGCCGTTGCCGCGCCGGATGTGCAGGACCTGATCCTGTTTGATGGCGACTGCGTTTTGTGTTCGCACTGGGCGCGGTTTGTGCACGAGCGCGACGCAGCGCAACGCTTCAATTTTGTGGCGGTACAATCTCCGTATGGCCGCGCCTTGGCGGCTCGGTTCGGCATCGATCCTGATAAACCTCAGACAAACCTTGCTGTTGTGAACGGGCGCGCATCGTTCAAATCCGACACGCCTTTGGCGATCCTGGGCGCGTTGCCCGGCTGGGGATGGACCGCCGTTGCTCGCATCGTTCCGCGCCCGCTGCGCAACTGGATCTACGACCGCATCGCCCGCAATCGCTATCAATGGTTTGGCCGCAAGGCGCAATGCTGGGCCGGCGATCCGGCATTCAGCGCGCGCATCCTGGAGCGTGCGCCATGAAGCGGGTCCTCGTCGTTGGCGGTGCGGGTGTATTTGGCCGGCGCCTGGTTGAAGGGCTGCACGCGACGACAAAGGCCTGGATTATCGTCGCGGGACGCTCTGGCGTCCGCGCGGAGCGTGCTGCATCAGAGCTTGGCGCCGCGGAGGCAGCAGTGCTGGACCGCGACACGGCGACGGCTGCTGATATTCGCGCGATAGGCGCTGATCTTGTCATCGACGCAGCCGGCCCGTTTCAAGGCGCGGACCTACGATTCGCGCGCAGCGTGATCGAGGCTGACGCGCACTACATCGACCTGGCCGACGCGCGCGATTTCGTGGCAGCGTTTCCATCACTTGACGCACTCGCGCGTGATCATGGCGTCGCCGCCATCACCGGTGCGAGTTCGACGCCAGCGTTGACGCACGCGGTGTTGGATCACCTCTGCGCCGGATGGCGCCGCATCGATAGCATTCGCGCCGGCATCGCGCCGGCCAACCAGATGGACCGCGGACTTGCGGTGATGAAGGCCATCCTATCGTGGACCGGCGCGCCGGTGCGCGTATTCGAGGACGGCGCGTGGCGCATGCGTAGCGGCTGGTCCGATTGCGGGCGGCTCGACGTTCCAGGTTTGGGGCGGCGGCGGTTTGCGTTGGCGGAGGTGCCGGACCTCGATCTCATCCCGGCGCGTTACGCGCCGCGTGACGAAGCCTTGTTCATGGCGGGATTGGAGCTGCCGTTGATGCAGCGCGGGATGGAGTTTCTCGGCGCGCTGCGGCGCTGGGGTGTTGTGCGCGATCCGGTGGCTTGGTCGGGATGGTTGCGGCGGATGGGGGAGTGGCTCGCACCGTTTGGCAGCGATCGCGGTGGCATGATCGTCGAGGCGACGGGCCGTGATGCAGACGATCGCCCGGTCCGTGCGCGCTGGACCATGATCGCGCCGAATGGCCTCGGGCCCTACACGCCAATTTTTGCCGCACTCGCTTTAGCGCGCCGCTCCGTTGCGGGGGAGGCGCTGCCTATTGGCGCGGGGCCTTGTGTGGCGATGCTCACCCTAGCTGATTTCGAGCCGGAGTTTTCCCGTCACGGTTTCACAACCGAGATCGAAATTGCGCCGCTGATATCGCCGTTTGAAACCGCGCTCGGCCCTGCGTTCGAGACGGCGCCAGCCGCAGTGCGCGCCGCACATCGCGCCGGCCCGGTGACACGGCTCAGCGGCGCCGCGCGGGTAAGGGGCGCCGCTTCACCTTTGGCGGCGCTGTTCGCGCGCCTGTTCGGCATGCCGGGCCACGCCAGTGATAGTCCTGTCCGGGTAACTAAGCGGCTGACGCCGGAGCACGAAACATGGACACGCCGCTTCGGCGATAGGCGCATGGAAAGCCGCTTGCGGGCGATCGCGCCTGGGATCGTGCGCGAGAGCTTTGGTCCATTTGATTTCGACATGAAGGTGAGCGTCGACGACGAGGTGTTGTCGATGACGATCATTGGCTGGCGGCTCGGGCCTTTGCCGCTGCCCGATTGGCTGGCGCCGCGCTCCACGGCCACCGAATCGGTGGATGAGCAGGGCCGCTTCTGCTTTGACGTGCCCATCGCTCTGCCGCTTATCGGCCAGCTCACGCATTATTCTGGTTGGCTCGTCCCGGAAGAGCTTGAAGCGGCGGCGGCGTCGGCGGAAAAAGAGACGGCATGACCAAATCCAACCCCGGCAATTTCTTCGAAGACTTCGCGCCTGGCCAGACCATCGCGCACGCGACGCCGCGCACGGTCACCGAGGCCGATGTTGCGCTGAACATTGCGCTCACCGGCTCGCGCTATGCGCTCTTCAGTGCCGATAGCTTTGCGCAAAATTGCGGGCTGCCGGGCGCGCCGATCGATCCGCTCCTGGTGTTTCATATCGTGTTCGGCAAAACCGTGCCGGACATCTCGCTGAACGCAGTGGCGAACCTGGGCTATGCCGAGGGCAAGTTTCTGGCCCCGGTCTATCCGGGCGATACGCTGAACGCCGTCTCCGAAGTGATCGGGCTGAAGCAGAACTCCAACGGCAAGACGGGCGTCGTCACTGTGCGCACGACCGGCTTCAACCAGGACGATGAAGCTGTGCTGAGCTATGTGCGCTGGGTCATGGTGAACAAGCGCGACGAGGCCGCGCCGGCGCCGAACGCGCCGCCGATCACGCCGGCGCCAGTGGTGAAGTCCGCTGACTTGCTGTTGCCGCCGGGCTTGGATTTCACCGGCTACGATTTTGCGCTCGCCGGCTCGCCGCATGCGTACGACGATTACGAGATCGGCGAGAAAATCGATCACGTCGACGGCATGACGGTGGAGGAGGCCGAGCATCAGCTGGCGACGCGGCTCTATCAAAACACCGCGCGCGTACATTTCGATGCATTGGCGCAAGCGAGCTCACGTTTCGGAAAACGCTTGATCTATGGCGGCGTAACCATCTCGATCGCGCGCGCGCTGGCGTTCAACGGACTCGCTAACGCGCCATTGATGCTCGCCATCAATGGTGGCCGCCATGTCAATCCGTTGTTCGCCGGCGACACGCTCTATGCGTGGTCGGAAGTACTGGACAAGGACGACCTCGGCAGCGCCGGCGCGCTACGCTTGCGGCTGGTCGCCGTGAAGAACCGAAGCGCCGCTGACTTTCCGCTGAAGAACGAAGCCGGCGAGTACGATCCGAGTGTCGTGCTCGATTTCGATTATTGGGCGGCCATTCCGAAGCGCTGAGCAGGTTACTCGGCCAACTCCCGCGCCACCCAAGCCCGCACGCGCGTTTCCAGCACATCCAGCGGCAACGCGCCTGCGCCCAACACCTCGTCGTGGAAAGCCCGCACATCGAACCGGTCGCCCAAAGCCGCCGTTGCTTCCGCGCGCAGGCCGCGCAAGCGCAGCTCGCCGATCTTGTACGCCAGCGCTTGGCCCGGCGTGGCGATGTAGCGTTCCAGCTCAGTCTGGATGTTGTGCGGCGACAGCGCGGAGTTTTCGGCAAAGCAGCGGCGCGCTTGTTCGATGTCCCAGCCCATCCAGTGGATGCCGGTGTCGGCTACCAAACGGCAGGCGCGCCACATCTCATAGCTCAACCGCCCGAAGCGCTCGTACGGCGTGCGGTACATGCCCATCTCTTCGCCGAGCGTTTCGGCATAAAGCCCCCAGCCTTCGGTGTACGCGGTGATAAACGCGTTGCGGCGGAAGTAGGGGAGTTCGCCCAGCTCTTGCGCGCGCGCGATCTGCAAATGGTGGCCCGGCATGGCTTCGTGCACCGTCAGCGCTGGCAGTTCGTAATAAGGCCGCTGATTGAGCCGCGACGTGTTCACCCAATACGTGCCCGACTGCCCAAGCGCTTCGCTGCCGCGCGTGTAGTACGCCGTGGTCGAGCCTTCCGCCGCTTCGGCCGGAATAACGCGGATTCCGTACGAGAGGCGCGGCAGCGTGCCGAACAAGCGCGGCAGTTCGCCATCGGCGCGCTTGGCCATCTCGGATGCGGTCGCCACCAGCTCCTCCGGCGTGCGCGCATAGAATTGCGGGTCGGTGCGGAGGAAGTTTTGAAACGCCGCGAAATCGCCGCGGAAACCGCTGGCGCGGACCTCTTCCTCCATGGCCGCGCGGATGCGGGCGACTTCGCGATTGCCGAGGGCGTGGATATCCTCCGGCGTGATCTCGGTCGTCGTGTAGGAGCGGACCAGGAAGCGGTAGAGATCCTCGCCGTCCGGCACCGAGCGCAGGCCGATGTCAGGCCGCGCCGCCGGCAGATACTCGCTCTCCATGAACGCAATCGCGTTGCGGTGCGCCGGCAACAGCTCTGCTTGCACCAACGCGCGCACGCGGGCGCGGTAAGCTTCGGTTTGCGCCGCCGATATCGTGGACGGCATGCGCTCGAACGGCACGAGCAATGTGGTCTCCAGCGTCGCCACTTGCCCACGCGCCGTCTCCAACGCGCGCTCCACGACGATGCGCGGCTGTGTGAAGCCGGTGGCGATGCCGCGCCGGGCGTTGGCGATGCTGCGTTCGTAGTAAAGCGGCAGCGCCTCTAGCCGCGCGATCCATGCTTCCGCGTCGGCGGCGGACCGAATGGGCGTGCCGTAGGCGAGGCCATCGGCCAGCGTGAAGAAGCCGTCGCCGTTGCTGATCGGCGCGCGGGCGAAATCCAGATCGATGCCGCCAATGTCCTCGGCCAGCACCCGCAGCAGGAAGTCGCGGTTCAGCGCATCTTCGGCGGAGAGCCCCCGTGTCGGCACGCGCTGGGCCTGCGCTTGCAGCGCGGCCAGCTCTGCTCGCAACGCCAATGCCGCCTCGCGCGACGGATCGGGCAGGCGGCGCAGCGCCTCCGCATCGCCCTCGCGTGCGGCCGTGAACGGGTTGGCGGCGCGGTCGACCCGCTCATACCCGGCCATGACGGCGGCGAGGCGGCTATTGGTGCGGGTCTGTGCCGTAGCGGGCTGGCTCGCTGCGGCAAGCAAAGCGGCGGCGCAGACGGCGAGCGTGCGGATCATGTGGGCGTCCCCCATTTCGGCGTCAGACTAGCATCGCGCGCGAATGTTGCGGGGGCCGATTCGACGAGCCGACGCGGCAATTGCGTTCATTGACTTGAGGGCGCCGGGTCGTAATCTCCGCCGCCAGATTCCGCACCACAATCAGAGACAAGAGGCCCTCATGGCCGGCGCCCTCCGCCCGGAAGACAGACCGATTTCGCCGCATCTTTCGGTCTGGCGCTGGCATGTGACGATGGCGACTTCGATCCTGCATCGGCTCTCCGGCATCGCCCTCTATGGTGCGGCGATCCTGTTGGCGCTCTGGCTGATCGCCGCCGCCGCCGGTCCTGAGACTTTCGCGCAGGTCGCACCGCATTTCACTACCTGGTACGGCCAAGTGCTGCTCTATCTCGTCGTCGCGGCTTTGGCCTATCACCTTGCCAACGGCATCCGCCACTTGGTGTTCGACACCGGCCTCGGGCTCACGCCGACCGACGCCGACACCAGCGCTTGGTTCACCATCCTGTTCGCCATCGCCGCGCCGATCGGCTTATGGGCGCTTTTGAGCTTTGGAGGCTGACGTTATGGCAGGATCATCCCGCTCCATGCGCAGCGCGCTCGGACGCGTGCGCCATCACGGCGCCTCCGGCGAAGGCACCGGTCATTTCATCGCGCAGCGCGTCACGTCGGTCGCGCTGGCGCTGCTGGCGCCGTGGTTCGCCGTCAGCGCCGCGCTGTCGATTCGCGACGGCGGCTACCTGGCGACGATCGATTATTTGTCCGACCCGGTGAACGCGGTCGGCGTCATCCTGCTTGTGGCGGTCAGCCTCTATCATATGTCCATCGGCATGCAGGAAATCATCCTCGACTACATCCACCGGCCCTTCACCAAGATCACGCTGCTGCTGCTGAACGCCTTCGTGCCGCTCGCGCTCGGCGTCGGTGCGGTGTTCGCGGTGCTGTCTTTGAATTTCGGAGTCTGATCCTTTGGCCGCTTACACTTGGATCGATCACACGTTCGACGTTGTTGTCGTCGGCGCCGGCGGCTCTGGCCTGCGCGCCGCACTCGGCGCCGCCCAAGCCGGCCTGAAAACTGCCTGCGTCACCAAAGTTTTTCCAACCCGATCGCACACCGTCGCCGCGCAAGGCGGCATCTCCGCCGCGCTCGGCAATATGGGCGAGGACGATTGGAAGTGGCACATGTTCGACACCGTCAAAGGGTCGGACTGGTTGGGCGATCAGGACGCGATCGAGTATCTCACCAAGAACGCGCCCGCCGCCGTGTACGAGCTTGAGCACTGGGGCGTGCCGTTCTCGCGCACCGAGGAAGGCAAAATCTATCAGCGCGCCTTCGGCGGCATGACCAAGAATTACGGCGAAGCACCGATCCAGCGCACCTGCGCCGCCGCCGACCGCACCGGCCACGCCATGCTGCACACCATGTACGGACAGTCGCTGCGCTATAGCGTCGATTTCTTCGTCGAATACATCGCGCTCGATTTGATCATGGATGCAGACGGCGTTTGCCGCGGCGTCACCGCCTGGAAATTGGCTGACGGCTCGCTGCATCGCTTCCGCGCGCAAACCGTGGTGCTCGCCACCGGCGGCTATGGCCGCGCCTATCTCTCCTGCACCAGCGCCCACACTTGCACCGGCGACGGCAACGCCATGGTTTTGCGCGCCGGCCTGCCGCTGCAGGACATGGAGTTCGTGCAATTCCACCCCACCGGCATTTTCCCCGCCGGCTGCCTCATCACCGAAGGCGCGCGGGGCGAGGGCGGCTATCTCACCAACTCGAACGGCGAACGCTTCATGGAGCGCTACGCGCCGACCGTGAAGGATCTGGCGCCGCGCGACATGGTCAGCCGCGCCATGACGCTCGAAATCCGCGAAGGCCGCGGCGTCGGTCCGAACAAGGATCACATCAATCTGCACCTGGATCACCTCGATCCCAAGGTGCTGCACGAGCGCCTGCCGGGCATCAGCGAAAGCGCCAAGATTTTCGCCGGCGTGGACGTTACGCGCGCGCCGATTCCGGTGCTCCCCACCGTGCACTACAATATGGGCGGCATCCCCACGAACTATCACGGCGAGGTTCTGACGAAAGTCGGCGCCGATCCCGATAGCGTCGTGCCGGGGCTGATGGCTGTCGGCGAAGCGGCGTGCGTTTCGGTGCACGGCGCCAATCGCCTCGGCTCCAATTCGCTGATCGACCTCGTTGTGTTTGGCCGCGCCGTCGGCCTGCGCTGCGCCGATAAGCTCGAAGCCAATGCCTCACAGCCGACGCTGCCCGCCGGCGCTGGCGATGCGCACCTCGCGCGCTTCGATAAATTCCGCAACGCCAACGGCAAAACTTCGACGGCGCAGTTGCGCGACAAGATGCAGCGCACGATGCAGGAAACCTGCGCCGTCTATCGCACCGGCCCGGTGCTGGAAGAGGGCGTTCAGCGCATGGCGCAGCTTTGGGCCGAAGCGCCGGACGTGCGCGTCACCGATCGCTCCATGATCTGGAATACCGATCTGGTCGAAACGCTCGAGTTCGATAACCTGATGGCGCAAGCCATCGTCACCGTCACCGGCGGCCTCAACCGCACCGAATCCCGCGGCGCCCACGCCCGCGAAGATTTCCCCGAGCGCGACGATTCCAACTGGATGAAGCACACGCTCGCTTGGCTCGACCTGCAAACCGGTCAAGCAAGGATCGACTATCGCCCGGTGCACACGAATACGATGACCAACGAAGTCGAATACATCCCGCCGAAGAAGCGGGTGTATTGAGCACAACTAAAGCTCGTGTTAGTAACTTTTGGATGGGGGACTTAGAGGGCTACACCGCGACTGCGTGGGCGTTCGTCCGAGATTTCGCGGTGGCCTTTTGGCATGCCGCCACTGATCCCCTGAGCGATTTGGCGGTCGAAACGGCGATCCTATTCGCGCTGATAATTCTTATTGTCTGGTTGGTCACACTTTTCGTTGGAAGCGCCACTTGGCGATTCTCTCAGCCCAAAATTCTAACATCAACGGTCATGACGACCCACCACTACAACGATGGAGCCCTTGGCCTATCTCCAGAAGACTACATTCGCGCTTTCGCAAAGCGTCCCGCAGATGTGTTCGCTCAGCATGCGTCAAGGGCGGCAAGGATACGTTGGTGCGAAGCGAAGGAGAAGAAGGAGCGCTTCAACTATTTCGTCGTGACAATTGTGGAGCGCGAGTCCGCTACCAATAGAATACTCGGCCGGCCCGTCATGTTCAAAGAACTGCGCTTATGGCGAAAGACAAAGCCGCTTAACGAAGGTTTTGTTCACCTAGACGCTAGCTGTTTACGCGAGGTGCGCGAGCACAATGATTCAGGGTATGATGACGAGGATGGCACAGACGTCGCAGGGACATATGATATTTATCTGCGTCGCGTCGGCATTTTCGATGTGCGGCACTGGCTGGTCCATCCTAATCGGGAAATCCGCATTGCAATCTGGGTGACGATTATATCACTCTTCGTACCGGCAATCCTTGAGGCAATTCTTCAATAGCGACGGATATAGGTTTAGTTGTCGGTGCACGCCGCTAGTGCTTGATCAAACTCAAATAAGCATCCCGAGGGAGAGAAAACGCCATGGCCCAGCTCGGCTACGTCTGTATCGGCGCGAACGATTTTGACCGCGCTTGCACGTTTTATGATGGACTGACCGCCGAGCTTGGCGGCAAGCGGCTGTTTCCGACGCCGCATGGCCTGATGTTTCGCCTCGGCGCCGGCGCGATGATCATGGTCACGCGCCCGTACAACGAGCAGGAAGCGCATCCCGGCAACGGCAATATGCTCGCCATCAATGTCGACGCGCAGGAAGATGTGCCGCGCTTGTACGAAAAGGCGCTGTCGCTCGGCGCCTCGTGCGAGGGCAAGCCGGGGCCGCGCGGCGCCTTCGGCGACTTCGCCTATTTCCGCGACCCAGAAGGCAACAAGGTTGCCGTGTTCTGGACCGAGCGCCAGAAGAAGCAATAGCGCCTACGGCGTCGGCGCGGGCGCTTCTTCTTTCGGTTGCTCGCGCTGGTTTTCGATGGCGCGGCGGAAGATGTCTTCGAGCGGATTGCGTGGTTGCTCCGCTGGCGTCGGCGCTGGCGTTTCGCCATCGGCTGGCGCATCCGCAGGCGGGGTTGCGGCAGGCGTCGTCGGCGCCGGCGTGCGACCGAATAGAGCTTCGCCAAGGGTGGCGAGCGGGCTGCCGCTTTCTTGTTGGCTCAAGATATTGCGCAACTGATCCTGCGCGATCTCTTCCAGCGCCGGCGCAAAGCTCACCCGCGACCACGGCCCGCGCACGCGAAACGGAACGCCAAAACCGGCCACACCGGCCTCGCCGCCTTGGCCTTGCGCCGTGTTCACCGCCCGCGGCGCAAGCCGCATGTCGATCGTCTGCGCGCCGATATTCACCAGCCCGCGGCCTTCAAGGCGCACATAGGGATTCAGCATGCGCAAATTGTCGGTCGCGGCGACACCATCGGCCACGGTGAAGTTGGCGGCGAGTTCGGCAAAGTCCGTGGAAGAGGTGGCGCTCACCGCTTCACCCGAAAGCGCGGCCTGCACCGTGCGCGCCACTAGGGCTAGGTTCACGCCCTTCCACTGGCCGTCATTGAACGCAAAACTGGTGCTGCCACGCAGCGAGCGCATGATCGTCGCTTGCGAATTGCCAGCGCCGACAAGCGAAGCCGTGAGCCGGCCGCGGCCGACGATCTTGTCGAAGCCAATCGCATCGCGCAGCAGCGTTTCCGCCTGCACGTTCTCAGCGTTGATCTCAACCGCGATACGCGGCGTCGCGCCGGAACCATCGGCAATCAACCGCGCCGTACCGCCGCCGTCATACAACGAAATCCGCGTCAGCCGCGCATCCGCCGCGCCGTTGGCGATGCGCAACGCTAGCGCTACGTCGGTAAACCGCATCTGCTGAAACTGCAGCGCCCGCAGGGAAAGATCGAGGTTGGCGTCGAGCGCGCGCAAGCCGGTAAAGTCGATCGGCTCAGTGCTCCAGGCGGTGTCGACCTCAACGCCGCTGGCGTTGGCGCCTTGCGATGGCGCCGGTAGATAAGGGTTCAGATTGACGCTGGCCGAGGTCAGCGCGCCGCTGATGCGCAGGCGCCCGTTTTCCTGGTTGACCAAAGTCAGATTGCCCTGCGCCTGGATATCGTCCATGCGCAGCGATGCATTGGTGAGCGCGGTGGTTTCGCCCTCGCGCGCCATTTGCGCGCTGACATCGAACGCGCCAAAGCCGCCGCCGGCCGCCATCGGCGAGCCGAACCAAGCCAGCAGCCGCCGCACGCTATCGCCGCGCGCATCCAGCCGCCCAGCCAGCGCGCCAGTCTCGGCATTGAACGCGCCCTCGAAGCTGGCGTTGAGCGGGGCAGAGCGCAGCTGCGCTTGCATCGGCGTTTCGCCTTTTTCGAGTACGGCGCGCGGCAGGCCGATTTCACTTTCGACATCGAGGCGTTGGCCGCGATAATCGAACGCTGCATTGAGCTGCGCCGGCGAATCGAGCGAGGCGAGCGCCAGGCTTGCGTCGACGTCCTCAAGGACCAACGGTTCGGCGCCATCGGCGCCCTGGAACGAAATCATGCCATCGACGAGGCGCACGTCATCGAGTCGCAGATCCTCAAGCGTGGTATCGTCCTCCGGCGTTTCCTCGGTCGGGAAGGTCCAGTTGGCGGCGCCGTCTTCGTGCGCTTGCAAGCGCACTGCCGCGCCTTCGAAGATCAGCTCCTTCACTTCGATGGCGCCGCGCAGCAGCGGCATCACTTTCACGGCGAAGACGATGCGATCGGCGGTGAGGAACGGCTCGTCGGTCGGGAAGCCTTCGGGATTGGAGAGCGAGGTTTGCTGCACCGAAAACCCAAGCGCCGGCCAGAACGACACCTCGATCTCGCCGCCCAGCACCAGATCGCGGCCGGTCGCTTCCTCGATCCGCCGTTCCGCTTCGCGCGCGGCCAGTTCCTTCGGGAAAAAGGCGACGAACAGCACGCCGGCCAGCACAAGGACGCCAACCAAGGCGCCAAGGCCAATGCCAATAGTTTTCAGGTTCAGCTTCATGATCACTCCGCGACCGTCAGTTTAGAGGGTCGATCACGCAAAATCGAGCGCAAGGACGCCTTTGCCGCGCGGCCGGCCTAGGCTAATCCCACAGGCGATGAATGCTTTTTTCGGTTCGTTGTTTTCTGAGATGGGCGCGCGCCGCCGCCGCCTGCGCCAACCGCTCGGCGACCGTGGCCAAGGCATTGCTGAGTTCCTGGTGCTTGGCGGCTTGTTTATCGGTTCGCTCGGCCTGTTCGTGCGCGAATGGATGCCAGCCGCCGCGCCTTGGGGCTTGTGGTTGCCTTTAGTGTTCGTGGTCGGATACGTGCTGATCGATGCGCGCCGGCAGGCGACCTTGGGGCGCGGGGCAACGCCGGAGAAGACGGCGTCGAACTATGACTGGATCGCGCTGCTCTGGTCGTTCGGCTGCGCCTTTGCTGGCGCTGCGGCGTTCGTGATCGCCTGGAGCGCCGAGCCAGTGGCGCCCGTCGATCCAAACGAGTGGGCGCCGCCGGAAAGCGCGGTAACCGTCGACATCTTGCCTTGATCGCGGCGGCTAATGTTGCCTGCGCGTCATGAGCCGACGCGTGTGCGCGGGGAGGGACTTCCGTGGCGACCAATTCAATCTCGGGCCTGATCCCGCGCGGATCGTTGGGCCTGAAGCTTTTGCTTGTCTGTCTGTTGGTGCTGGTGATGGGCATACCGCTGCTCATCGTCGGCGCATTGGTCGCTGAACGCGAAGGCCGCGCGCGCGAGGTAACGGCGCAGATCGGCGCCGCCGCCGGCGGCTCGCAAGTGATTGGCGGGCCGATGCTGTTGGTGCCATACGAGCGCACGGTCGAAATCACCGACGATCAAGGCCGTACGCAGCGGCGCGCCGATCGCGGCTCGTTTGTCGTGTTCGCCGAAACCGGAGTCGCCGACACCACGCTCGAAGTCACGGACCGCCCGGTCGGCATCTATCGCGCCGCCATCTACAGCGCCAATACCGCGTTCGAGGCCAGCTTCCGGCCCGCCGAGGCGATGGATGGCGTCGATGATTCCTACCGCTTCGACTGGTCGCAAGCGCGCATTGTCATGTTCGTCAGCGATAGCCGCGCCATCCGCAACGCCGCCGAGCTGCGCTTTGCCGACGGCACAACGGCGACGATGGAGCCGATCTCCGATCTTAGCGTTGCGGCGCCGGCGCCGGATTACTCACGCCCGGGCGTTTTCTCGACGCCCTCGGCGCCGATGCCGTCAAACCTGCAAGCCTTTGCCGCGCCCGCCCGCTTCACCGGCGCGCCAACCGACTTCACCGTCGAAACACGTCTCCAACTCACCGGCGCGCAACGTTTCTCCATCGCGGCATTCGCGCAGGACACCACCGCCACCATTCGCGGCGACCGCCGTGATGCGCGCGCCGAGGGCTATTTCCAGTCCACCGACTCGCTGGAGGCGACGGACCAGGGCTTCACCGTCGCTTGGCGCGTGCCGTTCGTGGCGCGCGGCGTTGAGAAGGCGGCGGACCTGAACAGCTTCAATCTCGGCGTCGCCGCCGGCCGCGACATGGCGGTGACGTTTGTGTCGTCGGACAATGTGTATCAAGGCGTCGCCCGCGCCGTACGCTATGGCATCATGTTCATCGGCATTGTCTTCCTGGCGACGCTGATTTTCGAGGCGGTCAGTGGCCGCAAGGCGCACCCGGCGCAATACATCCTGGTCGGCTTGGCGCAGTGCGTCTTCTACCTGCTGCTGCTGTCGATGACTGAGATCATAGGCTTTGCCACCGCCTTCGCCGTCGCGGCGGCCGCGACGGTCGCGCTGCTGGCCTATTACGCCGCCGTATCGTTCCGCTCCGTGCAAGTGGGCTTGCGCGCGCTGGCTGGCTTGGCTGGGCTCTACCTTGCTATGTACGTGCTGATGACGCTGGAGGACTTCGCGCTGTTTGCTGGTTCGGTGGTCGCTTTTGCGGTCATCGCCGCCACCATGATCGCGACGCGGCGGATCGATTGGTACGGGCAGGGGGCGCCGGAGCGGCGCAACGAAATGGCCGGCGGCTAGGGCATATTGCGCGCTTGACTGGCGAGCCGGCCCCCGCCAGTTTCGCGCCGCCATGGTCGAACTCACGCTGCCGAAAAACTCCAAGGTCAAACAGGGCAAGCGCCACGCCGCGCCGAAAGGGGCCAAGCGCGCACGCGAGTTCAAGGTTTACCGGTACGATCCCGAAGCAGGCGAGAACCCGCATTGGGATAGCTACACGATCGATCTCGATAAGTGCGGGCCGATGATCCTTGATGCGCTGCACGTCATCAAGAACGAGATCGACCCGACGCTGACCTTCCGCCGCTCCTGCCGCGAAGGCATATGCGGTTCGTGTGCGATGAACATTTCCGGCCGCAACACTTTGGCCTGCACCAAGGGCATCGACGAAGTGCCGGCTGGCCCGATCACCATCTCGCCGCTGCCGCATCAGCCGGTGCTGAAAGATCTGGTGCCGGACCTCGAGAACTTCATCGCGCAATATTCGGCGATTCAGCCGTACCTGCAAACCGTGACGCCCGAGCCGGATGGCGAATGGCGCCAGAGCCCGGAAGAGCGCGCCAAGCTCGACGGCCTCTACGAGTGCATCCTCTGCGCCTGCTGCTCGACCTCGTGTCCGTCCTACTGGTGGAATTCCGAGCGCTTCTTCGGCCCGGCGGCTCTGCTGCAAGCCTATCGCTGGATCAATGACAGCCGCGACGAGATGCAAGGCGAACGGCTCGATGCGCTCGAAGACCCATTCAAGCTCTACCGCTGCCACACCATCATGAACTGCGCGCAGGTGTGCCCTAAGGGCCTGAATCCCGCCAAAGCCATCGCCGAGATCAAGAAGGCGATGGTGGAGCGGAAGCTTTAACTCACCGCTGCCCGCTCCAAGCCCGGCGTCCAATCGTACAGCGGCCGCGTCCGGCCATCTTCGAAGCGCACGCCGCCAGGCGCAGTCATAAGACCACGCCGCGTTTGCTCGCCGCGCACCGAGAGCGCGCTGATGCCGTGGACGTTGGCGGGCAGCACTTCGCCCGGATCGCTGATTCCGTTGCGGTTGGCGTCGCGCCACAACGATAGCCCGCCCAGTTCGCCGCCGGTGAGTTCGCCGTCGCGATTATCGTCGAGCGCGCGCAACGCTTCGAAACCGTCGCTCCAGAACACCGCCCAGGTGCGCTGGCCGATCATGTCGAAGCCCGAGCGCACTTGCCCCCGCCATTCCGGGTCCCACACCAGCCAAGCCGCGTCGGGCGTGAGCCAGCCTTGTGCGCGCGTGTCGCCGGTGCCGGCCAGGTCGAAGGCGACGTTGGAATTGGTATCCACCAGCGTGTCGAACGGTGCATCGCTCAACGGCACTAACATTGGCGTCACGTAGACGATCGGCCGGCTGGCTTCGAGCCGCTGACGCAAGCGCGTCATGCGGTCGCGATCGCTGCGTGAGGTGGCGAGATGGCTCAAGTGCGCCGCCGCTTCGGTCAGCACCGCGTGGTCTTCCCATTCCGATTGCGGACCGGCGAGCCGGGGCAAGCCGCGCTTCAAGATGTTGCGCAGTTCGCGCCGCGCGTCGTTGGTGCGCCCCTGGCGATCGAGCACATAGGCGTAGCCGAGGCGCGAGCGCAGATTGCCGCTGTCGAGCTGAAGCGCGCGCGCATAATGCGTGCGTGCTGCTTCGAGACGCGCAGCAGCGCCGTCATTGTCGATGGCCGTCGCGCCCTCCGGCAATTCTCGGCGTGGGCCAAGGCCGCCAAAATCATAGGCGGCGCAGCGATCGTCCGGGCCGAAAGTGTCCGGCGTCTCCGGCGGTACGTAGCGGTTGGGGCGCACTTCCGTGCAGAGCAAGCTGCCGGCTTCGTTGAACTGGTTGTTCTCGCTCATATACGTGAAGGCGCCATCGTTGCGGGCGTAGGCGAGGAGATTAAGGCGGCCGAGCAATTGCTCGCGCTGTGCCGGTTCGAGCCCGTCCATCGCGGCCACGTTCTCAAGCGCGCGATCAATCGGCGCTTCGTACACAGGCTGCGGCGGCGGAATGTACGGGATAGCTGCCGTGCTCGCGGCAAAACCAGCCCAAACCGCAATCGCCAGAACTCGGGCGCGCATGGAAGTCTACTCCTTCCCGCATGCCCCTCGCACACGCACTCTGCAATGCGTTGTGACCTTCGTCTATGGCCAAAATTTCAGAATCACGAGGGCTTGAGACTTAACCCGGCGGCTTCGGCGGATCGCGCCATGCGCACTCGGGCCCGTCGGGATCGTATGCAACGTCCGGCGCGCCCGGCAGCACGCGTTCGATGTAGTGCTTGATCTTGCGGGTGATGCTGATCGCGTCGCCGACCGCCTGCGCCGGCGGGATCAAAGGGCCAAAGGTGAGGCGATAGGTTTTGCCTTGCTTGTTGAGCAGTTCGTGGAAGAGCGTGATGTCGCGCAGCTCGGCCGAGACTTTCGAGAACGTGTGAAACCAGGCCGAGTAGGGGCCGCTCATGTGCACCGGCACGATCGGCAGCTCATACTTGCGCGCCAAGCTCACCGCCGTCGGCATCCATTCCGGATCGGTCAGCTGGCCATCGCGCACGCGCGCCAGCCGCCCAGCCGGAAACACCGCCAGCGGCCGGCCTTGCTCGAACGCCTCGTCGGTCATCTTCAGCGTCACCCGCGTGCGTTCACGCGTCCGCTTGGCCAACACCCACTCGACCGGGATCAGCACTTCGCCAAAGCGCTTGCAAACACGCTCGGCGTCGGAATTGGCGTAGAACAACACGTCCGGTCGCGCCGCCTTCACCGCGTCATAGAGCGCAACGCCGTCAGTGATGCCGGTCGGGTGATTGGCGAGCAGGATGCACGCGCCATCTTTCGGCAGCCGCTCCAGCCCACTCATCTCCAGCCTGACCGACAAGAGCTTCGACACCGTCTCCAGCGCCTCGCGCCCGCCCATCGGCGCAATCTGGTCGGCCATGCGCACGGCCTTTTCGTAATTCAGCACCGTGTAGAGGGCAGGCCGAACAACCGGCCACATCGGGCCGCCGGAGAGCTTCGGCGCGCGCTCCTCGATCAGCACATCGATAATGTGCTTGGCCCGCGCGCTTTGGGCGGTGGCCGGCGCGGCGGTGGCGTCGATCTGCGTCATGACCGGTCGGCTTTTCCCGCGACTCTGAGCGATGCGCCAGGGAAGCACGCAGCCGGTTCCCGGGAAAGGGCGCCCGGCGCTTGCGTTCTGCGGTTTCGGCAGGCTTTTTTGCGGCGCGGCCGATTTGCGGTCCGTCCGGAGACGCAATGACATCGCCCCTGGCCGCGTACCAAGAGAGACTGGCTGCCGGCGACCTCGTCGCCGATGCCGACCAGGCGCAGGCGGTTGAGCGTTTGGACGCCCTGGCCAGTGAACTGGCGGAATGGCGCCCGGACGCCTGGTTCGGCAAGGGCCGGACGCCGCGCGGGCTTTATCTCTGGGGACCTGTTGGGCGCGGCAAGTCGCTGCTGATGGACCTCTTCTTCGAGACGGCGCCGATCGAGAAAAAGCGCCGCGTCCACCTCCACGAATTCATGCTGGCCCGCCACGCCTTCTTGCGCGACGCACGTGCGCGCGGCGTCGGCCAGGAGCGTCTGATCGCCGACGCGGCCAAGCAAGTGGCGGACGAGGCGCGGCTGCTGTGTTTCGACGAGATGCAGGTCACCGACATCGCCGATGCGATGATCATCGGCCGCTTGTTCGAGCGCTTGTTTGAAGAGGGGGTCGTCATCGTCGCGACCTCCAACCGGCCGCCGGACGAACTCTACAAGAACGGCCTCAACCGCCAGCTCTTCTTGCCGTTCATCGCGCTGCTCAAAGACAATATGGATCTGGTCGAAATCGCCGGTCCGCGCGACTTTCGCTTGCAGCGCTTGATGGCGGCGCCGGTGTTCTACGCGCCGCTTGGCCCCGCCGCCGATGAAGCGGTGGAGCGCGCCTGGGCCCGGCTGACGCACGGCGCACACGCGCAATGCGTGACGCTTGACGTCAGCGGCCGGCCCTTACGGGTGGAGCGCGAAGCCGCCGGCGTCGCGCGCTTCACCTTCGAGGAACTCTGCGCTCGACCGCTGGGCGCGGCGGATTATCTGGAAATCGCCGAGCGCTTTCACACCGTGATCCTGGAGCAGATTCCCCGACTTTCGCCGGCTAAGCGCGAGGAGGCGGCGCGCTTTCGCACTTTGATCGATGCGCTCTACGAGGCGAAAGTGAAGCTCGTCGCTTCCGCCGAAGCCGAGCCGCAAGCGCTCTATCCGGCTGGCGATCAGAGCTTCGAGTTTGAACGCACCGCCAGCCGGCTGATGGAAATGCGCAGCGAAAGCTACCTCGCGCAGCCGCGCCGCGACGCCGAGTGGAAAAGCGGAATCGTTGAATAAGCATGGCAGTTAACCGCATTCCGCTGGAACTATGCGGGTGTCGCCCCTCGTATTTGCCGCCGCCATGGCATAGACCCTCGCCATGCCTGCTTTTGAGAATGTCGTTCCGGCGCTCGCGCGCGCGCTCACTGCGCGCGGCTTCGAAGCGCTGACCTCGGTCCAAACCGCCGTGCTGGCGCCCGAAGTCCAAACCCGCGACTTGGTCGTGTCGGCGCAAACCGGCTCCGGCAAGACGGTGGCGTTCGGCCTGACCTTGGCGACAACGTTGCTCAACGGCAAAGACAAGCTGGACCCTGCCGGGGCGCCGCTGGCGCTGATCATCGCACCGACGCGCGAACTCGCTCTGCAAGTGCGCGGCGAGCTCGAATGGTTGTTCGCGCCGACCGGCGGGCGCATCGCATCCTGCGTCGGCGGCATGGATATGCGCGACGAGCGCCGCGTGCTGAACCAGGGCGCGCACATCGTCGTCGGCACGCCGGGGCGTCTCGTCGATCACATCCGCCGCGGCTCGCTCGATATGCACGCACTTAAGGCAACCGTGCTCGATGAGGCCGACGAGATGCTCAATCTCGGTTTCCGCGAGGAGCTGGAATTCATCCTCGAAGCCGCACCAGCCGAGCGCCGTACTTTGATGTTCTCGGCAACGATGCCGCGTGCGATTGAAACTCTGGCGAAAACCTACCAGCGCGACGCTGTCCGGTTGAATACGGCCAGCACGCAAAAGCAACACGCCGACATCGAGTACCGCGCGCTGGTCGCCGCCGGACACGATTCCGAAAACGCCATCTTCAACGTGCTGCGTTATTACGACGCCACCAACGCCATCGTCTTCTGCGGCACCCGCGCGGCGGTGACGCGGCTGGCGAGCCGGTTCGAAAATCGCGGCCTCTCCGTCGTCGCGCTCTCGGGCGAACTCAGCCAATCAGCGCGTACCCATGCGCTGCAAGCGATGCGCGATCACCGTGCGCAAGTTTGTGTCGCCACCGATGTCGCGGCGCGCGGCATCGATCTGCCCGATCTGGAATTGGTCATTCACGCCGATCTGCCGAAGAACACCGAAGCGCTGCTGCACCGAAGCGGGCGCACGGGCCGCGCCGGACGCAAGGGCGCCAGCGTGTTGATCGTGCCGTATTCAGCCCGCCGCCGCACCGAGCGCTTGCTCCGCGATGCCGGCATCAACGCCCATTGGGGCGAGCCGCCATCGGCCGACGACATCAAGCGCCGCGACGATCAACGCATCCTGAGCGATGATATCCTGCAAGCGCCGCCCGAAGGCGGCGAGCAGGAGATCGTGCGCGCGCTGCTCACCAAACACGATCCGGCTCATATCGCCGCCGCGTTCGTGCGGCTCTATCGCAAGGGCCAAGCCGCGCCGGAAGATCTGATCGCCGCGCCAGCCTGGTCGCCCGAGCAAACACGATCCGAACGGACGCCGCGTGAGCGGGCGCCGAGCGCGATGTCGACCGATAATTTCGAAGGCGGCGCCTGGGTGTCGCTGTCCGTTGGCCGCACCAAGCAGGCCGAGCCCCGCTGGCTGATTCCGATGCTGTGCAAAGCCGGCGGCATCACCAAGCGCCAGATTGGCTCGATCCGGATCGAGCAGAACGAAACGCATGTCGAGATCGACGCGGGCAGTGTCGATGCGTTCATGGCGCATATCGGCCAAGGCGGGCGGCTGGAGAAAAACATTCACGTCACACGCATGGGGCAGGGACCGAGCGCGCAGCACGAGCGCCGCTCGCGCCAGGCGCCATCGCCAGGCTACGCCAAACCGCAAGTGTCAGCGTCGGGCTACGCGGAGCGCACGAAACCGCGCGCCAATAAGCCCGAGCACCGCGCCGCCAAGCCTGCCGGCAAAGGCGATCGACAGCATCCGGGCGCGAAACACGCCGGCGCTGCGAAGCCAAAGAAAAATAAGTGGCGACCTGCGGAATAGAACGCTCGGCTAGGCTTGGCCGGCGAGCAGCCGGCACTCCAATCCGGACTCCTTGAAGTCCAGTTCGACGGCGCCCGAAAACGCCATCATCAAATTGCTCGTGATCAGTTGTGATCCAAATCCACGCCGCGTCGGCGCGGTCACGGTCGGGCCGTTGTGCTCGCACCAGAGGAAGTTCAGCCGCCCTTCGTCATGGGTCCAGCGCACTTCCACCAAGCCGCCCTCCACGGACAACGCGCCATACTTGGCCGCATTGGTGGCGAGTTCGTGCAGCGCCAGCGTCAAAGCGTGCGCGCGTCGACCGTCGAGAGGGAGGTCGGGGCCGCTGATCTGGCAACGGTCGCCCTCGGCGCAATGGGCGGCGAGCGCCGACCGAACAACCTCCAGCAACATGGCGGCGCGTGTTTCGGAATCGATCAGCAACGTTTGCGCGGCGGCGAGCGCCTCCATACGCGCGGTGAAATCGTCGACGTTCGCGGCGTCTGCTCCTTGAAACGTTTTGCGCGCGATGGCTTGGACGACCGCGAGTAGGTTGCCGATCCGATGCTTCAATTCTTGCGTGATAAGTTCGCGGCGCACACCCGCGCTTTCTGCCAGAGCGAGCGCGGCGCGCAGGCCCGCATTCTCGGCGGCGAGTTCAATAAGCGCATCGGCGTCCAGTTGCGCCAGCGCTGATTGTCGTGCTCGGCTCGGCTGCGTTTCGATTGTCAAGATGGACCTAGTCACGGGGGAGCACTGACGCCCCTACCGCCGTGGGTTAAACAATAACATGGTACTGGGGCCGGTGCCTAATTGGGTGGCGCAAGCACCGTTACGTTCCGACCTTGCTTGCGCAACGCCTCCGCGGCTGCATCTGCACTATCGGTGGCGTGGCGGCGGGATCGGTAATCGCCATAGAAGACGCCATCGAGCGTGACGCGCCAAATCTGGCGCTTGAACGTAATGTTGAAGGTCGAGGTGAGTGGGGTCACGTCGCTGCCGGCGGCGCATAGGTCTCGCTAAGAGCAAGAGTGTGCGACAGCGCACAAAGGCGCGCGCCTGGGAGGTATGGCAAAGGGCAGGTCATCGGCATCATGTTTCGGCTTTCCACGCGACTTCCGACCGCTTTTGAGGACGGGGAATTTTGACCGTTTTATTGCTGGAGGGAGACGCTTAGCACGCCTGGGTGGCGAAGACTCACTTATTTGCGAGGCCGTGGCAGGCCATCGGAACGCCTAATCTGTAAATCGCAATCCTACGCGTAACGCCGGGGGCGCGCCGTAGAGTGCAACATTGTCTGCCGTGGCGCCGCTTTCGACTTCCGCATCCAGCGCGTTGTCGAGCGCGATGAACATCGCGGTGTTCTTGATCACATCTTGCTCAAACCGCAGATCAAGGGTCAGAGCCGGTGCGAGGCGGCGCGTGTTGAGGTCATCGTCGAACCGCGCGCTTTCATATCGCGCATCAACGCTCAGCGCGCCGCCTTCCCAAGCGCGCCACACGATTCCGGCAGTGGCGCTCCATTGCGGCGCTTGCGCCGGGCGCAGGCCGGTGAGCTGCGGCGCATCATCGCCGCCATCAACTTCAGCATCGGTGTAGCTCAACGCCGCGCGCCAGCTTAAGCGCTCGCTCCAGGCGCCGCGCGCATCGGCTTCGACGCCGATGGCATCGATCTGCCCGGCGTTCAGCCGCTGCCGATACGCGCCGCCTGCCGGCACGTTGACGCCGGGCGGAAATACGCCAGGCCCTATGCCGAGTGTCACGTTGGTGATCGGATCAACCAGCGTCACCGCGAACACGCCAACGCTCCAGCTCAACGCCTCGCGTTCGGCGCCGATGGCGGCATCGACGCCGTAGAGGCGTTCCGGATCGAGCGCGGGGTTTGCCTCGGTGACGTCGTTACCAACGCGGAAGGGGCGGTGGAGTTCGTTCAATGTCGGCGGCCGAAAGCCGGCATAGGCCGCGCCGCGCAAATAAACGTCGCCGAACGCGCGCCGCGCACCGATGCGCGCTGTCGGCGCCCAGGCGCTGCGATCTTCCGGCGTCACCGCCAGCACCGGCGCGCCGGTCGCAATTACGCGCTCGGTGCGTTCGCCATCGGTGGCGCGCCACCAGTCGAGCCGCACGCCGCCGGACGCCAAAGTTTCGCCGAACGTGCGCCAGCTCTCCGCATAGGCGCCAGCGCTCAACGTTTCGCCGCCGGCGATGCGCGAGCGCGTGAAGGCGCCGCCGGAGTAGAAAAAGAGCTCGCGCGTCTCGCCCTCGTTGGCGCGGACATCGACGCCGACCTCGGCGTTTGTCCAGCGCAGCGCCGTGTTGACGCCCCAGCCCAAAGCCGGCGTCGCGTATTGCTCTGACGCCGGCGTCGTCGTGCTGCGGTCCGGCGCGACCGAGACAAAGGTATTGCTCATGTCGCTCTCGCGCGCCCACGCTTGCAGGCGCCAGCCCATCACATCGGCGCGCGGTTGCCGCACTAAAGTCAGATTGAGCGCAGCGCCGTCAGCGGTGGAACCGGCGCCAACCAACCCAGAGCCGCGCTCCTCGCTGTAGCCTGAGAGGCGCGCCGAGATCAGCACCGGCCCGCGCATTGCCTGCACGCGCACCGCCCCAGCCGCCGCGTCGCGCCACAAAGGCGCATCCGCCGCGCCGCGGCCCTCGCGCGTTGGTATCCAGCCGTCGTCGTGTTCAACGCTGGCCGCGAGCAGAGCGCTCAGCGCGTCGTCACCCGCCACACCGACACCGCCCACGCGGAAATAATCACGCTCGCCGCCTTCCACGCGCAGGCTGACGCCCGGCGCGCTGCGTTCGGTAAGATCGACCACGCCGGTCAGCGCGCCGGCGCCGTACGGGCCAGCGCCGGCGCCGCGAATGATATTGGCGCGCCCGATCAACTCCGGCGGGAGCCCGCCCCAGATCACCCAGCCGCCAAACGGATCGTGTTGCGGCACGCCGTCCAGCGTCACCAACGCGCGCCCGGCGCCGGATGGGCCGACCGCACGAAGCGACAAGCCTTGCACCGTTGGGTTCGCCGCGCCGCTATCATTGCGGCGGAAAAGGTTCGCGGCTGGCGCGATCGCCAAAGCCCGATCTAGCCGCAGCGCTTCGTCCAGCGTCTCAGCATCGATTGGCAGCGCCGAATACACACGCTCCCCCGCCGCTTCCGGCAAACGCGGCGCGGTAACGACGATGGTTTCCGTTTCAACCGCAGCGTCCATGCCTGCGATCTAGCGCCGCCGGCGCGGCGTGCCCAGGATGCCGCGCATGATTTCGCGGGCGATGGTGTTAAAGAAGCCGGTGGCGACGCGGCCAGTTTGGCGCTCCACCGCCGTGGTGCGTGAGCTGGAGCGCGTGGTCCGGGTGCGCGGTGCAGCGCCGCCGGAGCGCGTGCCGGTGGTGCGCGCGCCCGTCGTGCGCGCCGTTCGCGCCGCGCGGGCATCTTCCTTCTCCCGCGCCTCGCGTTCTTCTTCGCGCGCTTCCGCTTCGGCGGCGATGGTGGCGCGGCGGCTGAGGATTTCGTGCGCGCTCTCGCGGTCGACGGCCGTCTCGTAAACGCGTGCCGCGGTGTTGGCGCGCATGATGGTTTGGCGCTCGGTCAGCAGGATCGGACCGACATGGCTGTTCGGCGGGCGGATCTTGGTGCGCGCAACCGGCGTCGGCGCGCCTTTGTCGTCGAGGGTCGAGACCAACGCCTCGCCGACGCCGAGTTCCTGAATTTCCTTGGCGACATCGACATTGGCGTTAGCGCGGAAGCTTTGCGCGGCGGCCCGCACGGCTTTCTGATCGGTGGGCGTGTAGGCGCGCAGCGCGTGTTGGAAACGGTTGCCGAGCTGGGAGAGCACGATCTCAGGAATGTCGGTCGGCGATTGCGTCACGAAATAAATGCCGACGCCCTTGGAGCGGATCAGCCGCACCACTTGCTCGACCTTGTTGATCAGGTCCTTCGGCGCGTCGCGGAAGAGGAGGTGGGCCTCGTCGAAGAAGAAGACGAGCTTGGGCTTATCCTGATCGCCGACTTCCGGCAGCTCTTCCCAAAGCTCGCTCATCAGCCACAGCAGAAAGGCGGAGTACAGCCGCGGGCTCTGCACCAGACGCTCGGAGGCGAGCACGTGGATGGTGCCTTTGCCGTCCGTGCGCGGCCGCATCAATTCTTCGAGCTTGAACGCCGGCTCGCCGAAGAAGCGGTCGGCGCCGTCCATTTCGAGCTGCAGCACTTTGCGCTGCAGCGCCGCGATCGATTGCGGCGTCACCAGGCCGTATTGCTTGCCGATGTCCTCGGCGTTTTCCGAGAGATACGTCAGCAGCGCGCGCAGATCGTTCAGGTCGAGCAGCAAACCCTCGTTCTTGCCTTCCTTGATCCAATCGTCGGCGAGGCGGAAGGCGATGGTCAGCGCGCCTTCCTGCGCGTCGGTCGCTTCCAAAACGCGGCCCATCAGCACCGGCCCCATCTCCGTGACGGTGGTGCGCACCGGGTGGCCGAGTTCGCCGTACACATCCCAGAACGTCACGCCCTGGGCTTCGGGCGTCAGCGGCAGATTGATTTCCGCGGCGCGGGCGCTGGCCCATTCCGGCGGCGTCGTGTCGAAGCTGGCGCAGCCGGAGAAGTCGCCCTTGATGTCGGCGGCGAAGACATTGACGCCCTCGCGCGCGAACGCCTCGGCCAGCACTTGCAGGGTCACGGTTTTGCCGGTGCCGGTGGCGCCGGCGATCAGGCCGTGGCGGTTGGCCCGCTTCAGCGACACCTTCTGCACCCCTTCGGGCGACGCGCCGATCTCGATGTGTGTGGCCATGGGTCCCGCGTCTCCTGCTTCGCCAACAGCTTGGCGCATCGGGCCTTTCCGGCCAAGCAGGGCCTTGCGCCGCAGCCCGGCGCGTGGCCAAACGGCGTCAATGAGCACCCTCGACACCTCGCAGCGCGGCGCGCTTTGGATCATCGCCACCGGCGTGATCGCCGCGGGCCTGTTTTTCCTGCGCGAACCGCTGACGCAGTTCGCCATGGCGTTGTTCCTTTGGCTGGCCATTGATGGACTGGCCGACACGTTGGACAAGCGCGTGCCGTTCGTGCCGCGCTGGCTGGCGCTGCCGATCGCGCTGGTTCTGGTGCTGGGGCTGGTGGCGCTGATCGGGCTGGTGGTGGTTGAAAACATCACCGCCATTATCGGCGATTTGAACCGCTACGAGTTCCGTCTGAATCAGGTGCTGAGCCAGTTTCACCAAGCCATTGGCAGCCCGGGCGGGCGCCTGCCGACGGTGCGTGATCTGATCGCCCAACTGGAGCCGGGCAGGTTGGCCGCCGAAATCGGCGACGGCCTGCAGAACGCCGCCTCGGCGACGATCTTCACGTTGATCTTCTTGGCGTTTCTATTTCCGGCCGCCTCGGTCATGCACGACAAGCTCGACCGCATCTTCCCCGGCAAAGGCAAGCGCGAAGCGGCGCGCGACGTGCTGGCGCGCATTCGCTTGTCGATGGAGCGTTATCTCTGGGTGCAGACGGTGATGAGCCTGATCATCACAGCGCTGACCTATACGACATTGATGATCATCGGCCTGGAAAACGCGCTGTTCTGGTCGTTCTTGATTTTCTTTCTCAACTACATTCCGACAATCGGCTCCATCGCCGCCGTTGTTATGACGACAGCCGTCGCGCTGGTGCAATTTCCAACGCTTGGCCCAGTGCTGGCGGTGTTTGCCGGCGTCGGCGCTTGGCAATTCGTCATCGGCAACTTCATTCAACCGCGCATGACAGGCGAGTCATTGAACTTGTCAGCCGTCGTCGTTCTGCTTGCGTTGGCGATCTGGGGATTGGTGTGGGGCATCGTCGGCGCCTTCCTCGCAGCGCCGCTGACGGTGATGATCATGATTGTATTGGCGCAATTTCAGTCGACGCGTTGGATTGCAATTTTGTTATCCGCTGATGGCAAACCAACACCCGAAACCGCACGTCCAGTTAAGTCCGAGTCCGGATCAAATTGATGTTGCGAATCGGCGACGAACATGTATCGCTGATTGTGAAGAACGTCGCCGGGGCTAGGGACGTCTTCGAACGCGACACGACCGAAACGTCCCTGCACCGGCGCGCTCGATACATCAGTTTGATGTATCGTTCCGCATTCGTGGGCCTATGGGGGGCTTCATTTGCGCGGACCGACTCGTCCACCGAGACCAGGCCTCCGCGTGCGTCCCCCACCCAGCCTGCTGCGAGGCCTGCAGGCGCCGCCGGGCAGCTTGTCCCCGCTCGGCGGCGCCGACGATTTTTGAATAAGCGATTTGCTAGAGCGCGTGGCGGCCGGACCGCGTGAGCGGCACAACGTTTTCAGCCAGGGTGAGCGCCGGCCCGGGCAGCTCCGCGCGCAAGGCGTCGGCAGCCTCGATCAAGCGCTGCAAATGCAGGCCCTGCTCGCGCGTGTCGGCGCCGCTGAGCAGCTGATTCTTGGCCCAATGCGAAACGACAGCCAGATGATCGCGAATAAACACGCGTTCGAAACGCCGCCCTCGCACTTGCGTTCCGCCCGCCATCCGATCCTGCAGGGCCCCCAGCCGCCCAAACGCGGCGTTCCGCCCATTGCGCCTGCCGTGGGGGAGGCTAGGTTCGCGCAAAAATAGGGAAACGCTCATATGGACGCCGCCGCGCGCCAGCAACTGCCCAAAACCGCCGACCAATTCATCGACGCCGCCGCCAAAGGGCCATGGCCCGCCTTCCGCGCCAATGGGGCTCTCGAAGCCTCTGCCGAAGTCTTCCTGCGCGGCCTCTACGAGGACGCTTCCGACGACGAATTGGGCGATCTCTCCGTCGCCGACTTCGCCGCGCTCGCCCACGATTTTTGGATCTGGCGGGCCGAGCGGGCGTGCGACGAGCAGTCCATCCGCATCCGCCGCGGCGTCGGCGTCGGCGGCCAGCCGCTCGACCGCGACATTCTTGAGATCGCTGGCCCGGACATGCCGTTCCTGGTCGACTCGGTCATGGGCGAACTCGCCGACCAAGGCATCTTCCCGTTGGCCATGTTCCATCCGTTGGCGCCCTCGGCAAAAGGGCAGGGCCACGACTCGCTCATCCAGATTCACGTGCCACGCCTCTCGGCCCAACGCGCCAAGTCGCTGCATGACGGCGTCCGCGCTTCGCTCGCCGATGTGCGCGTATCGGTAGCCGACTTCCAGGACATGCGTGAGCGAATGCTCACCTGCGCCGCCGAGCTCGAAAAGGCGACCACCAACGCGCCGCCGGAGGAGGTAACTGAAGCGGTGGCGCTGCTGCGCTGGCTCGCCGCCGACAAGTTCACCTTCCTTGGCGCGCGCGACTACCAATATGTGCGCGACGCCCAAGGCGCCTTCACCCCGCACGAGCCGGACATTCTCGACAATACCTGCCTGGGCGTGCTCCGCGATGTCGATCGTTACGTGCTGCGCACCACCGCCGAGCCGATGGTGCTGACGCCGGAACTGAAGCGCCTCGTCGCCGAGCCGACGCCGCTCGTCGTCGCCAAATCGACGCTGCGCGCGCGCGTCCACCGCCGCGCCACCGCCGACTATATCGGCGTCAAGCGTTACAACGATAAAGGCGAAGCGATCGGGGAAATCCGCTTCGTCGGGCTTTTCACCAGCGAGAGCTTCACCGAGCCGACGCGCAACATCCCGGTGCTCCGCCGCAAGGCCGAATGGGTGATGCATGAAGCCGGCTTTGCCCCGGGCGGCCACAACGCCAAGACGCTGCGCAAAATCATCGAATACTATCCGCGCGAAGAGCTGTGGCAGATGTCGCGCGAGGACCTGCTGGAGATTTCCCGTGGCGTGTTGCACTTGCTCGATCGTCCGCGCGCCCGCGTGTTCGCGCGCCGCGACCGCTTCAACCGATTCGTCACCGCGCTCGTTTACATCCCGAAGGATCGCTACGATTCCGACGTCCGCCACAGCGTCGGCGAGTTGATCGCCGAGGCCTATGGCGGCGCGGTCGAAAGCTTCCAGCCGCAGCTCGGCGAAGGCCAGCTGGCGCGGGTGCTGTTCGTGATCGCCGACATCGATAAGACCCGCGCCGATCCGGATAGCCGCACGCTCGACAGCGGCGTCGCCGACATCATTCACACTTGGGAGGACGCCTTCCTCCAGGCGCTGGTGACCTCGCCCGCGCTCGACGACAAAGTGCGGGAGGATGCCTCCGCCCGCTTCGACGATGCCTTTACCGCCGCCTATCGCGAGCGTTATTCAGTCGATGAAGCCATGATCGACATGGCCCAGATCATCGGTGGCCGCGATGACGAGATCATACGCGTCCGCGCCTATCGTTTGGACAGCGACGCCGCCAACATCATGCGCTGCAAGTTCTACGCGCGCGGCGATGTGCTGGCGCTCTCGGCGACGGTGCCGATCCTGGAAAACATGGGGCTGTTCGTCGATTCCGAAGTGAACTTCGAGCTTCACTTGAAGGCGGCGCCGCTGCATCCGGCGCAGCGCGTCTTCATTCACGACATCGAAACCCGCTCTGCTGATGGCAAGCCAATCGATCTTGAGCGGGCAGGGCGCCAGTTCGAAGAAGCGTTCGCGGCAATCTGGACCGGCCGCGCTGAAAGCGATGGCTTCAACAAGTTGATCCTAGCGCTGCCATGCTCCTGGCGCGAAGCGGCGTTGGTGCGCGCGCTCGCGCGCTATCGCCAGCAAACCGGCCTGGATCCGACGCAAGCGGTGCAAGAGCAGGCGCTCGCGAGCAATCCAAAGATCGCGGCTTTGCTGCTGGCGTTGTTCAAAGCCCGTTTCGATCCGAATTTGCCGGAGACGATGGACACGCGCCAGACGCGATCCAGCAAGCTCGAATTCATGGTCGAGTCGGCGCTGACGGAAGTCGTGAGCCTCGACGAAGACCGCGCGCTGCGCCGCATCGCGCATCTGATCACGGCGATCCGGCGCACGAACTATTACCAACCCGCTGCCGATGGCGCGCACAAGCCGTATATGTCGTTCAAGATCGACAGCCACGCCGTTGCTGAACTGCCAGCGCCGAAGCCGTTCCGCGAAATCTGGGTGGCGAGCCCGCAAGTTGAAGGCGTGCATCTGCGCTTTGGCCCGGTGGCGCGCGGCGGTTTGCGCTGGAGCGATCGGCGCGACGACTTCCGCGGCGAAGTGCTCGACCTGGTAAAGGCGCAGCAAGTGAAGAACGCCATCATCGTGCCGGTCGGCGCCAAAGGCGGCTTCTTTCCAAAGCGCCTACCGCCTCGCGGCGCGCCAGGATACCAGGAAGCCGGCATCGAAGCCTACAAGACCTTCCTGCGCGGCCTGCTCGATGTCACCGACAACATCGTCGGCGATGCCATCGTCGCGCCGAAGAATGTCGTGCGCTGGGACGGGGACGATGCGTATCTCGTCGTCGCCGCCGATAAGGGCACGGCCACATTCTCCGACATCGCCAACGGCATCAGCGCTGAGTACGGCCACTGGCTGGGCGATGCGTTCGCGTCCGGCGGCTCGGTCGGTTACGATCACAAAGCCATGGGCATCACCGCCAAGGGCGCGTGGGAAGCGGTCAAGCGCCACTTCCGCGAAATCGGCAAGAACATTCAGGAAGAAGAATTCACCGTCATCGGCGTCGGCGATATGTCCGGCGACGTGTTCGGCAACGGCATGCTGCTGTCGCGCAAGATCCGTCTGCTGGCGGCCTTCGATCACCGCGACATCTTCATTGATCCCAATCCGGGCGATTGCGAAAAGAATTGGACCGAGCGCAAGCGCCTCTTCGATACGTCGCGCACCAGCTGGCAGGATTATGACAAGACGCTGATCTCGAAAGGCGGCGGCGTGTTTTCGCGCAGCTTGAAGTCCATCGACATTAGCCCTGAGATCGCCGCGCTCACGGGCATTGACAAGCCGTCGGTGACCCCGGTGGAGCTCATGTCGGCATTGCTGAAAGCCCAGTGCGAACTCATGTGGTTCGGCGGCATCGGCAATTACATCAAGGCGCGCAGCGAGAGCCACGCCGATGTCGGCGACAAAGCCAATGACGGCATCCGCATCGACGGAGAAGATGTGCGCGCTCAGGTCGTGGGCGAAGGCGCCAATCTTGGCGTCACCCAGAAAGGCCGCATCGCTTTCGCGCGCCATGGCGGCCGCATAAACACCGATGCCATCGACAATTCCGCCGGCGTCGATACCTCCGACCACGAGGTCAACATCAAGATCCTGCTCGCCGATGTCATCCGCACCGGCGCGCTGAAGGCAGACAAGCGCGACCAGCTGCTGGAATCGATGACCGACGAAGTTGGCACTTTGGTGCTCGCCGATAATTACGATCAGACTGGCGCGATCTCGCTGGCGCAATCCACCGCCGTGGCCGATCTTGATAGTCACGAGCGGCTAGTCCATCGCCTCGAGGCCGCCGGCAAGCTAGCGCGCCGGGTCGAGGGCTTGCCGTTGGTCAGCGAGTTCGCGGCGTTGCGCACGGCCAAGCTCGGCCTGACGCGGCCAGAGCTGGCCAAGCTCGTCGCCTACGCCAAGATCGATCTTTTCGACGCGCTTGTGACGTCGAAAGCGCCGGACGACCCGGCCTTCACCGAGCCGCTGAAGCAATACTTCCCGCGCGAGCTGTGGAAGTTCGAAGCGCAGATGGGCGCCCACCGGCTCCGCCGCGAAATCATCGCGACGCAATTGGCCGATGATCTTGTCAACCGCAGCGGGCCCTCGTTCATCGATCGCGTCATGGAAATCTCGCGCGCTGATCCTGTGACCATCGCCTGCTCGTTCGAAGCGGCCCGCCGCATCTACGATCTTGAGGACATGGTCGATCGCATCAACGCGCTCGACAACAAAATCCCCGCCGCCGCGCAAACAGCGCTGCATCAGCGCGTGGCCGCCGCACTGCGCCGGCTCACGACCTATCTCGCGCGCAGCGCCGGCTTCGACGGCCCCAATCCGCCAACGATACTCGACGTCGTCGCCCGCTATAAGGACGCGGTCGCGGCGCAACGAGAGAATGTCTGGAAGGACAGCAGCGAAGTTGAGCGCGAGCGTGTGAACGCGCGGCAAGCTGCTTTGGTGGAGCTCGGCGCGCCAGAAGACCTCGCGCACGATGCCGCGCTGCTGACGCCGTTCACCACGGCGCTTGATGTCGCCGACCTCGCGCGGCAGTCTCACTGGCCAATCCATCCGGCGGCGCGGCTGCATTGCATCGTCGGCGCCGAGTTTGGTCTCGACGCGTTGCGCGATGCCGCCAACGCCATGACGCTGGAGCAGCACTGGGATCGCCTCGTCGTGCGTCGCGCCGGCGAAGAGTTCGCGCAGATGCAGCTGAAACTGGCCGAGGCCGCCGCCGAGAAGATCGGCGCGCCGCCGAAGTCTGCGTCGCCGGAATGGCTGGGCGAGCAGACGCGCGCCTGGATCGTCACGCTCGGCCAACCGGCGCAGCGCGCCCGCAGCGCCTTTGCTGAATTGAACGAGCAGGGGCCGTGGACGTTTGCGAAACTGATGCTGATCTCGGCTGAACTCAACGCGTTGATCGCTTCGCTGCGCTAGAGCGCTTCGATCATCGCGCGCACCATCTCGTGCTCGCGCGCGGTGGCGACGGCGTTGTAGCGCACGCGCGGGTCTTCGGCGTGCTGATCCTCGAATGCGTGCGTGGTGTTCTCGAACAGCACAATATCGAGCGGCGCGCCGCGTGCGCGTTGGCGTTCGAGCGCCGTGCGCGTGGGGCCGACGATGTAATCGCGCTCGGCGATGATGGCGACGCTGTGCCGTGGCGCGATTCGCCAGTCGCGCCGTCCGGCAAAGCTGCCGACATTGGCGTAGGGATAAACCAGCATAGCTCCGGCGAGGCCTTCGAGCGGCTCGTCCGGCAAGCCGCTGAGCCCGGTTGCGCGTTCAAGCTCGGCGCCGGCGCGCAGCGCCAACGCATCCATGATCGTCCAGCCGCCATGGCTCCAGCCGATGGCGGCGAAGCGCGATGCATCGGCCCAACTCTGCTGACGCGCCCACGCGAGCGTCGCGTACAGATCACCAGCCCGTTCGCGCCCGTGCAGGCGCGCCCCGGTGCAGACGGTAGCGATCGCGGCGACGCGGCTGATCCGCCGCGGTGCGAACGAATCGATCTGCACCACCGCGGCGCCGGCGCGCACGGCGACTTCCGCAACGTCGTCCTGAAACGGCCGCTGCCCGCCGCAGCCGTGCAGCATGACGACGACTGGAAACGGCCCATCGCCTTCGGGCCGGGTCACCACATAATGCGGCGCTAGGCGCTCAATCCGGCGCTCCAGCGTTTCGGCGAAGGCGGCGACCGGCATCGATAATCCCAAGACCAAAAGTGCGAGGACGAACATGGGGACGCGCGCCGGGCTGGCGCAAGGCTGGCGTTGGCGTCGCGGCGGCGCCAGACTGGGCCGAACACAGGGGCGTTTCATGATCTTCACGCGTTTCAGTTTAGTGGCGGCGGCGGCATTTGCACTCGCCGCCTGCAATCAACAGCCCGCCGCGCCTGCGCCCGAGATCTCGGCCGAGCGCTCGGCCGCCGTCACCGCCGCGGTGCAAGCCCAGAACGAGCGCTTCGCCGCAGCGCCCGATCCCGCCACCGCCGATCCGGCCACCGTCTACCAATTCGCGTTCGACGGCCTTTTCACCGATCGCGTGCCGATGACGGCGTTCGAGGGCGAAGTGGTGATGGTTGTGAACACCGCCTCGCGCTGCGGGTTCACGCCGCAATATGAGGGGCTGCAGCAAATCTATAGCGAGTATCAGGAACGGGGCTTCGAGATCGTCGGGGTGCCGGCGAATGACTTTATGGGGCAGGAGCCTGGCTCGGCCGAAGAGATTCAGGAATTCTGCACGCTGAATTACGGCGTTACTTTCCCGATGACGGCGAAGACCGAAGTGATCGGCGATCAACGCCATGCGTTCTATGCGTGGGCTGAAACCCAGCTCGGTGAAGCGGCGGTGCCGCAGTGGAATTTTCATAAAATCCTGATCGGCCGCGATGGCCGTTTGATCGCGGCGTTTGACTCGCGGACGGAGCCAACGAGCGAAGCAATCCGCAGCGCGATCGACGCAGCGCTCAACGCGCCCGCGCGTGTGACGCCGACTTCGCTTCGATAAAACACAACACCCGTCATTCCGGGGCAATGCGCAGCATTGAACCCGGAACCCAAGGGCAAACACACAGCTCGTTGCCCCTGGGTTCCGGGCTCTCGCTTCGCGAGCCCCGGAATGACGGACGGTGTTTGATCAATCAATGCCGGAAGTGCCGCATCCCCGTGAACGCCATCGCGATCTCGGCTTCGTCTGCGGCTTTGATCACGTCGTCGTCGCGGATCGAGCCGCCGGGCTGGATCACGGCGGTTGAGCCGGCTTGAACGGCTTGCAGCAGGCCATCGGGGAAGGGGAAAAAGGCATCGGAAGCGCAGACGCTGCCGATGGTCTTCGGATCGCTCCAGCCGTTTGTGTGCGCGACGTCTTCGGCCTTCAACCGCGCCACACGGGCTGAATCCACGCGGCTCATCTGGCCGGCGCCTATGCCGACAGTGGCGCCATCGCGCGCGTAGATGATCGCGTTGGACTTTACGTGCTTGGCCACCTTGAACGCAAAGATCATGTCGCGGACTTGCGCGTCGGTCGGCTTTTTCTTGGTGACGAATTTCAGATCGGCGGCAGTGATGCGGCCATTATCGCGGTTTTGCGCCAGGAATCCGCCGGCCACGGTTTTTAGATACAAGCCCGGCGCTGACGGATCGGGTAGGCCGCCCGTCACCAACAAGCGCAAATTCTTTTTCTTCGCGAACACCGCGATGGCGTCCTCGTCGGCCTCCGGCGCAATCACTACTTCGGTGAAGATATCAACCATCGCTTCTGCCGCGGCTTTGTCCAAGCGCCGGTTCACCGCGACGATGCCGCCGAACGCCGACGTCGAGTCGCATTCGAACGCGCGCTTGTAGGCCTCCAGCAGGGTCGCGCCTTCGGCCACGCCGCACGGATTGGCGTGCTTGATGATGGCGACGGCGGCGGTTTGTGCGGGATCGAACTCGGCGACCAGTTCGAACGCCGCGTCGGTGTCGTTCAAATTGTTGTAGCTCAGCTCCTTGCCCTGCAGTTGCGTTGCGGTGGAAACGCCGAAGCGCTTTTCACCGGTGACGTAGAACGCCGCGCTTTGGTGCGGGTTCTCGCCGTAGCGCAGCGATTGCTTCAGCTTGCCGCCAAGCGAGCGCCAGGTCGGCGCCTTGTCTTCGAGCTGATCGGCATACCAGGACGAGATCGCCGCATCATAGGCGCCGGTGCGCGAGAAGGCTTTGGCGGCGAGTTTCTTGCGCAGCGCCAACGTGGTGCCGCCGTGCGCTTTCGCGTCTTCCAAGATTGCAGCCATGTCGTCGGCGTCGGTGGCGACGGCGATGAAGCCGTAATTCTTCGCCGCGGCGCGGATCATGGCCGGGCCGCCAATGTCGATGTTTTCGATGCAGGTATCGAAATCGGCGCGGCGTGCGACGGTGGCTTCGAACGGGTAGAGGTTTACGTAAAGCACGTCGAACGCCTCGATCCCGTGCTCCTTCATCGCGGCGGTGTGCGCTTTGTCATCGCGCAATGCGAGCAGGCCGCCGTGGACTTTCGGATGCAGCGTCTTCACGCGGCCATCCATCATCTCTGGAAACCCGGTGACGCTGCTGACGTCCTCAACCTTCAAGCCGGCGTCGGCGATCGCCTTGTGTGTCCCGCCAGTGGAGACCAACGCTGCGCCCAGACCCGAAAGCGCCTTGGCGTGCTCAATGAGGCCGGTCTTGTCGGACACGGAAATGAGGGCGCGTTTGATCGGGAGGATGTCGGTCATGGGGTTCTGATGCTCAGGAATCGCAAAGGGGTCAACGCGGCTGAGTGTACCCCCGCCGCAGAACTGTAGGATAACTTTGTTCGCCCTACGTGTCGGCTCTGCGTCCTGGGTTCTCGCTTCGCGAGCCCCAGGATGACGGAGCTAGTTCGCCCGCGCAAAGGCCCAGCGGATGCGATTCGGTGGGGCGAGGCCGTGGCCGAGCGGATCGGCGCCGCCGCTCAGCGTGATTTGGTGGGTGTCGCGCGGGAAGTGACCGCCCCAATAGGTGGAGGGCTCGATGTTGACGTTGGGCGCGTCCGTGCGTAGGCGCCAAACTTGTCCGCCGGCGGTTTCCAGCATGAGCATTTGGTGCTCAGCCACACGCACGCGCACGGAGGGGTAGAGGTGGAAGCGGATCACGTAAGGCACATCGCCTTTTGGCGCGCTGCCTTTGCTTTTGATCGGGCGGATCAGTTCATCAATGCCGCGCAGGTTTTTGCCGTCGTGATCGATGAAGACGTAGCGGCGATGCAAGAGGCCGAACTGTGCGCGGTAGCCGTCATGGCGGCCTTGCACGGTGATGCCGCTTTCGTCGGACGAGCGGCGGACGTCATCAAGGTTCGGGCCAACCATGCGCGGGCTGCCTTTGCCGCGGCGATCTTCTAGTGTCGCGGAGAGGGCGTCGCCCAGCGAGAGCGTTGAGTGCGCATTGGTGGCGCGCGCTGCTTGCCGCGCTTCCGGCGAGAGCTCGCGGCCGGCGCCGATATTGACGACGAGGCGCTCGCGCTCACTCGACAGCTCGAACGCTAGCGCGCTCGCGTGCGCGCGCTCAGCGTAGGAGAGGGGCGGGGCGCCGCCGACGTCGATGAGCACCCGCATGCCGCCGCCCTCCAAGCGGTGGAAGAGCGAGTGGTTGCCGAACTGGAACGCGCGAATCTCGCCGCCGCAGCGGGCGAGGCCCGCCTCGATGGAGGCGCTTGAGCTCTCCGAGCCGCCGTGAAAACAACTGAGCCCGCCGTCGCCGAGCCGCAGCATGCGCAGCATGTTAGCCATCTTCGGCAACGCTTCGCGCACGATCAACGGCGGTTCGTCCAGCGCGTCGGTGGCGGTGATCAGATCGAAGAAGGCTTTCGCCAACGCTTCCGGCGAGCGCGAGAGGTGTCCGCCATCGGGCAGAAACTGCTTGGCGCATGCTTCGATCAGGATTTCTTCGCCTTGCTCGATCAGCCGCGCCGCGTCGGGCAAACCGGCGGCGCCGGCGAGGACGAGGGCTGAGCCGGCTTTGATCGAGCCGAGGTGACGCTCGCTCAGTTCGCCTTGCGCCATGAGAAGCAAGCGCGCTTGCCGCGCCGCTGAACGCAGTAGCGCGATTCGTTGTTCTGGCGCGCCGTTCTCGAACGCAGCGCGGCCCCAGCATAGCCAAGCGAACAAGCGCTCGGCGGTGAGTTCGGGATCCCAGGCGAGTTCATCCCACTCGCCGAACTCCTCGACCCACGCGTCGATCAGTTCAGCGATGCGTGCATTGGCTTCGGGGCCGAGCACGGCGAGATCGATCAGCCAGCTGAACGAATGCAGCCGCGCCGCGAAGTGACGCGAGGGATGCGTTGGCAGCCATGGCGACTTGTGCTCGCCTTGTAGTTTCTCGGCGCCGATGCGCCACTTGCCGCGGAGAATATCGCGGCCGCGCTCGGCGTTGCCGACGCGCGGATCGTCGCCCCAATGTTCGATGCGGTCGGGCGCGGTGATGTCGCCGAGGCGCATGCGGTGAAACGGATTGGCGCGCCAGTGTTCGCTCGCGGCAACGGGCCGGGGCGGCCGCGGGGAGGCCGGCGCGGTCACGGGCTCTAGGCTGCGCTCCGCAAGCGCTTGATGTTGTCGGCGTAAGCGGACGGGTCGCCGCCATAGACGGCGGTGCCGGCGACGAGCGCGGTGGCGCCGGCGGCGATGGCGCGCGGCGCTGTCTTTGCGTTCACGCCGCCGTCGACTTCGAGAATGATGTCGCGGCCGGAGGCGTCGATCTTCTTGCGCAGCTTTTCGATCTTCGGCAGCGCCGTTTCGATGAAGCTCTGGCCGCCGAAGCCGGGATTGACGCTCATCACTAGCACGAGGTCGATGAGGTCGATCACTGGGTCGATGGCTTCAGCCGGCGTGCCCGGATTGAGCGAGACGCCGGCTTTGGCGCCCGTGGCTTTGATCGCTTGCAGCGTGCGGTGGAGGTGCGGCCCGGACTCGGGATGCACGGTGAGGATGTCGGCGCCGGCGTCGCGGAAGGCTTGGATGTAAGGATCGACCGGTGCGATCATCAGATGCACGTCGAACGGCAGCTTCGTGTAGCTGCGGATCGACTTCACCACGACCGGGCCGAACGAGATGTTCGGCACGAAGTGGCCGTCCATCACATCGACGTGGATCATATCGGCGCCGGCCGTCTCGGCGGCGCGGACTTCTTCGCCGAGCTTGGAAAAGTCGGCGGCGAGAATGGAGGGTGCGATCAGCGTGTGCGCCATGTGTCGTAGCTAGCGGCGCCGGGCCAAGCGCGCAAGGCGAGCGGCTCCCGTGTTGGTTACGTGCGCAGCAAGCGCACGGCGAAAAAGCCGTCGAGGCCGCCGGTGTTGGGCCATTGGGCGGGCGTGGTGCGGAGATCGCCGTCGGCGGTGATGAAATCGCTTGGGATTTCGCTGCGCAGCGGTTGGCGCCGCCAGCCTTGGCGCAACGCCTCCGCAACGACGCCGGGGCCTTCTTCCGGTTCGAGCGAGCAGACGGCGTAGACCAGCGGCGCGCCGGGTTTCAGCAGCGAGGCGGCGGCGTCGATCAGCTTGGACTGAAGTTCCGACAGCGTGCGGACGTCGGTCGGGCGGCGGAGCCAGGCGACATCGGGGTGGCGGCGCAGCGTGCCGGTTGAGGTGCACGGCGCGTCGAGCAGGATGGCGTCGAAGGGCTCGGCTCTGAACTCGAGCGCATCGGCGCAGATGATCTCGGCGCTGAGTTTGGTGCGGGCGAGGTTTTCGGTGAGGCGCTTCAGCCGCTGTTCGGATTTATCGACCGCGGTGACGTGCGCGCCGGCGGCGGCGAGTTGCAGCGTCTTGCCGCCCGGCGCGGCGCACAGATCGAGCACGCGTTTGCCGCGGACATCGCCGAGCAAGCGCGCGGGCAAAGCGGCGGCGGCGTCCTGCACCCACCATGCGCCCTCGTCGAAGCCCGGGAGCTGATTGATGGCGGCGGGAGCGGTGAGCCGGATGCTGCCGGTTTGCATCAGCAAGCCGCCGAGCTTTTCGGCCCAGGCTTCGGGGTCGCTCTTCGCAGTGATGTCGAGCGGCGGTTCGGTGAGCAACGCTTCGGCGATGCGAGATGCGTCTTCGCCGTACGTCGCGCGCCAGCGTGTGTAGAGCCACGGCGGCAGATCGGCGCCCGGCGGCAGCGAGGCCAGCATGCCGGCGCCACTCTTGGCGACCTTGCGCAGCACCGCGTTCATCAGCTTGGCGAAGCCGCGGCTTTCGCGGATCGAGTTGGCGGCTTCAACGGTTTCGCTGACGGCGGCGTGCGGCGGCGTGCCGAGCACGAGGAGTTGCGTTGCGCCGATGTGGAGCAGGGCGCGGGCGTGCGAGGCGGTGTCGGGCAGGGGCCGATCGAGGAAGCGGGCGAGCACGGCGTTGACGCCGCCTAGACGACGCAGCCCAGCAGTGGCGAGCGCGCGGGCGAAGGCGCGGTCGCGGCCTTCGAGCGCGTTGAAGCTCGGCACAATGTCGAGGGCGTCTTCCAGTGACCGGCCGCGATCCATCACGGTCATCAACAATTCAGCGGCGGCGATGCGTGCGTTCAAGGTGTCGACGTGAGCTGGATGTCGACGCCGGCGCGGCGGAAGCTGGCGAGGCGGATGGTGGCGCCGCCGGCGCTCAGGGGCGTTGAGATGCGGACAACCGGCGCGAAGGCGGTGTCCGGCATCAAAGCAAACCAGACCTCGCCTTGCGGGATGCGGCGGCGGCCGGCGTCACGGGGTTCGAAGCCGGCGACGGCGATATAAGCGAGGGAGCATTTGAGCACGTCGCCTTCGTAGCCGGCATCGTCGAAGGCGTCGATGCGGCCCCCTGTCAGTTCGAGCAGATAGTGGAAGCGGCCATCGAAGGTGGGGTAGGCGCCGGAGCAGCGGCGGGTCTCGCCGACATCGATCGACATGGCGACGACGCTCGACAGCGGGTCGCGGGAGCGACGGCGTTGTTCGTCGCTGGTCGGCGGTTCGCCCCAGAGCCGGTAGTTGGGCTCAATCGCGGCGGCGATGGCGCCATCTTCGCCGGCGGTCATGTTGATGACGCGGCGTTTGTGGCTGTAGCGGTGGTCGAGGTCGTAGCTGCGCCAGCGTACTGTGCCGTTGCTGATCGCGCCTGATGCACGCGCCTGCAGATTGGTGCGCTCGAACAGGTTGAGCAGGCCGCGCGATTGGAGGGTTGCGCTGATGTCGTAGCTGTCTTCATCGACATTGGCGTCAACGGTGACGTCGCCGAGCGGCACGAAGCCGAGGCCGACGCCGTCATAGGCCAGCGAAAACCGATCCGCGGCGGCGGGGCCGATGCTCAGCACGAAAGCGGCGAGGGCGAGGATGGCGGCGCGCATGGGCGCGGAGTTTAGGGGCGCGTGGCGGGGAGTCTATGCGGGCGCTGATCTTGGACCGCCGGCGCCCCGCGGGCATACGGTGTCTACGCCTGCCCGCACTGCGCCGGTTTAAAGTACCGATGCCGGCGAGGGCGCCGGCGGTCCAAGGAAGGGCGCAGCGCTATTGGCTGCGCTTGCGGGGTCTGCAAGGCAGTTGGGGCCGGCGGCGGAACAGCGGCGTGTTCACGAGCTGTCGGCGGCGGCGATGGCGGGCGTGGGCGCGCTGAGGACCGCGACGGCGGCGGGCGCGGTGGCGATCAGGTGGAAGAGGCGCAGGCCTTGGCGCAGCTTGGCGACGAAGCGGGCGATGTAGGGTTCGAGATCGCGCAGGACCTCGATCAGGCGCAGCACGCGCGCGCGCAAGCTGGCGCCGCGCAGGCGGACGCCGGCGCCTTTGAAGAACAGGCGCATCGTACCGCGGACACGGCGGAAGCCGTGCGGTGCGCGTTTGGCGTAACTGCGCCGGTCGCGGCCCGCGCGGTTCACCGCCGTTAGGAAAGCGATGCACTCCACCTCGCGCTCAAAGTAGCGCACCAAGCGGATCAGCCTGCGGCTCCGGCGCGGCGCACCAAGCGCGACGATCACACTCGCCAACCAGCATAGCCACAAGACAGCGCGGGCGTAGAACGCCTGCAGTCTGTCGTCGGGTGTGTGGGGGCGGATGAGTTTCATGCGCGGCAGTTTACCCGCGCGCGGGGTCGGTCGGATTGATTTGGGCGGCGCGTTGGTGGGTAAGGGATTTGGGGGATTTATGCGGGGATAGAGCGGGTGTGTATCCCCCACTTCCGCGTCATTCCGCGGCTTCGCGCAGCATCGAGCTTGGAATGACGGACGGGAACGGTGTGCGCTTGACGCGTCAGCCGCGGAAGAGATCGCGCGTAGCGAGGATTTCGCTGCTGTCGGGAAAGGCGTCGCGGTCTAGTGCCGTGGATGAGACGCGCAAATGGTCGGCGAGGACGCCCTTGAATACCGAACGCAAATCGGTGGTCGGCCTCAAATCGCGGCCCTCGTGCAGCGCGCTCCGGGAAAGGCCAGGCCAGTCGGCGAGGATTCGCCCGCCATTAACGCCGCCGCCGGCCAGGAATGCGGCGGCGCCGGCGCCGTGGTCGGTGCCGCCGGCGCCGTTGGGCGCGGCGGTGCGCCCGAACTCGGTGACGATCAGCACAGCAGTGTTGACCCAAGCCGGACCCATCTCCGTTTTGAACGCGTCGAGACCGCTATCGAGGCCGGCGAGACCGCGCGCCAACGGCCCTTGCTCCAGCCCCTGATTAGCGTGGGTGTCCCAGCCGCTGGCGTCCATCACCGCCGCGATCGGTCCGTTCGGCTCTTTGAGGAAGCGCGCAGCGATTTGAGCCACGGGTGTGAGGTTGCGCGGGCCGGCGGCATTCATGTCGCTGATGCCTGCGTCCATGGCGACGGTGTTGGCGCTTAGCGCGGAGTTTAGCGCGGCCGCGAGCGCGGGGTCGCTTGCTTGATAGAGCGCGAGCAGGCGCGACATCGTATCGGTGTCGACATCGGGCAGGGTCGACGGCGACCACGTGGAAACCTCGGTGTCGCCGCGCAGGATAAGAGGCGCTTGCGCCGAGAGCGCCATGCCCATTTCCGGACGCGAGCGCGGCAGCGCGCCGAGCGCCTTGTTGAGCCAGCCCTCAGTGCGTGCAAACGGGCGCGCAGCGCCGGTCTCAAGAACATTCTGTGCATCGAAGTGCGAGCGTTCGCGATAGCCGGTGGCGCAGGCGTGAACTGGAAGCAGCTCACCTACGCGGTAAAGCGCGTGCATGGTTTGCAGATTGGGGTGCAGCGCGAAGGTATCGTCAAGCACAAGCGCGTTGCTGCGTTCGATGGCTAGTCTGCCGCGTAGGGGGGCGTATTGGGGGTCACCAATCGCCGGCATCGCGGAAAGCCCGTCCAGCCCACCGCGCAGGATGATCACCAGCAGGCGCTTGTCGGTGGCTTGCCCTTGACCAAACGCAAACACCGGAAAGGAGAGGGCGGCGGCGCCGGCCGCGCCGGCGAGGAGATGGCGGCGGTGCAGCATGCGTCTATCTCCGTTGCATTTCAGGCGCGCCGAACAAAAGCGCTAAGCCCTGAGCGGGGCTTTCGGCGCGCATTACGGCCATGCGGCTTTCTTCGCTGAAGAGCGGGCCGAGGCAGGCGGTCCCGAGATCGGCGGGGTTTACATCAGCGCGGGCGATCCGGGCTGCGTACGCTTGCGCGAACTCGAGGCGCTTCCAGACAAGATCGGCCGTCAGCCATGACTCGGCGATGTCCGACCAGCCGTCCGGACCAGGCGCGGAATAGGGGCGTTGGCCCATAGCCGTGAGTGCGGCGATGCCGGCGCCGGGGGGCAGCGTACGGAGGTTGGCGGCGCGCAACAGCGTGATTGCGTACTCCTCTGGACGCTTGAATTTTGCCAGCGGGGTCTCCCAGGCTTCGGGGCTGTCAACCAGCGCATCCATGGTGGCGCGGAGGTCGCCGTCGCTTTGCATGAAGGCTCGCTCGACGCGGGCCACCGCCGCGGACGGCGGTTCGTCGGCAATGTAGTGGCGGCACAATTTTGTCGCGAGGAAGCGCGCGGTGGAGGGATGACGCGCGAGATCGGCGAGCGCGGCTTCGCCTTGCGCGATGCCGGTCTGAGCGTAAGTGCGGCCAAGCAGTGTCTGCGGGCCGGGCTCGTGGGCGGCGGCGTCGAATTCGAAGAGCTGGTGGCCGTTGCGGTTGGCGACGTCGTCGCTGACAAGATCGCGCAAGCGTGGGCGCGCGTAGGTCCAGCCGGTGATGATCGAGGCGAGCGCTTGCACGTCCGCCTGCGTGTAGCCGCCGTTGACGCCGAGCGTATGCAGTTCAAGGATTTCGCGGGCGAGATTTTCGTTGAGGCCGGTGGGGCGCCCGCCGCCAGGCGAGCGGCGTCCGCGACGCGGGTTTTGCGCCGCTTCGCTGTTGGGGCCGATGGAAAGCCAGTTGTCGAGATAGACGATCATGCCGGGATGCTTGCTGGAAGCGAGCAGCATTTCGGCGAAGCGGCCGCCGACGTGGGGGCGGATGGCGTCGCGCTCGAACGACGGCGGCAGCGCGATGGCGACGGGCTTGGCGGTCGAGACGGTAAAGTGGTTGGACCAGAAGTGGACCAGCCGCTCGTGCACAGGGCGCTCGCTGGCGATGGCGGCTTCGACACGGGCGCCAACGGCGCGGGTGGCGCGTGCGCGGAAGTTCTCGACGAAGTCTTCCTCGACCGAGAGCCGCTGCAATTGCTCGCGTGTAATGCCCTGGCGCTCGGCGCGCTCTTCCACGCGCGCGCCGTTGCCGTTGTTCATGCGCCGACGCGTGAGCCAGCGGCCGAAGGCGAGCAGATCGTCTTCCGCGGGCGGCAGCACTGCGATCTGCGGCGGCAGCTGCGCTGGCGGGCCGAGTTGGGCTTTGACCCAAGCGCGCGGATCGCCGGCTATGGCGCGCAGGTCGCCGGGGCGCGGACCCAAACCGAAGCGGTGCGCGGCGATGGCGGCGAGCCTGAGATCGGGCATGGGGCTGCTCCTCCGATGGCAGTCTAACGGAGGGCGGGGGGAAGTCCGTCGTAAAAGAAAAAGGGGAGCCGCGAGGCTCCCCTTTTGCCGTTCAGGTCGTGCCCTTTAGAGCGGGCGGACGTTGATTTCGTTGTTGGCGAGCGGGAGTTCGACCAGCATGCCGACGCGGGCGGCGGTGACGTCGGCGAAACCGGCGGCGCGCGCTTCGGCGACTTGCGATTGCGCCGCGAGCGGATTGTCGGCGCCGGTCAGCACCATCATGCCGGTGTTCAAGGCTTGGGCGTTGATGGCGGCGTCGGCGGCGGAGAAGCCGCCGGTGATTTGCGCGACGCGCTGGGTTTCGGCGCCTTGCAGCACGACATCGGCGTCACGGGCCGCGGAGGCGGTGGTGACGCGCCCATCGCCGCCAACGACGATCGAGCGGCCACGATAATCGAAGCGATAGCCGACGCGGCCTTCGAAGGCGTCTTCCTGGGTGGTGAAGGCCGAGACAACGAGGCCGTCGGCTTCGAACACGATGACCGAGCGGCCCGGCTCAGGCGAGGGCCCCCAGGCTTGCAGGCCGTTGGAGGCGCCGTCGAAGCCGCCGGCTTGGTTCAAGCCGTCGACCAGGCGTTGCGTTTCGGATGGGCCGTAGACCGGCAGCAGCGCATCGCTGCGGCCGTGGGCCGAGGCGCCGTAGAGGGCGCTTAAGTCGGCGACTTGCGGCAGGTCGGCGTCGGTCAGCAGCACCGCGCTCAGACGTTCCATCGGAATGTTGCGGCGGGTGAGCGAGGAAGCGGCGCCGGAGCCGGCGTCGACGATGAACATGCGCCCAGCGGCGACGACCGCGAGGCAGGGTTTCTGTTCGGCGCGCTCCGTTGCGTCGCCGCAAACAATGGCGCGCAGCGCCGTACTGTCGAAAAGATTGGCGCTCGCCGCCGCTTGCTGCTCATCGTAAGCGGCATAGGCGCGCGCAATGGCTTCTTGGCCTTCGGGCGTTTGAGAGCCGACAATCCAGCCGCCCCAGAACAACCCGGATAATGTGACGAAGATCGCCGATGACTTGCCGATCGCATTCATGTTCCGACCCCGATTGTAAACGCGCTCCACGGCGCGTTGACTAACCCCACCTAGCCTCACTAACCCAAGCCATGATTCTGGCAAACTCGGTTAAGGAGTGGTTTCCACAAGTGCGTGCTGGACTGCTTCGTGCGGTTTGCAAATGAGTAAAAGCAAACTCAAATCAGCAATTTGGTTAATAACTGAGTTTGGCGGTGGGTTGCCCAAATGGTTAACGCCGTGAAGCGCGTGCTGGTGTTTGATTCGGGCGTTGGCGGGCTTTCTGTGTTCGACGCCATCGCTGCCTCCGGTCACGCGCTCGAACTGGACTACGCCGCTGACAACGCCTGGCTGCCGTATGGGCTGAAATCTGACGCTGAATTGCGCGGCCGTGTGCCGGCGCTGTTGGCGCGGCTGGCGGAGCAATGGGCGCCGGACGCGGTCGTGGTCGCGTGCAACACGGCGTCGACCATTGCGCTCGACGCGGTGCGGGCGGCGTTGACAATTCCAGTGGTTGGCGTGGTGCCGCCGATCAAGCCGGCGGCGGCGCTGACGCGCACCGGGGTGATCGGGCTGCTCGCCACGCCAGCGACCGTGCGGCGCGCGTACACCAATGATCTGATTGCGCAATTTGCGCCGGACCGGCGGGTGGTGCGGTTCGGCTCGGCGGCCTTGGTCGAGGCGGCGGAGCGTAAGTTGCGCGGGGAGGCGGCCGATCCGGCGGCGGTGGCGGAAGCGATCGATGGCCTGTTCGGCGCGCCGGGCGGGGCTGAGATCGATGTTGTGGCGCTCGCTTGCACGCACTTTCCGTTGCTGGCGCAGGAGCTTGCGGCCGCCGCGCCGCGGCAAGCTGTGTGGCTCGATTCCGGTGAGGCGATTGCGCGGCGGGTCGCCAACGTGCTGATCGCGGAACCGGGCGCTGCGCGCGTGCGCCGCGCTGGCTTCACTGATGTAAGCGGGCTGCATCATCTGTATTCCACGTTTCGCGCCCGCGGCTTTGAAACATTTGCCGAGATCGGCGCGGCGCCCGCGTTCGAGGTCACAGCGATCGTGGATCAAGCGTCCGCATAGCAATACGTGTTGTTTCGGAAACAATCGCCAACGGAGCGCTGAACAGCCGCGCGCGCGCATTGCGCGCACCTTTCGGGCGGGTAACGATCTGGCGACAAGAACAATCAGATCGGGAGCGCGCACATGGCAGGGTTCGGCAACACGCCGATGGGGCTCTCATCGCAGATTCTGAACCTCGGCGCCGTGCTGACGCGCAAACCCGATTTGAAAGTGCCGCGCTATCAGCGTCCCTATACGTGGACCGACAGCGAAGTGCGCGAGCTGATCCAGGATCTATGGGGCGCGTTCAAGCGCAAGGCGCCGTTCTATTTTATCGGCCAGATTGTGCTGGTGAAGAACCACGGCAAACTTGAGATTTCCGATGGTCAGCAACGGCTGACGACGCTGACGATGCTGTTTGCGTATGCGCGCGACCGTATGCCGGGGCGGGCGAAGCCCTATCAAACCTTGATCCTCGATGGCGACCGTCCGCGGCTTTTGTTGCGCGAAGAGGATGCGAGCTATTTTCTCGGCAAGGTGCAAGAGCCAGGGCAGATGGCGCTGCTGGCGCGCGCGGCTGACACTGGCATTGAGTCGAAGGATTTGTTCGCGCTAGCGGCGCGCACGATCGAGTCCGAGATGGGCAAGATTGACGATGACCGCGAGCTCGACGCGTTCATGTCGTACGTGGCGCGCTGCTGCACATTGAACGTCGTTGATGCGGATGAGCGCGGTTGTGCGCAGACGGTGTTTCATACGCTGAACAAGCGCGGCTCGCCGCTCTCCGGCGCGGACATCATCAAGAGCGATCTGCTCGAAAACTCGAAGCTCTCCCACGCCGAAGCCGATGCGGCGGCAAAGAAGTGGGAGGAAACCGAGGCGCTGTTCGAGCGCGAGGATTTCGCCAAGCTGCTTTATTTGATGCCGTTTTTGCTGACGGGGGAGGCGCTGCGCTCGCCGGGCGATCTCGGCTCGTTCCGCGGCGCGGTCGATAATGCCGGCGGCGTTTACAAGTTCATGTTCGACCAGTTGCCGCGTTATGCGCTGGCGCTGCGTTCGATCTTTGCCGGCTCGGTCAATGTCGGCGCCGCAAGCGCTGAGGTGAACCGGCGCTTGGCGTTGATGCAACAAGTGGAGAAGCTGGACTGGGCCCCGGCGGCGGTGGCGTTCTTGGCCGAGCATTCGCATGAGCCGGAGCGGGCGCGGCGATTTTTCCAGGCGCTCGATCGCTTCACCTTCGCCTGCGAGCTTTCGGTGATCGACAATCGCGTGCGCGAGAAACGCTACGCGGTGGCGGTGAAGTCGATCGGCGACGATAAGGAGCTGCACAGCGTGCGCGGGCTGGGGCTCGATGCGGCGGAGAATGACAAGTTCATCTTCACGCTGAACCGCTCACGCAAGCGCGACCGCCAGCGCCGGTTGCTGATGATGCGGCTCGAATCGGCGATGCCAAAGGGCAATCTGTTGCGGATGACGGATGATGTCACGGTCGAGCACGTGCTGCCCAAGGGTGGCAGCGCCTGGTGGAACGAACGCTTTCCGGACCCGGCCTTGCGCGCGGAGCTTGCGCACCTGCTCGGCAACATGGTTCTGATCACCTACGAGCAGAACAAGGACGCCGACACCAAGCCCTACCCGAAGAAGCGGCAAGCCTACTTCGATACCGCCAACGCCCCGATCCACGCCATCACCAAGGACATCGCGCCGATCGAGGAATGGACTTTGAACGCCATCGAGGAGCGTCACGAGCGGCTGGTGCGCATTCTCTGTGAAGACTGGGGGCTGGTGCGCGGCGGTTAACTGATCGCTAACCAGTGCAGCCCGAAATCTTAACCTCGCATTCACGCCTGAGGCGAGGTCCGGGTCACCATGTCGTTGCTCTATGCGGTCGTGTTCGCAAGCCGTTGCCGCTCCAATCATCACCGCATCGCCGTCGATGCGCTGCGCCATCTAAAGAGCGCTGAGGCGGAAGATTGGCGCAATCTGCTGCTGCACTATCACGCTGAATATCTCGCCGGCGCCAAGGCGCCGGACGAAGTGTTCAAGGATTTCCGCAACCACGTGCTGCATGTGCGCGACGGCGATTGGGGCGGCGCGGTTGAAGCGTGCGAGGAATGGTATCGGCGCACGGTGCGAGCGTTGGCGGCGAAGGACTGGAAGCAGGCGGCGTGGTCGGCCGGGGTGATGTCGCACTATTACGCCGATCCGATTCAGCCGTTCCACACGCACCAGACCGAAGAGGAAGGCGTCATCCATCGCGCGGTGGAGTGGAGCTTCTCCAAATCGTACAAGACCTTCCAACAGATCATCGAAAACGATCTCGGCGGCTACCCGAAGGTTGAAGCGCCGAGCGGCGATGCCTGGCTGCGCGACATGGTTCGCGCCGGCGCCAAAGCTTCGAACCCGCACTACGAGACGGTGATCGATCACTACGATTTCGCCGTTGGTGTGAAGAACCCGCCGGCTGGTCTCGATCAAGAGCTGAAGGACACGGTTGCGAAACTCGTTGGCCATGCGGTCTCGGGCTTCGCTTGCATTCTCGATCGCGCGTTTGCTGAAGCGGCGGTGAAGCCGCCGCGTATTGGCGGCACGTTGCAGGCGTTTTTCCTGGCGCTCGAAGCGCCGATCCAAAGCGTGCTGAAGCTGATGGACGATGCGGCCGCGCGCCGCGAAGTTGAAGCGCAGTACGAGGAATTCAAGCGCACTGGCAAAGTGCGCTCGACGCTCGGCGAAGACGATAAGGTCGTGCGCGCGCTCTTTGCGGCGGAGGTTTTGAAGACGCCGCTGGCATCGCTCGATGCGCGCTGGCCGCGTGAGATCGGTGCAAAGGCCGGCGAGGGCGCGCCGGCGCGCGGCAAGGCGGCGGCGAAAGCTGCGAAGGCCGCTGAGAAGGCTGCGCCAAAGCCGGTGAAAGCCAAGTCGGTTGAGGTCCCTCTCGTCACCGAAGTGAAAAAGGCCGAGAAGCCGGCGAAAGCGACGGCGAAAGTGATCGAACTCGATCCGCCGAAGCCTGTCGTACAAGCGGAGGAGGCGACGCCGGAGCCGAAACCGGCAAAGGCCGCCGCAAAAGAGCCGCCGCTGCCGCGCGAATTGCCGATCGGCGCGCCGTTGGCGAAGCGCGACAAGACATTGCCGAAAGCCATGCTCAATGAACGCGCGCCTGTCGTGCAAGCGCCTTCCATTGGTCCGAAGACGGCAAAGCGTCTCGAGGCCGTCGGCGTGAAGACGATTGCCGACTTGTTGGCGTTGAATGCGGAAGAGGGCGAGAGCCAGATCCATGTGCGCCACATCTCGGCGCAGGTCATCCGCGACTGGCAGGCGCAGGCGCTGCTCGCTTGCACGGTGCCGGGTTTGAAGTCGCGCGAGGCGCAGGCGCTGGTGGCGTGCGGCGTCAACGACATCGAAGAACTGGCGCAGATGGACGCGACCGAGTTGTGCGACGCTGTCGCGCGTTGGGGCTTGTCGGATGATGGGCAGCGCGCCTGGGGCAGTGCGCCGGCGCCGACCGAGGACGATGTCGCCACCTGGATCGAACGCGCCAAACGCGCCATCCGCGAAGGCGCAGCGACGGTCGCGGCTTAGAGGATACGAAGATGAAAATTGGCTATCTGACGATGATGGTGTTGAACCTCAATGCACTTGTAGATGCACATCGACATGAGGGCGTGTCGTTGCACGATGCCAAGCGACACATCGGAGCAAAAACGGTTTTCAGTTGGCTTGAAGGGACGTTTGGACGAGACGTCGATTTTAGCTTGTTCGATGCAGATACGCGCGCGCGCATCTCCGATGAACTTCAAAATTTGATGCACGGATATGCTGGGGATGAGCATCGGAAGTGGGGCATCCAGAACAACGGGATATGCCTACTGATAGCCTGGACTAACGAACTAATTCAGCAAAAGGTTCGGGAAGTGCGGTTTGATCAGGCCGCATGATTATGCGCGATGAGATCGGGTGCCACATCGCGGACGGCGGCGACGAGTGCTTCAAAGGTAGGCTTTTCCAGCCACAACCCTTCGAGGTCGCTCTCGACGATGAAGAACTTTTGGTTCTCCTCGTCCCAGCCGACGATCACTTTGAATTCCATCGCACCAGGATACGCCCGGTTCGATCGCGGAACAAGATGGGAGTTAAATACCCAGCAGCGTCAGCACGATCGCGGCGATCAGCACCGGTGCGATGAAGGCGGTCAGGCCGGAGGCGACGATGCGTGCGGTCTTCAGCACGCGGTGGCCTTTGAGCGGCTTATCTTCGCGCGGGGCGAGCGCGAATTTGCACATGAACGCGAATGCGCCAGCGACAGCGGCAACCGCTGCGCCAGCGACGGCGCCGGCCATCAAAGCGGCGATGGCGGAGGCGAAGGCGATGAGGCCAAGAATGCCGTGGCCGGCATTCATCACGTGTTTCACCAGCCGCTCGGCGCGGCCGGCGTCGAATTGCTTGAACGCGACCGGCGCGAGCACGAACGAGAACAACATGATCCAGCCGAGCGATGCGCCGGCGAGAACGATGGCTGTAGCTTGGGCGGCAGCTTGCATGCGCCGCGCTTAGCATGAGTCGGCGCAGGCGTCCGGGGCCGAAATTGCTTCGGCCCCGGAACGCTTATGAGCAGCCTTCGACGTATTGGATGCTCGGGCCGCCCGCATGGATGTTTTGGACGCGCCCATCGGGACCGATCTCGTAGACGATGCCGCGCGCGTTGGCGTCTTGCACGTACTCGCCGACTGCAGGTTGGAGGTTGGTCCAGGCGGCGATGTATTCGGCCGGCGCTTCCGAGTAGCGATGCGGCGTGGCGACGGCGTTTGCGCCGTAGGCGGCTTTGATGGCGGCGGCGGTGTCGCCTATGCCGAAGCCGCGATCGGTTTTGATCGTGTTGTCGCGGGTGAGCGAGATGCGCGTCAGCACGCCGCGCTCAAGCATCAGCAGCATGCCTTCGGGCGCGCGCTCGGGGCGGAACTGGTCGCATTGCTCGGGATCGGCGCCGCCTACGGCGTTGGGATTGGCGTCTGGGCCGAGGGCGGCGGTGACCTCCGCTAGAGTCATGCCGATGCGAAGCGAGCCCCAGCCTTCGGCGCTTAGCGCGTTGGCGTCGCGCGGTGTTTCTTGGGCTTGCTCAGCCGGCGCTGGCGGCGGCGTCTGTTGGGCTTGCTGGCCGCAAGCGGCGAGGGCGGTGGTGATCGCGAGCACGGCAAGAAATCTCATGGTGTTCCTCAATTAGGCGGGGCTTCTCCCGCACTATAACGCGGGCCGCGCGAAAAGGTCGCCGCGCGGGAACTTATCAGGGCGCCGTCTCTTCGTTCTTAGTGATGGCGGAAAAGTTCGATGCGATTGTGATTGGCGGCGGGCCGGCGGGATTGCTGGCTGGGCTCTATTTGGCGCGCTTTCGCCGGCGGGTGGCGATCATCGATGGCGGCCACAGCCGCGCGGCGCTCATTCCACGCACCCGCAACGCGCCGGGGTTTCCAGATGGCATCGCGGGCGAGGAGTTGCTGCAGCTTCTGCGCCAGCACGCGACGCGCTATGGCGCCGAGGTGGTGCGCACACGCGCGAGCGGCGTCAAGCAACATGAGCGCGGTTTTGAGCTGGTGACCGACGCTGGCGATCTCTCGTGCGAGACGATGCTATTTGCAACTGGCGTGCTCAATGTTGAGCCCAAGGTGGAGGGTCACGATGCAGCGGTGCAGGCGGGGCTCATCCGCTATTGCCCAATTTGCGACGCGCACGAAGTCATCGGCCAACGTATCGCGGTGCTGACCAATTGCGAGCGCGGCGCCGACGAGGTGGAGTTTCTGAAAACCTATTCCGACGAGATCGAATTGTTTGCGGAGAACGAGCCTGCCGCGACCAAACTCAGCGAGCGCCGGGCCAAGCACGGGATCGCTGACTCGGTGGTGTGCGGCGAGGGCGGCGTTGAGATCACGTTGCAGGATGGCGCCCGCCGGCGCTTCGATACGCTTTACGCCTGCCTCGGCGTGACGCCGCAGACGGCGCTGGTGGAGCAGATCGGTATTGCACTGGCGCCGGAGGACACGATCCTCACCGACAAGAAACAGCGCACCAACGTGCCCGGCGCGTTCGCGGCGGGCGATGTGGTGCATGCGCTCGACCAAATTGCGGTTGCTTTCGGGCACGCGGCCATCGCCGCCACCGCCATGCACAACGATTTGCGGGCGCGGGACTAAACTTGTGCAGTGCAGCGTGTCGCCTGGCTGATGACGGCGGCCCCCGGACTTGCTAGCGGTACGCCAGCAGTTTGAAGGGCGGATCATGACTTATGCGGCGATTACGGGCTGGGGCAAATGCATGCCGCCGGCGGTGCTCACCAATGCCGACCTTTCTACCTTTATCGACACCAGCGACGAATGGATCGTCAGCCGCACCGGCATGAAGGAGCGGCGGATCAGTCACGTCTCCGCGACGGAGATGGCGGTGGTGGCGGCCAAGCGCGCGATGGCGTGCGCGGGTATCGATGCGGCGGATATCGAGCTTATCGTTTATGGCTCATGCTCGGCCGATGAGCAGGTGCCGAACACGGCGTCCGGCGTGCAGGCTGCGATTGGGGCGACGAAGGCCGCGTCGATGGATGTGAACACGGCGTGCACGAGCTTTCTCTATAGCTTGAGCACGGCGACGGCGCTGATCCGCACGGGCGTGGTGAAGAGCGCGTTGGTCATCGGCGTTGAGATCATTTCGCCGTTCATGGATTGGGACAATCGCAATGTCGCGGTGCTGTTCGGCGATGGCTGCGCCGCGGTCGTGGTGCAGGCGAGCGACAAACAAGAAGGCGTGCTGGGCGAGCAGCTCGGCTGCCTCGCCGATGCGCGTCACACGTTGCGCGTGCGCGGCATGGGCACGGCGTACACCAACCGCAACGTGATGTCCGGCGACACCGAATGGGATTTCGACGGCCAGGAAATTTTCAAGCGCGCCGTGCAAGGCATGGTGCAAGCGAGCCATGCGGTGATGAAGAAATGCGGCGTGACGCCGGACGACATCGATCTCGTGGTGCCGCACCAGGCGAACTTACGCATCATCGAAGCGGTGGTCAGCCGCAGCGGCGTGCCGATGGACAAAGTGATGCTGACGGTCGAGCGCTACGGCAATATGAGCGCGGCGACGGTGCCGGTGGCGTTGGCGGAAGCGTTGGAGGAGGGGCGGGTGAAGCCCGGCGCGCTGGTGCTGATGCCGGCGTTCGGCGCGGGGCTCACTGTGTGCGCGCATCTGGTGCGCTGGGGCGATCGCGTCACGCCGCTGGCGTTGAGCGATGCCGAGTTGCCGCCGCTGAAGAAAACCGCGCTCGAAATGGTGCAGGACATCCGCGCCTGCAAATCGCGAGCAAAGTCCGCCGCCGGCATGCAAAGCGCGCGTTTGATTGGGCCGCTGTAGAGCCTAATGCGTCACCACAACGTTGCAGTCGCCGCTGCGGCGTAGCACGTGCAGAAGCACGTCCGAGCCTGAGCGTTTGAGCGCGACATCGGCTTCGCCGCCGCCGACGCGCAGGCGCGAGAGCACGACTTCGTCGAGGAAGGGTGGCAGCGTTGGCTTGTCGAACATGATGCGCATGTCCTCCGGCCTGAAGCTGAGGCCGAGGCAGGCTTGCAGCAGCAGGAGCGGCGCACCGGCGGCCCAGGCCTGCGGCGAGCAGGCGACGGGGTAGAACACTGGTCCCGCGCCGCTCTGCCGCGGAAAGCCGCAGAACAATTCCGGCAAGCGCCGCAAATCCATGTAGGTCGAGGCTTCGTAGAGGCCGGCGAAAATCTGACCGGCTTCGCGGCGATAGCCGTAACGCGCCAGGCCCGCCGCGATCACGGAATTGTCGTGCGGCCAGATCGAGCCATTATGATAGCTGATTGGATTATAGCGCGCTTCCGACGCCGCCAGCGTGCGAATGCCGAAGCCCGAGAATGAGTTCATCAACGTCGCCGCGACGCTGGCGCTGCGTCCGGCGAAGGCGATCCCGGTGAAGAGCGCATGTCCGGCGTTGGAGCTGACGACACGGCACGGGCGCTTGGCGCCGTCGAGCGCGAGGACGTAGGTGCCAAGTTCTTGATCGAAGAAGTGGGCGTCGAAGCGGCGCTGGAACGCGTCGGCGCGAATATCGAGCGTGCGGGCGCGGTCGTCGTCGCCCAAGCGCCGCGCGATAATCGCCGCAGCGCGCCAGGCGCCGTAGACGTAGGCTTGCACTTCGACCAAGGCGATGGGGCCGACGGCTAAGCTACCGTCGGCGTGGGAGATGGAATCGTGGCTGTCCTTCCAGCCTTGGTTGGCGAGCCCTTCTTCGGTTTGACGGTGATATTCCACGAAGCCGTCGCGGTCGCGGTCGCCGTGGGTTTCGATCCAAGTCAGCGCCGCTTCGATGTTGGGCCAGAGCCGTTTGATCGTCGCGACATCGTCGGTGCGCTCGAGATAGGCGCCGGCCAGCATGACGAACAGCGGCGTGGAATCGACGCTGCCATAATAGCGGCGGAACGGCACTTCGCCGAGCTCGGCCATCTCACTGCGGCGGAGTTCGTGCAGAATTTTGCCGGGCTCGGCGTCGGCGGCGTCATCGAAGTCGGTCGCTTGATTGGCGGCGAGGTGGCCGAGCACGCCGTGGGCGATGCTGGGATCGAACCATAAGGTTTGCAGCGCCGTGATCAGCGCGTCGCGTCCGAACACGGTGCTGAACCAGGGAATGCCGGCGTAGGGATAGAGACCCTCCGGCGTATCGGTGCAGAGCATGTAAAGATCGGAGACGCTGCGCTGCACCGCTTCGTTCAGAATTTGGTTCGACGTGACGATCGTCGCGGCGCGCGAGAATGACGCGCGCAAAGCGCGGCGGGCGGCGAGCAGCGCCGTGAAGAAGGCCCGGCGCCCGCTCATCACCGGCGGCAGACCGCTGCAGCCGACTTCGAAGAACAGGACGACGGTTTTCCCGGCGTCGAGGTCGATAGTGTAGTCGGCGTGGTCGGCGGCTAAGGACTGCGGCGCTGGGTCGAAACGCAGATTGGTGACCCGCAGGCGGTGATCGAGTCCGGTATAGCTCAGTGTAACACTGTCGCGCTCCACCTGCGGCGCCTCATAGCGGCCACGCCGTGGACGTGTCGCGCCGCGCACTTCGAAGATGTCGGCGAAGTCGGCGCCGAAAGAGAGCGTGAGATCGAGGCGCTGGCGTTCTTGGTCGTAGTTGCGGATGGAAATGCGTTCGTACGCCGCGCCTTCCCATAAGAGTCGCACACGACGGATGTGGATGGTGTCGTGCTTAAGGAAGAGACGTCCGCTCTTGTCGTAGAGGTCCGGGTTCGAGAGATCGCAGATCAGCGCCGCGTTGTCGTCGCGCAGGCTTGAGCGCAGCACCATGGGGCGGGCGCCGTTGATGGCGAGCTGCAGGAGGGAGAGGTGGCGGGTATCGGCGTGGTAGAGCCCCTCGGGGCTGCCGGGGCCGAGCAGAACGTCGCCGTTTTGATCATACACCGCGAACGTATCGCCATGCTTCAAAGTGCGCGGTCGCTGCTCTTGCAGCGACGATTGCGCCTGCACGAGGTGCGGGCCCGTTTGCTCCGCCGCTAGGGCGTCGCGGTCGCGCGCGTCTTGGACGGCGGTCAATCGCTTCTCCGCGAATTAAATGGCGAGCGTCGCTGGATCGCTGTGCAGACGCTTTTGCGCGAGGACGTCTGACGGGGAACTCGCGGCGAGTCGACGATAAATCTCGACATAGTCTAGCGCCATCCGCTCGACAGTGAAACGCGCCTCAAACTGAGCGCGCACTGCGGCGCGGTCGAGCGTGCCGATCAGATTAGCGGCGGCCACCGCCTCATCGACGGTGTCGACAACGAAGCCGGTGAGGCCGTGGTCGATGACCTCGGGAACCGAGCCGCGCCGGAACGCGATCACCGGCGTGCCGCACGCCATGGCTTCGATCATCACCAGGCCGAACGGTTCTTCCCAATCGATCGGGAACAGCAGCGCCGTGGCGCCGCCGAGGAAGGCTGACTTCTGCCGCTCGGTGATCTCGCCGACATATTCGACATTGCTGTGCGCCTTCACCAGCGGTTCGATTGTCTCGTCCCAATAGGCTTGGTCGGCGCGATCGATCTTGGCGGCGATCTTCAGCGGCATACCGGTGCGCGCTGCGATCTCGATGGCGCGGTCGGGCCGCTTCTCGGGCGAGATGCGGCCGAGGAAGGCGAGATAGCCATTCTGCGGGGCCGGGCTGAACGACAGAAGCTCGCGCGGGAGGCCGTGATAAACCGTGCCGGCCCAGTTCACTGGCGGCATCGGCCGGCGCTGCGAGTCGGAGATCGAGACCAGCGGCAGCTTCGGAAAGGCGCGGTAGAAGGGCTGCAGCTCGCGCAGATCGAGCCGGCCATGCAACGTCGTCAGCGTCCGGTGCGCAAAGCTGCGCACTACGGGGGCGTGCAGCAGATCGATGTGAAAGTGGATGACATCGAAATCGTCGGCGCGCCGCGCGACGTGTTCGAGCATGACCGCGAAATAGGGCAGCGCATCGACCGGCGGATTGCATAGGCGCAGCGCCCGCTCGCAGCAGGGCGTGAGCTCGGCGGCGGTGATGCTGTCGCCGCTCGCAAACAGGGTGACGTCGTGGCCTTGTTCGACCAGCTCTTCGGTCAGGTAAGAGACGACGCGCTCGGTGCCGCCATAGAGCGCGGGCGGGCAGCTCTCCGCCAGTGGGGCGATCTGTGCGATCCTCATTGGCCGCCGCCATGTCCGCGTGCGTGATCCGTGTCTGCTTGCTGACCGCCCATGCTTTGTCTCCTAGCATGGAACAACGCACACGCAGCATTTGGGTTCACGCCGAGCGCGCCGATCGCTCTCTCCTGGCAGTTGTAATGATCGCGCTGCGAGATGCGTGCGTCCGTTACCGGCTGTTGGTCATTGCCCGATGTGCTGAGCGAGGAAGCGATCGACTTCCTCAAGCAGACGCTGACGATCTTCGCGCTCCCAAGCCCCCCAATAATGGCCGGAATCCTCGATCCTGATGATCTCGGTAGGACGTCCGGCGCGCGCTAACGCCGTTCGCATGAGCTCCGACTGCTCGTACGGCACCGTGTAATCGTCCTCACCGTGGATCAGCAGGATCGGGATGCGCACGTTCGCCGCTTGGCGCGCCGGCGATACGGCAATCAGCGCGTCGCGATCTTGACTCGGATCACCGATCAGGCGGCGCCAGTACGCGTATGCCCATGAACCGCGGCCTTCTTCGCTGCGCTCCTCGTTCAACATCGCAATCAAGTCCGACACGCCGGCGATGGAGACCGCGCACTTGTAGAGGTCCGGCGTCAGCGTCGCGCCGGCAAGCGCCGCGTAGCCGCCGTAGGACGCGCCGACGATGCACATGCGCTGCCCATCGACGACATTGGTGTCGACGAGGTGGCGCACGCCGTCGGTGATGTCGTCCTGCATCGTCCGGCCCCATTGGCGATATCCGGCGGCGGCGAAGGCGCGGCCCGAACCTTCCGAGCCCCGGAAGTTCGGCTGAAACACCGCGTAGCCCCGCCAGGCCAAAAACTGGACGAAGAAATCGTAGGTGTACGAATCTCGGGATTCTGGGCCACCGTGCGGCATGACGACAAGCGGGTGGGGGCCCGGCGTGCGCGGCGTGGTGAGGTAGCCCCAAAGCGCTGTGCCGTCGCGGCCTGCATAATTGACCACGCGCGCAGGCGCCAGCTCTTCAGCCTGCAAGCGAGGTTGGCTCGACGCGACCACGCTCACGTGCCGCGCGGCGACGTCATAAATGTAGAGCGCGCTCGGCATGTTTGGCGCGCTGGCGGAGAGCAGCCAAATTTGCTCGTCGCGCGACATGCCGTTCAGCAAAATATCGGCGTCATCGTTGAAGAAGCGTTTGATGGCGTCGAAGTGCGTCTGGATGTCGGGGCGCAGCGCGCGGCATTCCCAGCGCTGCAATTCGGCGCAGCCCATGAGGATGGTGTCGTCGTTCTGATCGAGCCAGGCGATGCCGGCGTCGGCGCGCTCGTGCTGGAAGACCGGCGCGCCCAGCGCGCCGGTGGAAGTGTTATAAAGGTAGATCGATTGGAAATCCTGATCCGGCGCACGCGCCGCGACATAGACTTGGCCGGGGCCTGGGCCCGCGCCCAACGGCAAGAAGTCGCGGTTCTGTGAGGAGGAAACGCGTCGTACCTCGTGCGCGAGCGTCCACTCGCGGTCTTGGTGGGCGCGGCGGTACACTTGCCAACCCGACCCGTCGAACAGCGCATCGATGCGCATGACCGGATAGCCAGCGCCATCAACGATGAATCTCACCGTATCAAAATCGGCGTAGTCGATAATGCCTGACACGCGCCCGGTAGCGACGTTGGTGCGATAGAGTGTGTAGCCGTGCTGTGCGTAGCCGCCGAGCAGGATGTGCTCGGGATCGTCGTCCAGCACCGAGACCAGATTGACCGAGGCGTAGCGCGAGGCGAGCCGCTGGCGCTCGCCGCCAAACATTAGGGTGAGCTCTGCGCCTTCGCGATTGGACGAGAAAATACGGGTGGTGTCGAATTCTTCGCCGTTGAAAAGGGCGCGTTGGCGCAGCGAGAAGACGAGACGGTTATCGTTCTTCCACGTTACCCAGTCGAGAAACAACTGACGGTCGGTGCGCGCGAGTTGCGTCGCTCGGGCTGTGCCGGTGCGCCAATCAATGATGGTCAGCGCGTCGCCAAGCGATGAGTCCTGGATCGCCGCGACGTAGCGCCCGTCCGGCGAGAGCGACGCTGACCAGATCGCCGGATTGTGCGTGAAGGATTCCACCGAAACCGGCGCCGGGGGACGGGGTTGCGCCGTGGCTGTTTGAGCCTGCGCGAACGCAGCAATGAATAGAGCTAGACTCCAGACGCGCATATAACGTCCCCCGATCGATCAGCTCCGCGCCGATGTACGTGCGTTTTAGGCGGAGACGTCGATGGTGTCGACCTTCGCGCCGCTGCGCCAAGCGTCGTAAGCCTGGCGGTAGCCACTTTCGAGTTGGCGGGTGAAGCGTTTGGTGTCGAAAGGCGGGCCGACGCGATTGGCCTTGAGCGTGCGGCGTATTGAGTCCAGCCTGGATTTGTCGGTGGCGAGCTCAAACGCGAGCTGCGCGTAGGCCGCTTTATCCTCCGCGATCAACTCAGGGAGGCCGACCGTGGTCAGCAGGCTGGCCGCAACACGCGCCGCGAAGCCGCGGCCCGCCATTGTCACCAACGGCAGGCCAGCCCATAGCGCGTCGCTCGCCGTCGTGTGGGCGTTGTAATTGAAGGTGTCCAGGAACAGGTCCGCCAGGGCATGGCGCGCGAGGTGCTCGGCAAGCGGCAGCGGCGCCGCGAACACCAGCCGAGAGGGATCGACGCCGCGCCGCGCTGCATGAGTGCGCAGGTTCGTTTGGGTGCGTTCGTCCGCAGCAAGCAGCCAAAGCACCGAGCCGGGCGTTTTGGCGAGCAATGGCATCCAGATATCGAATTCCGCGGGCGTGATCTTGTAGCTGTTGTTGAAACAGCAGAACACGAAGGTGTCGTCCGGCAGGCCGAAATCGGCGCGCCGGAGCGTTAGCGGTGCGATCACGCGTTTGTCGTCGTTGGCCTGGTAGGCGTGCGGCAGATAAATGATCCGCTCGCTATAGTGTTGGCGCGCTTCGGCGGGGATGATCGTGCGGTCCGCGATGATGTAGTCCATGAAATCGGCGCAGCTCGTGCCCGGGTAGCCGAGATAGTTGATCTGCACCGCCGCCGCACGCTGTGCGAAAATGCCGAGGCGATTGCGCTCGGTGTAGCCGTTGAGGTCAACCGCGATATCGATTGCATCGGCGCGCGCGAGTCCGGCGATGGCCTGGTCGCTGTTGGCTCCGACATCGCGGAAAATGTCGAAAGCGGCCTCCACGCGCGCGCGCATCGCGTCGTTGTTCGGTGGCCCCAGCGAGTAGGCGTAGAGTTCAAAACGGTCGCGGTCGTGCGCTTCAAACAGCCCCGCCAGTAGATACATCATCGCATGGTTGCTGATGTCGGCGGAGAAATAGCCAATCCGCAGTCGCTTAGGCTTCACCGCGGGCCGAGGAAAATCTGGCGCCGGCGTTAGCGGATACGTGGCCGCTGCGAACCGCTCCGCGCGCACCCGGTGGCGGGCGGGCTCATCCTCCAGCGACAGCATCGCGAACGGCGGCACGATGCCGCCGGTGAGTCCGAGCGTCTCAATCTTGTCCGCGTCAGCGGCGAGGGCATCCCAATCGCATAGGCGCGCCAGCTGGTGCATGCGTTGCGAGCGCGCGAGCGCGTGGTCGGGCTCGAGCTCGAGCGCGCGCGTGAAGCTCTCAATGGCTTGTTCACGCTGCCGCAGGTCGGCGAAGGTGACGCCGAGATTGCTATGCGCGTCGGCAAAGCGCGGATTGGCTTGCACGGCGCGTTTAAAAGACTCCAGCGCCTCCGGGCCGCGGCGGAGAACCCGCAAAAGCAAACCGAGATTGTTGTAGGCTTCGGCGAAGCGGGGATCGGCTTGGATCGCGCGCGCGTAGCAGTCGAGCGCAGCGTCGAGTGCTCCGTTCTGACGCAGGGCGTTGCCGAGATTGTTGTGCGCGCGCGCTAAACCTGGATTGAGCTGAAGCGCCCGTTTGTAGGACGCGATGGCGTCGTCCATCCGCTGCAGTTCGGCGTAGGCGATGCCGAGGTTGTTGTGCGCGTCGGCGAAGTCGGGTTTCAGCGCAATTGCGCGCGATAGGCTGGCGACCGCGGCTTCGAATTGCCTGAGCCGGGTGAGGGCGACTCCCAAATTCTGGTGCGCGCCGGCATGGGCGGGATCGATGTGGATCGCGCGCTCGAAGGCGGCTACGGCCTCCTCTTGGCGGCCGGATTCCAGAAGGACATTGCCGAGATTGTTGTGGGCCGCCGGGAAAGACGGATTGGCCAGCGTGGCGAGCCGAAAGCTCTCAATGGCCTCATCGAAGCGACCCTGATTGGCGCGCGCGATTCCAGCTTGGTTGTGGGCGTCGGCGTCGTTCGGCGAAGTCACGGCGCCCGCTTAGCACGTTTGCGCATCGCTCGTCAGTCCCGCAGCTTCGCCATGATGACGGTGTCGCGGATGCCCAGATGCGTCTTCCAATTGCCGCGGAGCAGGCCCTCGCGTTGGAAGCCGGCGCGCAGGAAGAGGCTGATGGAGCTGGCGTTGTCCGGATCGATGTCGGCGGCGATGCGGTGGAGGCCGAGCGGGCCGAAGCCGTGGTCGACGACGAGGTTCAGCGCTTTCGACGCGAGGCCGCGGCCGGTCGCTTCGCGGCGCATGATGATGCCGATTTCGCCAACGCCGTCGCGCTCGCTAAAAAGCCCGATGCGGCCGAGCGCTTCGCCGCCGCTTTCGGTGATCGCCCACACATGCGCGCCGGGGAGCGCGAGCGTATCGGCGATGTAGTCGCGGGTTTGCGCAACGCTTTTGTGTGCCGGGCTAGACCAATAATGGTGCGTTTCCTCATCGCTATGCGCCGCGTAGAGCGCATCGGCGTCGGCGAGGTCGAGTGGGCGCAGTACGACGCCGGATGCTTCTAGCGTTGGCGTTTTCATGTTCCCTCCCCGCTAGGGGAGGGTGTCACGCGTAGCGTGACGGGAGGGGCGGCAGCGCCATCGCTTGCACGTGAGGCGCCGTCACCCCAGCCGTCGCGAAGCAAGCTTCGCGACACCCTCCCCTGAAGGGGAGGGAATGCGCCGGCGCTCGTCACTGCGCCGCTTCCGCTTTCAGGCGCTCGCTGGCGCGTTGCTTTACGCTTTCGCTGCGCAGCTGGCCGCAGGCGGCGAGGATGTCGCGGCCGCGGGGGGTGCGGATAGGAGAGGAATAGCCGGCGCGGTTGAGGACTTCGGCGAAGGTCTCAATGGTTTCCCAGTCAGAGCATTCGTAGTTCGTGCCGGGCCACGGGTTGAACGGGATTAGATTGATCTTAGCCGGGATGCCGGCGAGCAATTTCACCAGCGCCTTCGCTTCCGGCAGCGAGTCGTTGACGCCTTTCAGCATCACGTACTCGAACGTCACGCGTTTGGCGTTGTTGAGGCCTGGATACTCGCGGATCGCCGCGAACAGCTCTTCGAGATTGTATTTCTTGTTCAGCGGCACGAGCTGGTTTCGTAATTCATCGTTGGTGGCGTGCAGCGAGATGGCGAGCATGGCGCCGGTGCGGTCGCCTAGCTCCCTGATGCGCGGCGCGACGCCGGCGGTGCTGACCGTGATGCGGCGGCGGCCGATCGAGATGCCGTCGCCGTCCGAGATGATGGCGATGGCGGTGTCGACATGGTCCAGATTGTAGAGCGGCTCGCCCATACCCATGAAGACGATGTTGGTGAGCTGGCGGTCGCCGTCATTGAGCGGGCGCTCCGCCGTCGGCCATTCGGTCAGCGCATCGCGCGCGATCATCACTTGCGCGACGATCTCGGCGGCGGTGAGATTGCGGACGAGCTTCTGTGTGCCGGTGTGACAGAACGTGCAGTTCAGCGTGCAGCCGACTTGGCTTGAAACGCAGAGCGCGCCGGCCTTGCCGACGCCGGGGATGAACACCGCTTCCGCTTCAATGCCGGGGCCGAGGCGGATCAGCCATTTGCGCGTGCCGTCAGTGCTGATCTGCTGCGTGACGATTTCGGGGCGCTCCAGCGTGTAGTGCGCGGCGAGCGTGGCGCGCAGCTCCTTGGCGACGTTGGTCATCGCGCCGAAGTCGGTGACGCCATAATGATAGATCCAGCGCCAGAGTTGCTCGGCGCGCATCTTGGCCTTCTTCGGCTCGACGCCGACAGCGACGAGCTTTTCGGCCAGCTCGGCCTTGGAAAGGCCGGCGAGGGATGGCCTGACGGAGGGCAGGGACGCGGTCACGGGCGGGTTATGGGGTCGGTTGTGCGGCGCCGCAATCCCCAACGTCGCCAAGGTGTTTTCCGCTTCTGCTTGCCCGCGCTCGCGGTGCGCGCCTAGGTTCCTTCCGTCAAACCGGAGGGAGGGATTGATGCAAGACTATTCCAGCGGCATGCCGACAGACCCCAATGCACTGATCGCGATGATGGGGCCGTTCCTCATCGTTGGCGTTCTGATCTGTGTCTTTATGATTTATCTGCAGTGGCGGATTTTCTCGAAGGCTGGCTATCCAGGCGCACTGGCGCTGGTATGGCTGACGCTCTTCATCCCCATACTCAACATTCTCGGCAGTATCGCCGTGTTGGTGATCTGGATCTGGTTCGCGTTCGCGGAATGGCCGGTCGAAAAGCGCGCCAAGGCCGGCGGCGGTCCGATCGCCTAGCCGCGCTTCTTCAGCGCTTCTGACATTTCCAGCTTCGGCCCGCCTGGCATGATCGGGCGGGCCGGGTAGCCGCCGTGGGCGAGGAGGCGGTCGTACATGACCAGTGCGCCCGCGAGGCCAACGTTGAGGCAGAACTTGGTCGGGATTTGCACGACGTGGGCGCAGCGCGCGATGAGCGCTGGCGAGAGCGAACCACGCTCTTGTCCCAATACGTACGCTGCGGCTTGCGGATGCTGGAAGCGCGGCAGCTCCACCGCGTCGTCGGTGAGTTCGACGCCAACCAACGCGCAGCCCTTCGGCAGCCGCATCGCATCAACCGAGTCCCACGGATAGTACGGCACGTGCTCGAAGCTGCGCGAGGTGTCGCTATTGTAGGCTTCGCGCACCTTTGGGTGCGCGTTGATGGTGAAGAAGAAGCTGGCGCCAAACGCGTTGGCCGTGCGCATCAGCGCGCCCAGATTCATCGGCTTGGAAATTTCCTCGGCGCCGATACCGAAATAGCCGCGCATCAGGCTGCCGTGATATCTGTGTTGATGAAGTCGTCGCCTTTAAAAAGAAGCGGCGCGTTGCGCTGCTTTGCCAGCGCGTAGGCAAAGCAGTCACCTAGGTTGAGCTTGGCCGGAGTTCGTTTGCCGTAGCGTCCAAAAGCATCTGCTGCGATGCGGGCAGAACTCTCGTCAATCGGTGGGATCTCGATCGCGAGATTGGCGATCAGATCGTCGAGTTGAGCTGCGCCCTCGGGACCATCAGCAGCCCGAGCCCGCACGAGCGTTTCCCAGAAGTTGACGGGTGACATTTGCCGCGCCTCTGCATTCCGCAGCGCTTGAACAAAGCGGTCTCGTTCTGGCTCCCGAAAATAAACGGCGAGCAACGCCGATGCATCGACGACGATCACCGGGGCAGGCCGTCTTCATTGTAAAGGTCGGCGTCGGTAAGTCGTTCGCCGCTGTGGGGGAGGGCGTCGATGCGCGCCAATATGGCTTTCAGGTCCGCGTCACGCTTTGCTCTATCGCTGGGCGTTTGAGGATTGCCGCCCAATTCAGCGCGCACGGCTTCAGCGATAACATCCTCCGCCGGCTTACCCTTGCGTTGGGCGAGCCGTTCGATGTCGCGGACGACTTCGGGGTCGTTAATGAGGATGGTCGTATCGGCCATGTGCGGAACATAGCATGAAATTCGCTGGGCCTGAAACCCGGCGGCAGCCGCGCATCACCAGAGGTCCGGCCACCAATCGCTGCGTTGGCGGCGGCAGTTTTCGTAAGGGCCGCCATGGATGCCGGTGAGCGAGGCGCCGTTTTGCTCGGTGTAGGTCACCGTGCCGTTCGAGAAGGTGGGGGCGCCATCCCCGGCCACGCGCGGCAGGCGATGGGTCTCACCGGCGGCGTAGACTTCCGCGGCGCCGGAGACATAGCGCAGGCTGAAGGCTTTGTCGTTGGCGCAAGCCCAGTTGAGCCGCTGGCCTTCGTTCAAGCTCTGCGCGCTTTGGCAGGCGGTGAGCGCCAGCAGAGCCGCGCCCACGAAGAGTGTTCGCATCATCCGATCAGCTCCGGCGGCAATTGGTGTAGGGGCCGCCTTGCGCGCCGCTCAGCGCGCCATTGGTGGAGTAGGTGACTTGGCCGTTGCTGTAGCCGGAGCCGGACGCTGGCAAGGTGTAGACTTGGCCGCCGGCGAAAACTTCGGCTGCGCCGCTGCTGGTGATGCGGGCGCTAAAGGCGGCGCCGCCGTCGCAGCGCCAGTCGTCGCGCGGGCCGCCCGGCGTCGATGTGGCTGCGCACGCGGCGAGGGCGGTGCAGGCGGCGAGAACGAGGAGCTTCTTCATCCGGTCTTCTCCTATTGGAATGTTTTCACGTCGCGCAGTCCGGCGGACGAGGCCATCGCGCGCTTCATGCCTTGGCTGAAGAACGGCGCGGCGACGTTGCCTGCCGCATCCACCGCAATCAAGCCGCCATAACCGCCCAATGTGCGCACATCTTCGATCACGCCGGCTGCTGCTTGTTCCAAAGACTGGCCGGCATAGGCGATGCGGGCCGAGACGTCGGCGGCGGCGTTGACGCGCATGAAATATTCGCCGAGCCCGGTGCAGGAGATGGCGGCGCGCTCATCGGCCCAGCAGCCGGCGCCGATGATCGGCGTATCGCCGACGCGTCCCGGCATTTTGCCGTGCAAGCCGCCGGTTGAGGTGGCGGCGGCGAGTTTGCCGCTCGTATCGAGCGCCACCGCGCCAATGGTGCCGGAACCCGGCAGCCCGCTTTCGGCGGCGGCGTAATAGGTTTGCGGATCGGTGACGCGCTCGAGCCCCTGCGCGGCGGCGAACTGCGCCGCGCCTTCGCTGGCGAGCAGCACGTGCTGGGTGTGCTCCATAACCGCGCGCGCGGCGCGCACCGGCGAGACGAACCCGCGCAATGCGGCGACAGCGCCGGCGCTGCGGGTCGCGCCGTCCATAATCGATGCATCGAGTTCGACGACCCCTGCTGCGTTCGGCGCCGCGCCCTTGCCGGCGACGTGAAGCCCGCTGGCCTCCAGTTCCTCCGCCATTAAGGTCACGACATTGAGGGCGCTGTCGCCGCGCGCCAGCATCGCCGCGCCGCGATCGAGCAGGGCCGCCATGTGCTCTTCTTCGCGTTTGTAGGCGCGCTCGGCGATGGCGCCGGCGCCGCCATGGAGGGCGATCGCCCAGGTCGAACTCATGGCGCTCTATAACCCTATTCGGGGGCGGGTGCGCCACCCCGCGCCGGCACGCCGCCGCCGGGCTTCGTGAACATGCCCTGACGCCAGCCGACAAATAGAGCAATCAAGGTGGCGGTGGGGATAAAGCTGTCGACCTGGTCGGTGATGTCGAGGAGTTCCAGGGCGTTGACCAAGCCGGCCGGCCCCCAAAGCGCGACAAGGACGATGGTGCCGACGCCCTCTGTCACGGAGCCGAAGATCGGGATGCGCCCTAGCGTCAGGTCGAACACGTCGATTACGACGGAGAGAGCCAATCGGATGTAGTAGCCGCGACGCGTCATTCGACTAGTTTGGACCGCCAGCCGCGAGCCGGCTAGAAGAAACCGCTACACGATGCGGCGCCGAGCCGTGGCTTGAGGGAGATCACATGAAAGCGCTGTTCAGCACCAAACCCGGACCGCCGGAATCGCTGGAATTGACCGAGGCGCCCGACCCGGTGGCGGGCGAGGGCGAAGTGGTCATCGCCATCAAGGCGGCGGGCGTGAACTTCCCGGACGTGCTGATCATCGAAGACAAATATCAGTTCAAGCCCGAGCGCCCGTTCGCACCGGGCGGTGAGGTCGCCGGCGTGATCGAGAGCGTCGGGCCGGGGGTGACAGTGTTCAAAGTCGGCCAGCGTGTCATCGGATCGTCCGGCTGGGGCGGTTATGCGGAGAAGATGAAGCTGCCGGTGGCGCGCATCATGCCGATCCCGGACGCGATGCCGTTCGATGAAGCGAGCGCGTTCATTCTCACCTACGGCACCTCGTATTATGCGCTGAAGGATCGCGGGCAGCTGAAGGCGGGCGAGACGGTGCTGATCCTCGGCGCCGCGGGCGGTGTCGGCGTCGCCGCGATCGAACTGGCGAAAGCCATGGGTGCGCGCGTAATCGGCGCGGTGTCGAGCGCCGCAAAGGCGGAGTTCGCCAAGCAATGCGGCGCGGACGACACCATTATTTATCCGCCGGGCGCGTTCGCGAAGGAGCAGAGCAAGCAGCTGTCGGAAGCGTTCAAGCAAGTCACCGGCGGCGGCGCTGATGTCATTTATGACGCGGTTGGCGGCGATTATTGCGAGCCGGCATTGCGGGCGATGAATTGGGGCGGCCGCTATTTGGTCATTGGCTTCCCAGCTGGCATTCCAACGCCGCCGCTGAATCTGACTTTGCTCAAGAGCTCTTCCATTGTCGGCGTGTTCTGGGGCGCCAGCGTTGCGCGCGAGCCGAAGCTGCACGAGGGCAACGTGCGCGACCTGTTCAAGCTTTATGAGGAAGGCAAGATCAAGCCGCGCATTTCGGCGCACTATCCGCTGAAGGATGGCGGCAAGGCGATCCGTGCGCTGATGGATCGTACTGCGACCGGGAAACTAGTTGTGGTGATGGATTGAGTGTCGCGCCGCTCTGCGGCGTGTGGAGGGATTTATGAAAAGACGTGGTTTCGTGGCGCTCACCGCCGCTCTTGTGCTGTCGGCATGCGCGTCCGCGCCTCCCGCCGCGCCGCAGAGTTTCACTTCCGACCGCATCAGTGTGGTAACGCGCGGGAGCGGGCCGGATGTGATCTTGATCCCCGGGCTCAGCTCGCACCGTGACGTGTGGACGACGACGGCCGATGCGCTCGACGAAAATTATCGCGTGCATTTGGTGCAGTTGAACGGCTTTGCCGGTGAGCCGGTGGGCGGCGCCGGCGAGGGGCCGGTGGCGGCGCCGGCGGCGGAAGAAATCGCGCGCTATATCGCCGAGAGCGGGCTCGATCGTCCCGCTGTCATCGGACACTCGATGGGCGGTAGCATCGGCATGATGCTGACCGCGCGCCACCCTTCGCAGGTCGGCAAGCTGATGGTCGTCGACATGTTTCCGTTCGTGGGTGCGATGTTTGGCGGCCCGGGCGCGACGCCTGACAGCGTGCGGCCGATCGCGGACCAGATTCGCACGCAACTGCGCGCGGCGACGCCTGGCGTCGCGTCGCCGGTGCTGGTGCAGACCATCAACAATATGGTTCAAACCGAAAGCGCGCGGGCGGAGATTATCGCACAAGCGGTCGCGAGCGATGTGAACGTTACCGCTAACGCCTATCACGAATTGATCGTCACCGATTTGCGTCCGGAGTTGAGCAACATCACTCAACCCTTCACCGCGCTCTACGTGATCCCGCCGCAAATGCCGATCACTGCCGAGCAGTATGACGGATTTATGCGCGCCTCGTACGCCGGCATTCCGCAAGCGCGCGTCGTCAAGATCGAGGAGAGCTACCACTTCATCATGATCGACCAGTTCGATCGGTTCATGACGGAAGTGAACGCGTTCTTGGCGGAGTAAACCTTTCCCGGACGCATGCCCGGCTTTGAGCCGGGCTGCGAGCCGGGAAGCGCATTAGCGCTTCTGAAACCCCGCCAGCACTTCGCATACCCACCGCGCCGCCGTCAGCGCGCTGATGCTGGCGACGTCGAGGCTTGGATCGAATTCGGTCAGATCGACGCTGCGGACTTTCGGGTGCGCGCAGATGAGGCGGGTCGCGTCGAAAAAATCTTGCACAGCCACGCCCCCTGGCCGCGCGCCTGGCGCGCCTGGCATGGCGCTGCGTTCAACGACGTCGATATCGAAGTCGACATGGATCACGTCGCAGCGCGAGGCGAGGCGTTCCAACGCGTTCGCGGCGATGGCGGCGAGGCCCTGCGCTTTGCACGCGGCAGCGGCGGCGACGTAGATGCCGGCGGCTTTGGCTTTGTCATGCGCCTTCTTGGTGTTGGCGAACGGGAGGAGGCCGATTTGCGCGATGTGTCGGCCGGGCAGGCCGTCTTCGAGCAGCGCTTGGATCGGGTTGCCGTTGGTGAGGCCGCAATCGGTGTCGCGCAAATCGAAGTGCGCATCGAGCGTGAGTACGCCGACGCGTTGCAGAGTGGTGTCAAGCGCGTGCACACAGGGGCGGGTGATGGCGTTGTTGCCGCCGAGCACGATGGTGAGGGCGTGCTGCTGCGTGAGCGGGGCAAGGCGCTCTAGCATGGGCGCCAGCGCTTCGGCGGGTTGGAGTTGCTCCAGCGCCATGTCGCCATCGTCGAAGATGCGGAGCGACGAGAGATCGGTTTCGGTCTCGAGGTCGTAGACGCTCATTCGCTTCATCGCCGCGCGCACGGTTTCCGGCGCGAGATCGCAGCGGCCGGGCGTGATCGATCCCAAACCCAGCGGCGCGCCGATCAGCGCGACGGGCGCGGTTGCGTCCTGTGTCAACAAATCGGCGGTGGAGAACCAGGAACGGCAATCGGAATCGGTCATCGCTGCACGTTAGACTCCCCCTCCCCTAGAGGGGAGGGGGCAGGGGGTGGGGTGTTGCGCTGGCGGAGGTGATTTGCACGGACAATCACCCCACCCCCTGCC
>ENA-ORBV01000753-ORBV01000753.1-microbial-mat-metagenome-genome-assembly--contig:-NODE-753-length-73902-cov-50.100738_pt1 | contig 73902 bp, 53 predicted proteins | sample MGYA00237777_ERZ505514 | MGnify/ENA primary metagenome ERZ505514 (study PRJEB26160, sample SAMN06269048) | microbial mat metagenome | isolation source: Oligotrophic lake microbial mat | place...
ACCACCCCCTCCGCCACTGCCGCCACCACCTGCCGCAGCTTTGAGACCATCGATCACCCGAAAGGTGTGAACCCGCTTCACAGGGCTGGAGACCACCGAGTTCTGCTCCCCATTCGACGCCGCATTCGCTTCCGCGAGGGCCCGCAGCACATCGTCGACGATCCAATAGGTCCACTGCCACTCGAACATCTGTGCCGGAGTCGCCGCTGCAGCCGAAACTCCGCTGGGCAGCGGCATGACCTCGAAGGGGCAGTAGAAGCTCAGGTTGCGGGCAGCCTCGCCGTAAAGGGCCAGCCGGGCCCGGGAGAGTTCCTCGGTGAGGTCCTTGAGTTCGTTGGCGTCCAGGTCCTTCCTGGCCTGCTTGCGAAGGGTGTTGAAGATGTACTGCTCTTCGCGACTTTCGAGGCTGGTGCGAACGGCGTCCGCCGCCGGGGGCATCCCCGCCCGGAGATCGACCAGCAGTTCGCGGTAGGCCCGCAGGGTGGTCTGGTACATCTCGTTCGGAAGCGTGTCGCGTTCCGAAGGGGGCATCTCCGGGAAGATCCGTGGGATGAGCGCTCCGCGTCCCTTGCGGTTGTGCGTCACCGCGAGTTCTCGCACTGCCGTCGCATCGGCCCGAAGCTCCGCCGTGAGGCGTTCGTATTCTCGCAGGAGGTACGGATTGACGACCGTGGTGAGCGTGACCGGAGCCTTGCCCGGCACGTTGAGATTCACCGTGGTTCGCTCGAGCGAGTCGAGCAACGAGAGCTTCTTGGCTCGTTCCTCGGCCTCCCCGCGCACGCTGGCGTTCCACTTGCCGCTCAGGATGGGACCGAGGATCAGTGCCGCCACGATCAGCAGCGCAAAGACCACGATGGTCACGTTCGACTTGATCCAGGGCAGAACCTTGTTCATGCGGGAGTCTCCGCCTCTTCGGTCGCCGGAGTGGATGTGCCACCCGCCGGCGGATTCAGTTCGATGGTGAAGGTGATGATCGCCCGGTGAACCTCGTCACCGGCCTTGTACAGACGCGGACGAGCGGGAATCGGAGCGACGACGTTCACGTCTCCGAGCCTTTCTTCGGTGCCGCCGGGTGCCGGCGGAGCCAGACCACCTGGCGCGTTCCCGCCACCCTCTTCGGGTGGAGGTGCGGTGTTCCCGCCGCGCGGTGGCCCACCTTGCAGTCCACCGGAACCCGGCGGCGCAACTACCGCATCACGCGATCGCCTCGGAGGTTTGAATCCTCCGCTTTGCCCGCTCCCGCCCCCGACCAGACCGCCGCCCCCGCCGGGCGGCGCAACGGAGCCGCCACCGGAGGGACGACCGCCGGAGGGGGCGCCCGAGCCAGGCTCTCCCGTTCCACCGGCTGGGGCCGAGCCGGGCTGTCTGATCTCGCCGTCTTCGCCGATGCGCATGGTCTGCATCTGCGCCGGGTTGATGCTCACGCTGTCTTCGAGAATTCGATACGGCACATCAGGCCGCGAAGCCCGGGCGGTTTCGCGAAGCCACTTGGCGACCGATTCGTTGAGGAACTTCTCTTTCAAATTGTGGGAGAACTCGACCTCCATCGTCACATTGATCCGTCGCGTGTCACCGGCGTTCTGGTTGTACGCGCCGTCGAGGCGCGAGAGGCCGACGAGCTGCCGCTGGGGCGCGGGGATCGCCGCGAATGCATCGAGATCGTCCCCGGTGAGCACCGCCTGCGGCTCGGCGGCGCGAAGCGCGGCCACGGCATCTTCGAGCAGCCGAGGCCACACGTCGCGGTAGTCGGTCAGCCGCCGCATGTTCTCGGTGACGAATCCCACCGAGCTCGAAGTTTCGCGGGCCTTATACTCCGTCCGCATCTGATTTCCGCGGCCAATCACGTCCTCGACCTGCGTCGGCACGCCCCCGGGCTCCATGCTCGTGGAGTCGAGATACGGGCGGATGAACATCACGCCTGCGGTGGCGACGCAGACGGTCGCCGCGGCCGCGAACCACTTGGCCTTCGAGCGCCACAGCTGATCGCGAAGCAACGCCACCGGCGCCAGATTCACGCTGATGGCCCCGAGCCCGACACCCTGAAGGGCGAGCCCGTAGGCGGTCGCCAGACTCACGGTGTGCGCGGCGAAGTCGGCGGCGTCGCGGCCTTCGACACGAATTCGCTTGAATTCGTCGAGCCGCAGAACATCCATCTGCAATTGCTGTCCAAGGAACTTCCGCAGGCCGGGAATCTTGAATGTCGATCCGAGCCCGACGATCGTCTCCAGTTTGCTTTCGCGGTGGAGCGACTGGTAGTACCCGAGCGAGCGCTGGACCTCCTGGAGCAGGTCGCTGAAGACCGGCCGCATCGCCTGCATGATCTGCTTGGCGTACTTGCTGGTGGCCGACTCCTGCTTGAGCTTGTCCGCCTTCGAGTAGGAGAGCTTGAACGCCTCCATCACCGCATCGGTGAAGTGGGTTCCACCGAGGGGGAAGGTGCGGATCCAGCATCGCCCCTGGTCGGCGACGATCAGGTCGGTGGCGCTGGTCCCGATGTCCATGAAGACCAGCGGCTTGTTGTGGCCGCCGAGCTGGAGGTCGTAGGCCATCGCGTTGAAGACCGCGACCGGACTCAGCGTCAGGACTTCAGGCTGGATTCCGAGCTCTCCGTAGAGCCCCAGCCGCTGATTCACGCGCTCGCGGGTGATGGCGAAGATTCCCACCTCGACCTCGGGCGAATCGCTCGAGCTGAAGGTCTGGTAGTCCCACTCGACCTGGTCGATTGGGAACGGAATCTGCTGCACCGCCTCGAACTTGACGATGTCCGGAACCTTCTTGGGTTCGACCGGAGGCAGCTTGGCGAAACGGGCGAACGCCGCATGCCCGGGTACCGAAGCCACGATCCGCTCGCCCTCGAGGGCCTTCTGGCTGATGAACTGCCCGAGTCCGAGCCGGATCATTTCGTTCTGGTCCAGATCCGGGGTGGTCAGCACCTTTTTGTGCGGAATGACCGCAAAATCAGTGACTGTGACGGTGTCGCCCTCGCGTTCGAGGCGAATCGCCTTGATGGCGTCAGCACCGACTTCCATGCCCCAGGCGATCTTCGAAGATGCCATGTTGCTCTGCTGCTCCTGTGTTCGGCCGACCGAGCGTCTCTGCAGGGACGAATCGACGCCCGGAACAGGCCTGGCGGGGTCGTGGGACCTCCGGGACGCTTCCGGTGACGTCGAGTCGAGACGTGCGCGGCGATGATACTCGGTCGCGAAAAAGGCACGAGCGATGAGGGGACTGGCGGGACTCGGCCGCGACTCCGACGCCATTTCCTGTGGAAGCCGTCGTGCCGACCCGTCCCTCCCTGCGCTTGCGGGGCGATTCCACCGAGAATACGCGGGGCGCCGCGGATTCGTTCCGACTTCCTGGACCGTCCGACGGAGTTCTTTTCGACCGTCTCGGCGTCGACCGGCGGTCCTCTCCACTCGGTGCATCGGACCACTCTCCTTCCATTTCCATCGCCGCTGCGTGATACTGACCGCTCCCCGCGATCGCCTCCGCCGCAAGTCCACGGAGCGCCGTCCCGCATCCCGGCCACAGTCCCCGGCCCGCAGCCCTCGCCCTCACCTCGCCCTCACCCCTCCGTTTCGATTGGCAGTCCGATGAGCAGCACCGATCCCAACACGTCGTCCGCGGCCTCTTCTTCTTCGGGCCTCGATGAGAAACTCGAGGCCGAGATCAACTCCGCGCTGGGCGGGATGAGCGTCGAGGATCTCCTCGACATGCCCGACCAGCCGCAGCGACCCACCTCCTCGCGCAGCGTGATTCACCGGGAGTTCCGCACCGGAACCGTGGTGCGGGTCCGCGGCGGCGACGTGCTCGTCGAGTTCGGCCCCAAGTCCTCGGGCATCTGCCCGCTGACCCAGTTCGAGGAAGCGCCGCCCATCGGCACCCGCCTCGAGTTCGTGGTCGAGCGCTTCGACGCCAACGAGGGTCTCTCGATCCTCTCCCGCGAAGGAGCGGTGCAGAAGGCAAACTGGGAGGCCCTCCAGCAGGGACAGGTGGTCGAGGCGGTCTGCACCGGCATGAACAAGGGCGGGCTCGAGTTCGAGGTCGCCAAGCACAAGGCTTTCATGCCCGCCGGCCAGGTCGACCTGCGGCACGTCAAGGACATCTCGATCTTCCTCGGCCAGAAGCTCTCCTGCGAGATCACCCAGCTCGATCGGGCCCGGGGTCGGATCGTCCTCAGCCGGCGCAACGTTCTCGAGCAGGAGCGGCACCGCAATGCCGACAAGGTCCTGGCGAGCATCGAGGTCGGGCAGGAGCTCGACGCGACCATCTCCACCGTTCAGGCCTACGGCGCCTTCGCCGACATTGGCGGCATCGACGGACTGATCCACGTCTCGGATCTGAGTTACGACCGGGTGAAGCACCCCGGCGACGTCGTCCGCGAGGGTGACAAGGTCCGCGTCCGAGTCCTCAAGGTCGACCGCGAGCAGAAGCCGCCCAAGATCAGCCTGGGCATGAAGCAGCTCGTCTCCGACCCCACGATCAGCGCCATGAACGAGCTCGCCGTGGGCGGCACGATCAGCGGTCGGGTCACGAAGATCATGCCCTTCGGGGCCTTCATCGAGGTGGCACCGGGCGTGGAAGGACTCGTCCACATCTCGGAGATCAGCTTCGAGCGGATCGAGACGGTCGAGAAGGTTCTGACGAAGGACCAGATCGTCAACGCCAGGATTCTCTCGATCGATCCCGACCGCAAGCGGGTCGGGCTCTCGATCAAGGCCCTCCTCGATCGACCGGCCCCGACCGGCGGCGGCGAGCGCGGCAGTTTCGGCAAGGGCGCTCGCGGCAACGACGCCATGTCGATTCGTCCAGAAGACCCGGCCATGCGCAAGCTGAAGGCGAAGTTCGGCGCCGGCGGTTCCGGGCTCAAGGGCGGAATTGGCTGATCGCCTCGGCCGCCGCCTACTCCCGCTCGAGGTCCCCCGTCGCGTCCAAACGCCCTCGCAACCTGCCCAGGCTCATCACTGGCACGGCTCTTCCCGTGAAGAGGTCCTGTTCGGCGCTCCGTCGCTGCTCCGGCAGGCACCGGGTCATCGCCACATCCACGTCGCCATCGCGAAAGAGAAGCCGGTCGAGTCGCCCGAATCGGGTCTCGGCGGTCGCGAAACGCGGCTCCTCATACCCCACGAGGACGAGGTCCTCGGCGAGATCGGTGATCGTTCGCCGCGTATAGACGCGGATGTGCAGGGTCAGATCGCCGTCAAGATGTCCCGAGGCCCCGCGGCCGGCGAGCAGCACGTCGACGACGTCGGTGTGCGCCGCCAGAGTCGACATCACCTCCTCGGCGACCTCCAATCGGCGGCGGGTCATCGACTGGTAGCCCTCGGCCCCGAGCTCCTGCATCAGCATGGCCTGGAGATGTCGGCGCACCAGCCCGTGGGAAGGCGCGTCGCTGTCGAGGAGCTCCAGTCGTTCACTGGCGACATGGATGGCCTCTTGGACCGTGGCGATCCGCCCTTCACAGACGAGCCGCGCCGCGAGGACGGCAATTCGATCGGTCGGTGATGGGGTCGGCATGAACGGAGCGTCGCGAACGGGTTGTCGCGAACGGGTTGTCGCGAACGGGTTGTCGCGAACGGGTTGTCGCGAAGGGGGCGTCGCGAAGGGGGCGTCGCCAACTCGCCCCGAGAGAACTGCTCACGGGGCGAATTGCTTTCGGTGAAGATACGTCGCGCTTGCTTCGCCGCCCCACCTCCACTTCGGTCCGCCCATGCTCACACCACTCGAATGCCGCGTGCTCGGGGTGCTCGTCGAGAAGGCTCAGACGACTCCCGGGCAGTACCCGCTGACTCTCAACGGTCTGGTCGTCGGCTGCAATCAGAAGAACAACCGCGATCCGGTCGTGACCGTCGACGAGGACGAGGTCGTCACCGCCCTCGATGGTCTTCGCGCCAAGAGTCTGGTCCGCGAGCTCTCCATGGAGGGCAGTCGTGTTCCCAAGTACCGGCATGTGGCTCGGGACGTGCTCCAGATCGACACGTCGTCATTGGTGATCCTCGCGGAGCTTTTGCTGCGCGGACCGCAGACCGTGGGCGAACTTCGCGGACGAGCGCTCCGCATGCATCCGCTGGAGTCGCTCGAAGTCGTCGAGGGAGTGTTGGCGACGCTCGCGGCTCGCGAGGCCCCGCTGGTGCGTGAACTGCCTCCCCTTCCGGGCTCGCGGGCTCCGCGGTGGATGCAGCTTCTCTGTCCGAATCTCCATCCGCTTCAACAGGAGTCGCATCACCAGTCGCATCACCAGTCGCATGATGGCTCGACTCACGAATCGGGAGCCTCGGCACGAGTGACCGCAAGTGCGGGATCCGGCTCGGGTGCGGGCTCCACTTCGGGTTCGGGCGTGGGCGGATTCGCACCCGCGGATCCCGCGCTTCTCGAGCGCGTCGCCGCCCTGGAAGCCTCGCTGGAATCGCTTCGCGCGGAGATTGCGGCGCTGCGCAGCGGAGCCGCGTCGTAGCGCGAGCGCGGCGGACTGCTTACGCGTCCGCCCGACCCGCTTCCCACCTGCCCGCGGCGGCGCCCGCTCCGCGGACATCCTCGGGCTCCTGTCCATCGACCGCCTCGCGGAGTGCGAGGTAGACGAAGGTCCACGCCGAGAAGAGATACGACACCGTCCATCCGGCCACGAGCCCGACGCAGACCGTGCGCCAGAATCCGAGGATGGCCGACGAGCCACGAACGGTCGCGCCCTCGACCACATGCTCCGAGGTGGCCTGGATTGCGAAGGGACCGACACCCTCGGTCAGCGCTCCGGCCGGCTCAGCGCCCCAGACTCCGAGCAGTCCGCCGGTCACGCTCAGGGCCAGAGCCACCACCGTGGCAATCACCGCGTAGCCGACGGCCGCGCCCATGAGCGTGATCGCGTGCAGGGCGATGCACTGCACTGGTCGCTGGAGGCAGTAGGCAAAGGTGCGCTGGGTCGAGTCGGCGGCGTCCGAGTCGTCACAGGCCACCGCCGCGCAGCTCAGCGGCATCGACACGATGGTGAGCAACCCGAGGACCACTCCGAGAAACCCGAGGAGGAGCAGGAGTCCCGCAGCGAGTGCCACCAGCAGATTGAGGACCGGGACCAGAAGGAGGGCGCCCGCGACGGCCATCACCACGGCCAGGGCGCCCAGAAGCGCGAGCGGGATGAGGTGGGCCGCCACCGTCCGCACCAGCGATTCGCCCGAGAATCGGAGGGCTTCCACGGTCCCGAGTCGAACGCCGGAGGCCTGCTCGACCGCGGCGATGCGGGAGACGGCGCCACCAAGCAGGCTGATCAGCACGACCAGCGGCAGACCGAAGAGGATCACGAAGGTCGGACTGACCCGCCACAGCGTCAGGGGCACGTCGAGGATCAGGGCCCGAAGCCAATGGATGGCATCGGCGGGGTTGCCCGCGAGAATCGCCCGCATCGCCTGAACGGACGCGAGCGTCACCGCGTCGACGGTCGACTCGAAGAGCCCTCGGGAACCGTCCCCGCTCATCCCCTCGACATCCGGTGCAAATATCGCCACACCGTCCACCACCGTGATCAGTCCGCCCGGACCGAGCTGGGTGGTGCCGAGCGCCCGCGCCGCACTGTCCCAGAGCCCTCCGGCCGCCATGATCGAGGCCACGAAGAGGAGCCCGAGCAGGATCCGAGGTGGATTCATCGAGGCAGTGATGGCCCGGAGCGGACTGAGCAGCCGCTTGAGGATCAGTATCGTCGACTCGCTCCATTCGGCACGGGTTGCCCGCAGCGGGGTGCCGCTGCCCGCAAAGGTCGGACCTGCGGTCGGACCTGCGGCCAAACCTGCGGCCAAACCTGCGGCCAAACCTGCGGTGGACGCCTGACTGGGGGTGGGCTTCACGGACGCGGATGCTACCGCGCCGCCCGTTCCAGTTCGTGGGCCGCGTCCAGCATGATGACTCGCGCCAGCGGCTCGAGTGTTGGCCCTGCGACCTGGGCATTGTGCAGCAGCGTCTGGGCGTAGAGCCCCGACTCCACGTCTGCGGCCAGGATGAAGACATGGAGCGCCCAAGGCCGGTTGGTGGCGTTGTCGGGTTGGGTGTGCTCGAGGTGCCAGCGGCGAGCCCGATCGAGTCGATCGGACCACTCCGCGCGGCCGCTCCCGACGATCCGACCGAGGGCGTGCACCGCGGACAGTTCGCTCTCTGTCCATGTCTCCAGGGTCCTATACCGACCTTGAGCAATCAGCGGACCGCCTTCTCGACGAGCCAGCACCTGCTCCAGATCGCACGAAGGGTCGTGCACCGCACGCCAGACTTCGACTTCCGGTGCGACTTCGCCCCGCGACTCCATCTCTCGGTTGCCCACCCGCGGCACCGGCCATCCCTCGGCCGGCTGCCATGAGGTCTCGCGGGCAGCCGACGCCAGGAGGGGCGCATCGATCGGCCCCGCGCCGAGGCGGGTCCCGGCGGGAGGAAGTTCCCCGGCGAGCAATCGGAGCATCCGGACCCACTCCGCTGGCGATATGGACATGCGTGCACCCATCAATATGAGAAGAGCCTTGGTCCTCGTCGAACTGGTGTTAGCCTAAGCGAGCCCACGGGTCGAAGTTGCCAGTCCGCCCCGCTGTGATGGCCTGTTCGGAGACGGTCCGTGAGTTGGTTGAGGTGCGGACCAGCGGTCAAACCGGAAGTCGAACGGGAAGTCGAACCGGAAGTCGAACGAGTCGTTGAACCATCTGGCGGGTGTTCGGACGCGGAAGGGATTCGGGAGAGATGCTCGGACGAGTGAAGACGAGTTCGGCGAGTCGCCTGCATGCGCGGCGCTGTGTTCAGTGCGGCGCGGAGTCCCAGACCGCCCGCGGCTTCCGCAGCGCGTCCTGCCCGAGCTGCGGGTGCGACTTCCGCCAGCGCCCAGCCCGCAGCTATGCCGAGATGGAGGGGCTCATCGAGTCGCGCCCGGCGCTGCGGCGCAGCGCCGAGGAACTCGAGGCCACGGTGATCGAGCGCTGGATCCTCGTGATCTTCGCCGGCGCCATCCTGATCGTGGTCGCGGTCTCGCTGCTGGTCCGCGCCACCGGCTGACGACTCGCCGCGGGCTCCAGGCTCAAGGCCGTCGGCGTCGCGTGCGAAGAGCGCTGGGCGAAGGCCGAATCGCCCTTACACTCCGGCCCCATGGCATCTCCCACCACCTCGTCACGCGTTGATCAGGTCCTCGCCCACGCCGATTTCTTCTTCGAGGCCGCGGTCGAACGCCTCTCCGACTTTCTGCGCATCCCCAGCGTGAGCACCGATCCGGCGTTCAACGCCGAGACCCGCCGCGCGGGTCAGTGGCTCGTCGACGATCTTCGGACCATGGGGTTCAACGCCGAACTGCACACCACCGAGGGTCATCCGATGGTGGTCGCCCACCACCCCGGCCCCAAGGGCGCCGCAGAGGACGCGAATGCCCCCCGCATCCTTTATTACGGCCACTACGACGTGCAGCCGGCCGACCCGATCGAACTCTGGGAGAGCGGTCCCTTCGAGCCGGTGATTCGTCCGAGCCCGCATGGCCGCAAGATCGTGGCGCGCGGCGCCGTCGACGACAAGGGGCAGGTGATGACCTTCGTCGAAGCGTTCCGCGCCTGGCATCGCACCCACGGCGGACCTCCGGTTGCAGTGACGGTTCTCATCGAAGGCGAAGAGGAGAGCGGAAGTCGCAGCCTCGATCCGTTTCTCACCACCCATCGCAAGGAACTCGCCGCCGATGTGGCCGTGGTCTGCGACACCGGCATGTGGGATGTGGCCACGCCAGCGATCACCTCGATGCTCCGCGGTCTGGTCTACATCGAGGCCACGCTGCGCGGTCCGTCGCACGATCTCCACTCCGGGATGTACGGCGGAACGCTGGTCAATCCCTGCAACGCCCTGTGCGAGATCCTCGGGCAGCTCCACACGCCCGATGGTCGCGTGGCCATCCCCGGCTTCTACGACGACGTCGCCGAACTCGACGCCGCCCGCAGGCGCGACTGGTCGGCGCTCGACTTCGACGAAGCCGAGTTCCTCGGCAGCGCGGGAATGAAGACCCCCTTCGGCGAACCCGGTCGCTCCACCCTCGAGCGGATGTGGTCCCGCCCCACGTGCGACATCAACGGCATCTACGGGGGATACACCGGCAAGGGCGCGAAGACCGTGATCGGCGCCTATGCGGCCGCGAAGATCTCGTGCCGCCTCGTCCCTGGTCAGGACCCGACGCGAGTTCGTGCCGGCCTCGAGAAGTTCCTCGAGTCGCGGACTCCGCCCGACTGCCGGTGGGAGTTCCATCAGCACGGTGGAAGCCCGGCGATTCAGGTGCCGACCGACTCGAAGTGGCTGAAGGCCGCATCGCGCGGACTGGAGCGGACCTACTCCAGGCGCCCGGTCCTGATTGGAACCGGCGGATCCATCCCGGCGGTCGGTTCGATCCAGAAGATCCTCGGCGTCGACTCTCTCTTGGTCGGCTTCGGTCTCGACGACGATCGCGTGCACTCTCCCAACGAGAAGTTCGAGCTCACCTGTTTCCAGAACGGCATTCGCTCGCACATCGCCATGCTTGACGAATTCGCGGCACTGCGGCCCTGAACGGAGGTCCCGCAGGCGAGTACCATCCGCCCCGATGAGCCGGGTGTCGAGCTTCACTTCATTCTCTCGAGGGAGAGTGCCCCAGCAGTCGCTCACGCGACTGGTTGCGCTGCTCGCGGCCCTGTTCGTTGCGGCGCCGCTGGCGGCGCAGAACGTCTCCATTCGACTCGATCGATTCGGGGTGGGGTCGGCGTTCCGCGCGGGAGAGTGGGTCGCCGCCCGCTTCGCCGTCACCCTCGAAAGCGGTGAGCCGCAGGCCGCCCAACTGGTCTGGGAGGTTCCCAACGCCGACGGCGACATCGCCGAGCACGTGCGGCCTCTGGTCCTCAACCCGGGTCAGCCGGTGACCCTCTGGCTCTCCGCCCGACTTGTGCCGCGCACCGACACGGGATCGGTCTTCACCGTGCGGGTCTTCGCCGACGACGATGGCGAGCGCGGCCAGGAACTGAGCTCGACGCGAATCAGCCCCGGCAGCGCCGAGGCGCCGGCGACGCTCATCGAAGACGATCGGTCGGCCATCGTCGTGCTCGGACCGACGCGGATGAATCTGGATGGGTACTCCACGCAGAGCGCTCAGACCAATCCGCTCCCGCGCGGCCTGCACGAGGGCACCCAGATCGTCGGAGGGTTGAACACCCGCGAGCTCCCCGATCGCTGGGAGGGACTGCTCCCCTTCGAAGCCATTGTCTGGGGCGACGTCGCCCCGCAGACTCTCGAGCTCGACGAGTCGGAGGCTCTGCGCGAGTACATCCGCCGCGGCGGTCATCTCGTCGTCGTGCTTCCGCAGGCAGGAAACCCGTGGGGACTGGGCGCCGCCGCGTCGCATCAGTTGCACGACCTGCTGCCAGCGCGGGCTCCGCGGCGGGTCGAGGGCGTGCCGGTGGCGCAACTGATGCCGGTCCTCAGCAAGCTCGACGGACTGCGGAACTCGTCGGCGAAGACCAATCTCTCGGTCTTCGATCCCGCGACGCTCGGCAGCGACTACGAACCCTTCATGGCCCTTCCCGCCCGTCGCGATTCCCGCACCGGGCTTCCGGTTCCCGCAGCGGCCCGGGCCGATCAACTCGAGGGCGCCGTGGTCGCGGTGCAGCGGCGCCTGGGCTTCGGACGCATCACGGTCGTCGGCATCGACATCGCGTCGATCTCGCGCCTCAACCTTCAGGCCGGCGGACTCCCGCAGACGGACGCATTCTGGAATCGGATCCTGGGCCGCCGCGGCGACACTCCCTCGCCCGAAGAACTGCAGGTCCTCGAGAACGCCCCGGTTCGGCAGTTCACGGCCGATCGGCTCAGCTCGAACGTCTTCGGCAGCGGCGAGACCATCAACTCCTTCATCGGAATGACGGGGCAGGCCGCCTTTGGAACGCTTCTGGCGATTGCCCTTTTCGCCCTGTACTGGTTCGTGGCCTGCCCGATCAGCTTCTATGCCCTTCGGGGTCGCGGTCAGGTCCGACACGCGTGGATGGCCTTCGTCGTCGTCGGCGCCGCCTTCACCGTCGCGGCGTGGCTCGGCGGAACCCTGCTGCGGCAGGCCAACGTGGCCATCAAGCACGTGACCTTCCTGGACCACGTCGCCCGCGTTCCCGGCGCGCCGCCGAGCGATGAACCGCAGTTCCAGCGAGCCCTCTCGTGGTTCTCCGTCTACCTGCCTTCGTATGGCTCGGCGGAAGTGCGCCTCGTCGGAGAGCCCACGCAGCGCGACCTGCTCGCCTCGTGGGCGGCGCCGGGCTCGAGCGAGCAGGGCTTCCCGGATCGCGATCGCTACATCGTCGACTACACCGATCTCAGCCGCGCCCGCTTTCCCAGCCGGGCGACCGCGACCACTCTCGAAGCCCACTGGCTGGGAGTCGTGGACGAACGCCGCTTCGGCTCGCTCCCTGCCGCCAGCGAGCCAATCGTCGAGCAGATCACCCGCGACGTCACCGGCACCCGCGTGCAGCTCTCGGGAGTGCTCAAGCACGGGCTGCCGGCGTCCCTCGAGAACGTGATCCTGATTCACGTCTCGTCATTCCGCACGCCTCTTCGCTCCGCCGCGGCCTCATCCGGAATCGACTCCGCCAAGCCCGCAATCCCCGGGGACATCCCCAACTTCGGTCGCATCGTGGCGATTCCGAAGTGGGAGCCGGGACAGTCGCTGAATCTTCGAGAAGCCCTCTATCGACTCGGGCCGCTGATCATTCCCGAACCGCGCTCCATGCCCTCGAGCTTCCCGCGCTCGCTGGCCGCCCGCTACACCGACGCCGTCGCCAAGCTCCATGGCGGACTTGCCGAGCCGGGCCTCGACACCGATCTTCGCAGGCGCTATTTCGAGATGCTCAGTCTCTTCAACATGCTCGAGCCGCCGCGCTGGCTCGAATCGCAGCCGTCGACCGTCGACACCGCAGTGCGCTTCTCCCGTCGGCTGGGGCGCTCGCTCGATCTCTCGCCGTGGTTCACGCGGCCGTGCGTGATCATCATCGGCCACCTGCGTGACGAGACGGTTCCCGCAGCGGGACGGATTCCCTTTCCTGTGGAGGTCAACGGTTCGGAGCCGCCTTCCGAGGGGTGGACCATCGTCCGCTGGATCTGCCCGCTGCCGCTCGACGGCGAGCTGGTGATTCCCGCGCCGCGCGAGAGCAGCGCCGCGCGTCCGACTCCGCCGCCGGCTCCCACCACGCCCTAGCGCTTCACCCTGCCTCAACCTCCCCGCCTACGCCGCCGTACGCCCAACCGCACGGAGTTCTTCCCCCGATGGCGATGATCGAGACCATCAACCTCACCAAGAAGTACGGCGACCTGATTGCCCTCAACAACCTCAATCTCACGATTGATCAGGGCTCGTGCTTCGGCTTCATCGGACCCAACGGCGCCGGGAAGACCACGACCATCAAGATTCTGGCGACTCTGCTCAAGCCGAGCTGGGGCGAGGCCCGCATCGACGGCCACACCGTCGGCTACCAGAACCATCTGATCCGCCCGGTGATCGGCTACGTGCCCGACTTCATGGGCGCCTACGACGACATGGTGGTCAGCGAGTACCTGGAGTTCTTCGCCGCCTGCTACGGGATCCACGGCAAGCAGCGGGACCGGGTGATCGCTGACGTGCTCAACCTCACCGATCTGATCCACAAGTCCAACACCGAGGTGAACGGTCTCTCCCGCGGCATGCAGCAGCGGCTCAGCGTGGCCCGCGTGCTGCTTCACGATCCCAAGGTGCTGCTGATGGACGAGCCCGCCAGCGGGCTCGATCCGCGGGCCCGAATCGAGATGCGCGAGCTCCTGAAGGAGCTGCGGCGGATGGGGAAGACGATCATCATCAGCTCCCACATCCTTCACGAGCTGGCCGAGCTCTGCAACGTCATCGGGATCATCGAGCAGGGACAACTGGTGTTTTCGGGTCCCGTCGCCGACATCATGGCCCGCACCAGCACCGGTCTGGTCGTCCACATCGTGGTCGACGATCGCGTGGCCCAGGCCGCGGAACTGCTGCGGCAGGTGAAGGGCATCAGTCGGGTCGAGGTGGTGACCTCGCTCGAGAAGCCGCGCATCGACGTGACCATCGACCCGCGCAGTGGACTCACGCTGAGCGAACTCCCCAACCGGCTCATCGCCCAGGGATTCCGCATCAGCGAACTGCGTCAGGAGCAGGTCAATCTGGAGACCGCGTTCATGCGTCTGACGAAGGGGATAGTGAGTTAGTTTGAGCGCTCCGTTCGGCCCTCCGGGCCGAAGTATTCAGAGCGCTCCGTTCGGCCCTCCGGGCCGACACTCGCTTTCGCGGGGGCAGCGCGTCGCGGTTTCCGACTGATGAAGATCGCAGCCCACGCCCCAAGACGTGCAACCCGCTGCTGCCCCCTGCGCAGCCGCGCAGCGGCCGGTCTGCTCCCTGCGCGGCCGGTCTGCTCACCTTCCGACAGCGATCCAGCGCTCGAGGCTGCGGCGCAGATCGGATTCGGTCGTGCCGTTCAGGCCGGCGTCGCCGCCGCGGCCGAAGTACCTGGCCTCGATTGCGGCAATCTCGAGCCCGAGCGACTCACGCTCGTCTGGAGCCAACCGACCGTTGGAATCGCTCTCCAGTCGGCGCAGCGCCGCCACCGTGCTGAGCGGTGTGATCCGCGCGGGCAGCGCGGAGCGCTCGAGGGCGGCCGGCTGACGTCGCCGGCGACGGGCCACGAGGATGAACGCCGTGGCAAGACCCGCACCGGCCACTGCCGCCGTGCTGATGCGGCCGCTGGTCCAGACGCTCGGCGACACCGGCACGACGGCGGCCGTCACCGTCACCACGTCCATGTCGGCGTACTGCCGGGAGACCAGCGCACCATCCAGCGACTCTGCGAGGGTCGGCATCACAAAAGAAGTCCCGACCGCGCCGCCGGTCGGCGTGTAGGTGACCATCCACGAGCGCTCGGTGGCCAGGCGGTACATGCCATGCTCGTCCGGCCTGGCGTACTCGGTGTCGTCGGGCTTGGCCGCGGCGCCGAAGAATCCTCTGCTGAACATCGCGCTGGTGGCCTTGTCGCTCTCCAGCACGTTGACCGGACGCACCTCGATGGCCTCGGCGGCCACGGAGTACCCCGGCAGCGCCTCGCGGAAGCCCGGGAGGAGCTCGCCGAGATCGGGCACGACCCCTTCGCACTTCGCCGCGACCTCGAGGGTGACCGCGTACTTCTTCTCGCGGTCATGCATGTCCCGAAGGTCCACGGTCTGGAGCACCTCGAGCTTGCGGGTCGGCCGCGGCGCCGGCGGCGAGGCGCACTCGATCGGTGGTGCGTTGCTGACGACCGGCAGGGTGACCGGGCCGAGCGTGTCGTTGAAGACCATGTCAATCGACACCGCGGGCATCCGATCGCCGCTCGGGTCCTTGCTGCGAAGCACCAGATAGGCCACGGGCTTCTCGAGCCAGCCATCCTCGCCCGCTTCCTTCACCGGTCGCGGCGGAGCAAGGGCCTCGAAGAAGCCGATGGCATCGATCTCGAAGCGGTCGCGCAGCGCCGCTTCCAGATCCTTCCTGAGCTGGTCGCGGTAGTTGGTCGGTCGGTAGGTGTTTCCCACCCGAGTCCAGACGTCGTTCTGGAGATAGCGGCTGAAGCCGCCGGTCTCGCGATCGACCGCCTGGGTGAAGCGCAGCGAAAGCGTCGCGGCGAACTGGCGGTTGGCCCCGACGCGATCGTCTCCGTCCACGGCGAGGCGCAGCTTGATCTCGTCCTTGACGAGATCCTGATAGAGATCCGCGAGTCGACGCAGCGAGGCTCCCGCGGGGTGATCGCCGATGATCCGCAGCGCGTGCCGCACGATCCGCGGCTTGACGTCGGCGGCAACCGAGGGAAGCGCGGTGTTGACCGCCCCGGCGAACGCCGCGACATGCCGCTGGGCGGCGTCGTCGGGCATTTCGGCGAAGGCCTTCCTGATGAGATCGATCTGATCGTCCTGCGGCGAGCCTTCGACCAGCAGATCGTCGCGGGTGAGGTAGTTGAGTTCGGTGGCGCCGACCGCCGCGTTGAACCAGGCGAGATAGACGCTCGGATCGTCGCGCTGATTGCCGCCGCGGACCAGCTCGGCATAGCGCGACGCGGTCTGGGCGAAGGCCGCGAAGGCCTCCTTGCGGTACTGGTTGTACGCCGCGAAATCGGCCTTCTGCTCGGCCTGCTTGAACTGCACCCGATCGAAGGCGATCCCCGCCTTGGTGACCGCCCATCGCCACGAGTTCGGCTCGGCCCGCAGCGCCCACTCGATCAGTTCGAGAGCCAGTGCGTATCCGCGCTCGACCATCTCGCCGATCTCGGCCACCGAGCGCTTCATCCCGGCCTGCTCCTGGGCCCGCCGATCGCGCCAGTCGCCGCTGAGACCGCTGCGCATCTGCTCCGCGAGCGACGCCGCCGTCCGCGGCGCCAGCGAATCGATCGGCCCGAAGACCGCCTCGATCCCCTCGCGGGTGAACACTTCGGTTCGGCCGTGACATGCCTTGAAGAGCGCGGCCACGCTCGGAAGCTGCCGCGGGTTGACGCCGATTGCGTCGAGCGTGGTCATCAGCGTGCCGAGTCGATCGAGATTCCGACGCTGCCGTCCGCGGGTCAGCGGGGCCGAGGCCATCTGGTTTCCCACGTAGCCGACGTAGAAGTACATGTCCTCGTCGAATCGCACCGGCTGCACCAGCTTGGTCTGCCAGCGCTGCAGGAAGCGATCAGCAAACTCCACGCTCTGGGCCGGATGGCGGCGCACGGCGTTGGCGAGAACCTCGAGGGCCACATCGATCTCGTCGGCACCGGTGGCGACGCCGATCGTGGCGTGGTAGGCGCGAGTGGAAAGGCTCGGCTCCAGCGCCGCCAGCCAACGCTCGTCAGGCATCGCCTTGAGGAGAAGCTGCATCTCCTCGGGACGAGTCCCCTGCTGCCGCATCGCGTAGGGATTGAAGAACCCCGCGTCCATGCCGTCCATGCCGCCCATGCCACCCTGGCCTTGGCCGCCTTCGAGGGCCATCTCGGCCTCGCCGACGAGGGCGGTGGTGAGCATGCGGAGCGGGACCCGCAACTGCGAAACCTCGAGACCGGTCTGGGCCAGCAGCGTGTCGACCGACTCCTTCATGGTGAGGATGGTCTGCACGCGCTGGGCGACGTCGACGCGGGCGTTCCGCAGGGCCAGTGCCTTCAGGGCAATCACCTCGAGCGCAGCCGGCGCAATCGAAGCGCTGGAGAAGACCTCGCGCAGCCAGACCGAGGCTTCCGCAGGCGGCATCGAGGGAAGCAGGTCGATGGCTCGGCGAAGGGCGTCCTGCCGCATCGCCGCCTCGGCCTCGGCCATCAGCGTGACTTCGGCGAAGAGCTGCCACGCCGCGCGCCGCAGTGACTCGGCATCCGCGCTTCCTGCAGGCGACGCCGCCAGATCGAGCTGATAGCGACCGTGATTGACCAGCGCCCCCGCGTCCTTGCGGGCCCGGGCATCGTCGAGTGATGGGAAGTAGGCATAGGCCTCGACCACCAGGCCGGCGTTGACGAGGAATCGGACGGTGCGCCCCCGAGTCGCGTCGTCGGCGGTGCCGAACGGGCCACTTCCCTCGGCAATCGCGGCCAGCATCGGTCCGGTGCTGTATCGGGTGGCGGCGATCTTGAGGAACTGGGCCAGCACGTCGACCTGCCAGTCGAGAAGCTCGGCCGGGGCGCAGGCGGCGACGGCGAGGACTTCCTCGGGCAGCAGTCCGGGATCGACCTTGGCCTGCGGGTTGTTCCGCGGCGGTCGATTCAGCGACTGGAGCATGTGGGCGTAGATCGCCGCACTCTGATCGGCGGGCAGCGTCCGCATGAACTCCGACACCGCCGGCCACTCGCCGGCCATGATCTGAAGGTGAAGCCACTTGGCGACGACGTCGTTGGCGGCATGCTCCGGCTTGGCGACGGTGCCGAAGCCGATGGCCGAACGCGCCGCGAGAATCGCCGCCGGAGTACGGGCGAAGTCGAGCGGCTTGAGGAGATCGAGAAGCGACTGCTCTGGAGGCGCGCCGGGAAGCGGCGGGGCCTTGGCGAGAACGCTGTCGACGTCGATGCCGAGATCCTTGTAGAAGGCCCGAATCGCGGCCTTCTCCTCGTCGCTCGCGGCGGCCCACTCCCGCTGCAGGTCGATGGTCTCGGTCGGCGAAAGCCTGGTCTCGGCGGACGCCGTCGCCGCGCCTGCGACAGCAGTCTCGTCCGCGGCTGCGGCCGCGCCGGGCGGCTGGGTCGTTGCGGTCGGCGCTGCCCGGGCCGCCGCCGCACCGCTCTGCGCAGGGACCGCCTGAATGACAACGCTCGAACTGGAGGCGGACGAGGTCGCGGGAGCAATTCGCACCGCGGGAACGCTCGCTTGTCCGAGGGCCGAGTGCGCCAGCCCCGAAACGATGGTCAATGTCACCCAGACGCTCTGCCGCGTGGTCATCATCTGTTCACTCACCAGCCCGCACCGATGTCCTGCAGTCCGCCCGCACCGCGCCCGTCGGGCCGATCGCCAGGCTTCTTGCCGGGTTTCTTGCATTGGCCGGCCCGATTCGCCTGATTGCCGCGGCACGGCGACTCCTTCGGCAGCGGTCGACCTTGGAGTTCGACCAGCGCCGACTGCTCGAGATTGAGCACCAGTTCCAGATTGCGCTGCGCGCTCGCGGCGAACGAGGTCGCCTCGTCGCTGCCAATTGCACCCGCGGATCGCTCGGCGAGGTAGCGGAACTGCTGTCGGGCCTTCCCCGATTCGACCATCCACTCCTGCGGCGGCATGCCCGAGAGTCGGAGCAGTCGAGCCCCGTAGTAGTTCGCGGTGGCCAGCTCCTCGCGCGTGCTGCGCTCGAGGCGAGCCAGATCGCCTCGAGCCGACTCCGACGCAGGCCCGGCCGTGGTTGCGTCCGCAGCATCGAGGAGGGCCGACTCGAGTTCACCGAGGACCGCTTCGAGTTCGGCGATGCCGGGCCAGATCTCGCCCGATCGCACCAGGGCACGAGCGCGTCCCACGCGCACCACGCGAGCGTGGTCCGGAGAACTCTCGCCGAGGGCCTCGAGCACTCGCTCGCTCTCGACGACGACCTTCTTCCATTCTTGCGACGCCGCCTCGTAGGCGCGATCTTCGGCCCTGGTCGCCTCGAGTGCTCGGGATTCGTCCTCGGGCGACTGCGAGAGGAGCGCCGCCCGACGCGCTTCGATTGCCTTGAGATGAAGCGCATACGCGGCCTGCTGCGCCGTGTCGGCGGATCGCTCCGCTTCGAGAGTCACTGCGTGAAGCTGGGCAGCGCGATCCTCGACATACGCCGCCTGGCCTGGGCCGTAGTGAAATGAGAGCGCCGCGACCGGGACCAGGGCCCACAGCGCCCACGGAAGACGGCGTCGGAGCGAGGTCGCGGCGGACTGCTCGCGAGGCGGCGCCTCGGCGGTGGCTCGACGATCGGTTGAGGAGGAAGGCGACTGGCTCAGCATGGCTCAGGTCTCCGCAGGCGCCACGCGGAAGCGCGGGGCGTGCCGAAGAGCATAAGCAAAGGACCCGTGAAGGCGAGCGAGGAACAGCCGAAAGCCACCGCAAGAAGCGCCAGATCGCGCACCGACAGGGCCCCCCGACCCCGCGGCGCAATCATCGTCAGCCCGTCGAGGACGGCGCTTGGGAGGTGGCGGGTGTTTCCTTGGTGATAGAAGCCGCCCAGCCGCACCGCGATCTGCTTGAGCGAGGCCGAGTCCTGTCGGCTGCTGTGCCCGCCGACGACCGTCGACTTCACCGGATCACCCACTCCGATCACGATCACGTCGGCAATTGAACTCGGAACCGGCGGTGGCACCGTCGCGGACGCGTCGCCGTCACTCACGATGAGGAGCATGGTGGAGTCGCGAGCCCAGGGCTTGGCGATCTCGAAGGTCTTCATCAGCCCCTTGGCGATGTCGGTCGGTCCGGGTTCGAAGGCCACGTACATCGGAAGCCCGTCGAGAGCGTTGCGGATGACCTCCTTGTCGGTGGTTTCGGTGACCAGCGGGAGCGCGTCGGTGTAGAAGCCGACCACCGAGATCCGGGTCTCGGTCATGTCCATGCGGTCGAGCACCCCTTGGACGATCCGCCCAGCCCACGCCGCTCGACTCAGCTTCTCGATCTCGGGACCGGCATCCTTGACCTGCATGCTGGGCGAGACGTCGAGACAGATCAGAAGATGTCGCGACGCGTCGCCCGCGGGATCCGCGTCGACCTCGACCGGATCGAACTGGGCCAGCACCACGAAGCCCCACGCGGCCGCGCCAGCCCCCGCAATCCGAAGCGGCGGAGCAATTCGAGCCCAGGCTGGAGGCCTTCCCGCGCGACCGAAGGCGAGGTGCCGCACTCGGGCAATCCGCCGGGCGTGCACCCATTCGGCGAAGGCCGCGACGAGGACGACGGCAAGGGCGATGGAGGACGCGAGGAGCATGGAATGCAAAGGGGCGTGGGCGACCACTACCAGGGTGTGTATCGAATGCCGAGGAGACCGACGAGATGGACGCCGAGCAGCGCCGTCCCGATCAGGGCGAAGGGTGTGAACCAGTCCATCGGCACGGTGCTGAGCGAGGTGTATCGCGCCGGCCGCATGCGATCGATGTGCGTGAAGACCCGCTCCAGACTGGCCGGATCGCTGGCCTGGAAGGACTCCCCCCCGGTCCGCTCGGAGATCTCGACGACCTCCTCGGGCACCGGATCGTTGGAGACATGCACGTGGTAGACGACGATGTCGGCCTCGAGCAGCTCGTCGCCGATCTCGCCTGCCGACTCGCCTTGCAGATCGAAGCTCTGGCCGTCGGAGATCAGGATGATCAGTCGGTCGCCACGCTCCGTCTCGGCGATCATGTTGTCGCGACAGAAGCGAAGGGCGGCGCCGATCATGGTGCCGCCCATGTGCCGCGGCTGACGGCGGGGATCGGCGAAGGGAAGCGAACCACGGATGGCGCTGAGGTCGGTGGTCAGCGGCGTCCAGCGGATCTGCTGCGAGCCGAAAAGCGTCAGTCCGAAGGCATCGCCCTCGCGCCCCAGGATGAACTTCTCCACCGCCTCCTTGGCCATGTCGTACCGATCCTCGACGGCCATGCTCCCGGAGACGTCGAGGCAGAACTGGATGTTGGTGAGTTCGCGGGCGTCCTTCGGCGCCTGCAGCCGCTGCGGCCCCGCGAGGATGGCAATGGCCGCCGCAAGAAGAAGCGGCGGAACGCACTCGAACAGGGTGAGCAGTCCACCAAGCAGTCGAGCGCGGAGTCGTCGCCATCCCGTGGGCGCAGCGACGTGGTGATCGAAGGGCAATACCACCCCCGCCGCGCGCATGGGAATGGCCCAGAGCATCAGCGCCGGCACCGTCAGAAGCAGAAGAATGAGCGGATGCGCGAAGGTCATGGGAGGGCACCTTCGGCAATCGCGACGCTGCCCGCGTACGGGCTCAGCAACTCCTGCACGCTGCGCTCGTCTCCGTCGGCGGCTTTGCCCTCGGGGCGACGAGCGTGCAGCCATCGCTCGACTGCCAGCAGCAGTCGTCCCGCCTCCGGGTGAGTGCGAAGCTGGGCAATCGAGTCCGAGTGACCGAGCCCGGTCATCCCGAGGCGCTCGCGCCAGAACCCAAGGAGCAGCAGTTCCAGCCGTCCCTGCTCGGCAATCGAGAGTCGACCGCGCTGCGCCGCGTCGACCAAAGGCCGCAACTGCTCCGCGAGCGTCGCCGGAGGGACTGCCACGGGCGGCGGTGGCACCTGTCGAAGGCGCAGCATCCGCCGTCCGAAGTACACCAGCGGCACCGCAATCCAGAGGCCGCCGAGCAGCCCCATCGCCAACCGATAGTGACTGCGGAAGGTCAGCGGATCGCGTCCGCTGGCGAAGAGGTCGGTTCCGTATTCCGCCGGAAGCTCCGAGACGATGCGCACCACAATGGGGTCGAGATCGGCCACCGGACGGCCATCGATGTCCTCGATCCAGTCCCGAAGATCGAACTCGCCGACGATTGCGCCGATGAACTCGATCCGGTAGCGCCGCACCCGCGGCGGCGCCGCATCCGCGTTGGTTTCGGGCGTCCCCGGCGAGGTCAACTCGGACATGCGAAGCACAATCGGCGAGAGCAGGTTCTGCTCGACCTTCGCTCGAAGCGGTCGTGAACTCTCGATGACCCGCTCCCCGGTGAGGCCGCGTGCCGTCGATGCCGGAGGAGCGGCCATCGTCGTCGGCGGCGCCGGCGACAAGGGAGCCGCGGCCGCAGCCCATGTCGGAGTCGCGACCAGCGCGGCGAGCAGCGCCGCCATCGGCGCAGCGGCCAGCGGGACCGCCATCGGGACACGGGGCGCCGCGCGTCCGATTGCGCCTCGCAAACGCCAGATCAACTTCGCCCCCCACCCACACTGGGTCTGAAGGCCAGGAACTGCCGCAGCGGGGCGATGAACTCCTGATCGGTCCGGAATCGGACGGCGCTGACTCCGCTGCGAGCCAGCTCGCTCGCCATGGCGCCCTCGCGAAGCCACGCGGTGCGACCGTGGGCGAGGAAGGTGGTGCTGCTCTCGGCCTCGCGGGCGCGGAGGAAGCCGGCCCGGAGCTGGCCGCGCTCGGCGGGATCCATCAGATGGAGCGTCAACACCTCGTGCCGCTGGGCGATGCGCCCGAGCGCCCCGAGTGCATCCGGTTCGTGCAGGTCGCTCAGCACCACGATGACGCTGCGCCGCCGCAGCCGCAGGGCGAGATCATCGAGCTTCCGCGCGAGGGTGGTGCTCTCGTCACGGGCCGCGGCGCGAAGCGGCTCGAGGACCCGCCAGAGGTCGCCGCGCAGCAGACTCGGCTCGAGGCGCGTGCTGCGCTCACCCGCGCCGACGATTGCCACCGGGCTCATCCGCCGCTGGGCAAGCAGGCCGATTCCGCCGGCCATCCAGATGGCGAGGTCGTGCTTGGTGAGCGGCGTCGAACCGACGCCCATCGAGGCCGAGGTGTCGACGACGATGCAGACTCCGATGCGCTTCAGCGTCTCGTACTCCTTGACGAAGGGCTTGTCGAGACGGGCGGTCAGCCTCCAGTCGATGGCTCTGACGGAATCGCCCGGCTGATACGGGCGGGACTGGGCGAACTCGAGACCACTGCCGACGAAGCGCGACGCATCCATCCCGAAGGCGAGGTCGTCGGCGAGACGGCGCACGACCATCTCGAAGTCGCCTTGGGCCAGTTCGTCGGGCGGCGGAAGCTTCACGTGAGTGTTCCGAGGATCTCGGCCAGCACCTCGCCTGCCCGCCGACCTGCGGCGAGCGCCTCGTAGCGAAGCCGCATGCGATGCAGGATGACGTCGTCGGCAAGGGCGAAGAAGTCCTCCGGCACCACATAGTCTCGACCGGCGATGAAGGCTCGAGCTCGCGATGCGTGCACCAGGGCCAGGGCCGCGCGCGGACTGCACCCGAGCTCGATGTCCGGATGGCGTCGAGTCAGATTCACGAGCTCGACGCAGTCGCGAATGAACACTTCGCTGACGTGGACCTCCAGAACGGCCCGCATCGCCTCAGTCAGGTTGCTGATGTGGAGCTTCGAGCGATCGTCGATTGCGTCGAAGGCGGACATCGGCACGGCGCCGTCGCCGCTTCGCTTGAGTCCGAGGTTCAGGCTGCGACGCACGACCTCCGTCTCCTGCTCGGGCGTCGGATAGGTCAGCCGATGTCGCAGCATGAATCGGTCGAGCTGGGCCTCGGGAAGTTCGAATGTTCCTGACTGCTCGATCGGATTCTGAGTGGCAATCACCAGGAAGGGCGCCGGCAGATCGTGCGTGCTGTCGCCAATTGAGACCTTGCGCTCCTGCATCGCCTCGAGCAGTGCCGACTGCACCTTCGGCGACGCTCGGTTGATCTCGTCGGCCAGCAGCAGGTTGGTGAAGATCGGACCGCGGTGCACCCGAAACTCGCTCGAGCGCTGGTCGAGGATCTCCGAACCGAGAATGTCCGAGGGCAGCAGATCGACGGTGAACTGGACCCGCGCGAAGCGCAGATCCACCGCCTTCGCCACCGCCTGCACCAGAAGCGTCTTGGCAATGCCGGGCACACCCTCAAGAAGGAGATGACCGCCGGTGAGGAGCGCAATCAGGATGCGCTCGACGACCACATCCTGGCCGACCACGGTCCGTGCGACCTGGGCCCGAATGGTCGCGGCAAATGGTGCTTGAGTGGGAAGCATGGGGAAGAGCAGCGAGGGGAGTGTGCCGAGGGAAGTGAGGAAAACCGCGAGGCCCGGGGCCATCACCCCCCGGTTGCAAGAGCTTTGCCGACGGCCTCGGCGAGTTTGTCGCGGCGGATTCCGGCGGCGAAGATCTTGCCATCGCGGCCGATCACGACGGTGACGGGCGCCAGTCGAATGCCGAGCGATTCGGCAATCGCCCCGCGCCGCGCAGGAGTGCCTGGTGGCGGAACCGCGCCGGCGGCGCCGCCGGTCGGGCCGATCGCGCTTGCGGGAACTCCACCGGGGTCGATGACGATGCCTCCGGACTCGGCCATCAGCACGTCCATCGCCATCATCTCCGCCTCCATGTCGATCTCTTCCATGCCGGACGCGTCCGCGGCCCCGGGAACGATGGCCCGAGCGGGCGCCGCACCGCCGGCTGCGGGAGCTCCCGCAGCCGCCGCTGTGGGCGCGTCCTGCACGATTGGGAAGGTGATGCCCCCTTCGGCGAAGCGGGCCTTGGCCGCAGTCCAGTCGCTCCGCGCATCGCAGACCCCAACGACGGTCACCCCCTGGGCCCGGTAGGTCTCGGCGAACTCGGAGATCGCCGCACCTTCCTTGAGTGAGAGCTCGCTCTCGCCCGAGAGGAAACAGAGGATGACCACGCGATCCCTGGTCGCCGCCGGCTCGAGAGGTTCGCCGAACCATCGCTCGGCCGCATTGGCCTCGTCCGCTGCGGGAAGGGTCGGAGTGGGCTTCGACTCCGCCGCGGCGAGCCACTTCGGTCGGGTCGCTCCACCCAGATACCACTCCGCGGGATGGCCGGCCGGTGCTCCACCGAGTCCCGCGGGCGGCGGTTCGGCGAGGAGCTTCTCGACGACCGCGGAAACCTTGTCCGGAAGCAGTCCTGCGGCGCGGATCGTTCCGGCCCGATCGATCACCACATAGGTCGGCCAGAAGCTGAGCTTGTAGCGCTTGATGCTCTCGCCACGATCCTTGGCCACCGGGTAGTTGATGCCCTTGTCGCGCACCACGCCGGCGGCCTTGTCCCAGCCGCTGCTGCCGTCGTGCAGTCCGATCAGGACCAGCCCCGCGTCAGCCTTCGACTTCACCATCTCCACGTTCTTGGGGATGGCGGCCATGCATGGGCCACACCAGGTCGCCCAGAAGTCGATGACGACCACCTTGCCGCGAAGCGACTCGATGGTCGAGGCGTCGCCGATCCACTCCGCGCAATCGAGTTCGGGCGCCGCCGTGCCTTCCAGGGCCCGCAGATCGCGAGGTCGCTCGGCCCCATCGAAGTACCAGTCGTCAGCGAACTCCCGGCCCGACTGGTTGAGTTCCGCAGTCGCGAGAGAACTCGCGACGCTCGCGGGAGCAGCCGCGCCCGCCGAACGATCCAGGCCCACGAGTGTCGCCGCGGCGATGAGCGCGGCGATGAGCGCGGCGATGAGCGCGGCGATCGGGGCGGAAATCGGCGTCCCCCCGGTGGAAGTGACACGGAGCGACGGCCGGTTGCCGGACCACCAGGAGCGAGTCGAGTTCATCGGAATGGGCCCTCGAGATGCACGGTCGCACGCCGTCATTCACCCCCTCGGATGATCACGCCGGGTGCGGCGTCGAACGCGGCAGCGGAGTCTACGGCCGAGCGAGTTGGGCTGCGCCCCAAGTGGCGGGGCGTCCCCCGTCCCAACTCAGCGATCCCGATAGGTCGGCGGCGCCGCCCAGCGCATCTTCTCGACCAGCGTCTCCCAGTAGGTGAGCGAGGGATTGCCCACGAAGCGGGCGCGGCGTTCATGGCGGCGGACGTGCACCACCTGTCCGGCGCGGAGCTGCACCGTGCTCTGGCCATCGAGCATGAGGGTGGTGCCGGGGTTGGCTCGGATCATGGCGATGCGAAGTGGCGAAGAGGCCGGAAGCACCACCGGTCGGAAGGCCAGGCTGTGGGCCGCGTTTGCGGTGACCACCACGCAATCGAGATCGGGATGGACGATCGGTCCGCCCGCCGAGACGTTGTACGCAGTCGATCCCGCGGGCGTGGCGATGATGATGCCGTCACCGGAAAGACGTGGACCGATCTCTTCGCCGGCGGTGAGGTGCAGTTCGATCATCCGAAACGGAGGTCCCGCGGTGATCACGCAGTCGTTGATGGCCACCCCGACATGCTTCGGCTCACCGCCGTCGTCGGAGAGGGAGGCGGAGAGGACCAGCCGCTCGCGAATCGGTGCGCTGCCGTTGAAGACCAAGGGAGCAGTCTCGACCAAGGTCTCCCAGTCGAACTCCGCGAGGAAGCCGAGGCGTCCGAAATTCACTCCCAGAAGGGCGATGCCGCGATCGAGCACCCGCCGGGCCTGGCCGAGCAGCGTGCCGTCCCCGCCGAGGACGACGGCAATCTCGGCGTCGAGATCGGCGGGAAGCGGATCGTGACTGGCTTCGAACTCGCCCACGAAGTGCACATACGGGCTGAGCACGCGGCGCACCTCGTCGACGTGCGCGGCGATCTCCGGTCGAGACCGGCTGGCGAGGAGGATTGCGCGGGGTACGGCCAAGGAAGGGCCGATGGTAGCGGCAACCTCAGACCCATCGGCGCGGCACACGCGATGGAGCCGGTGGAGGAGTGGGAGGCAGTTCTGGAGGCGGGCCAGGCGGCAGATCCACTGCCATCGTCCTCCGGTAGACTTGCCGCCCCATGATCGATCTCAAGCAGCTTCGCGAGACTCCTGAGCGCTTTCGGCAGGGCGCCCGCGACAAGAACATGAACGTGGATGTCGAGGCCCTGATCCGACTCGATGAAGCGCGCCGCGTCGTCCTCACCGAGCTGGAGCAGCGCCGCGCCGAGCAGAATCGCTTCTCCAAGGAGATCGGCCCGCAGCTCGGGCGGCTGAAGGGGCAGCTCAAGAGCGCACCCGGCGCGGATCGCGACGCCCTCGAGTCGCAGTTGCAGGACCTCGAGCTGCGGCCCGCAGCCCTCAAGGCCGAAGTGCAGGCCTTGGAAAGGCAGCTCGCCGAGATCGAGCCGGCATTCAACGAACTCTGGCTCGCGGTTCCGCAGCCGCCGGCAGCCGACGTCCCCCGCGGGACCGGGGCCGACGACAACGTCGAGAGCCGCCGCTGGTCGCCTGCGGGATTCGATCCCAACCAGACCTTCGCGGCCCAGCGCGGCTTCGCTGCGAAGACCCATCTGGAGCTGGTCCGCGACCTCCAACTGGTCGACTTCGAGCGCGGCGTGCGAATGGCTGGAACGCGTCACTACGTGCTCACCGGCATGGGCATGCGGCTGCATTCGGCGGTGCTGCGCTACGCCTTCGACACCATGGTCGAGCAGCATGGTTTCACCCCCGTGTCGGTTCCGGTGATCGTGCGCGAGGAGTGCATGGTCGGCACCGGCTTCTTCCCGGCGGGCCGCGAACAGGCGTACCACATCGAGGAAAGCAGGCGCAACGCCGGGCACGATCTCTTCCTCACCGGAACCGGCGAGGTCGGATTGATGGGTCTGCACAGCGACGAGATCCTCGACGGCGGCACCCTGCCGCGGCGGTACGTCACGGTGTCGACCTGCTTCCGGCGAGAAGCCGGCGCCGCCGGCAAGGACACCGCCGGTCTCTACCGCATCCACCAGTTCGACAAGGTCGAGCAGGTGGTGATCTGTCGCGCCGACGACGCCGAGCAGCGGCAGTGGCACGCCACGATGCTGGGGTACGTCGAGTCGATTCTCCAGTCGCTCTCGCTCCCCTACCGCCTGCTGACCTGCTGCACCGGCGACCTCGGACCCAAGAACGAGGCGATGATCGACATCGAGTGCTGGATGCCGGGTCGCGGTGAGAACGGCCCGGACGGCCGACCCCTCGGCGGCTGGGGCGAGACCCACTCCGCCTCGCGGCTGGGCGACTTCCAGTGCCGACGCCTGAATCTGCGCTATCGCGACGGCGACGGGAAGAGCGTCTTCTGCTTCTCGCTCAACAACACCGTCGCGGCCAGCCCGCGACTGCTGATTCCGCTGCTCGAGATCCACCAGAACGCCGACGGCTCGGTGACCATCCCCGTCCCGCTTCGCAAGTACGTCGGCGGCCTCGAGCGAATCGAGCCCAAGTCGGCGTGAGAAGACAGAGCGAAGCGCTCACACACTCCGTCCGTCCACGCTCGCCTTCAGCAATCGCTCGGCCTGCTCGGGGGTGATGTTGCCCTCGGCGACGTAGGCGGCGATCTCCCGGCGGCTTCGCTCGCGGGACGAGGTGGTCATGACGTTGGCGATGGTCTTGACGACGGTGATGATCACCGACGTCAGGAAGATCAAAGACATCAGGAAGACGCCGAAGTGCTCGTCGAAAGTCTGGATCAGAGTGGGAAAGCCCATCGCAGTGCTCCCTCGTGGAACTGGGGAAGGTAGGCCACTCTGTAAGGATTGAGGCCGCGTCGATTTCACTCGCGGCTCCAGGCCAGGCCTCAACGCCGTCGATTCCAGCCTCGAGGCGGGTCCAGTCGGGCGGTGGCAGGTGCGCCGATCAGGCGTGCCGGTCCCTCCGCCACGAACGGGTGTTCACCGAAGCGATGGAAGACCAGGTAGAGCTCCCAGGTCGGCTCGGCTGCGGAATCGAGGAGATAGGCGGTCCCGGCGAGCTCTCCGGCGACGGGCTGGTCGTCTTCGGCCGTGAACCGCGGTCCGCTTGCACCGGCGGCGTCATTGAGAAGCACAATCAACCGCCCGCGCATGGCCACGAATTCCGCCTGGGTCGCGCGGCTGTGGTTGCGCAGCCCGGCGAGGCTCACCGTGGTGGTCTCGCCACGAATGACCGGAAGGGCCTCGACCACCGCGCGAGCTCCGGGGTCGACGACTGGGGCCGCATTCGAACTCCCCGCGGAGCCTTCGGCGTTGGACTCGACATTTCCGCTCGCCGTCCCCCCGCTCGCGGCGGAGGCCCTGCCCTCTTCGAGCCGATCGTCTCCCGCGGCTCGCGACGAATCACCGCCTATTCCGAGTTCGCTCGCGTTGACCGCGGTCACCGCGTCGCCCGCGCGTGCGGCGCTGGCGGAGGGCTCGGGGTGAATCTCGGCCTTGACCACGGTCTCGTGCGAGCGCGAGTGCAGATCACGCCGGTCACGACGCCCGCCCTCGGACGCGCGGGACTCGGTCCGGGCCCTATCTGTTGTGCATCCCCCAATCCCAACCACGACTGGTCCGCACAGAAGAAGGATCGAGAGCACCGCGCCACAGGCGCCGCCCTGCAGCCACACCGGCCCACGAGCCAGTCGCGGGAAGCACCGCGCGAATTCGATTGCGTCCATGAGAGTGTGGGACCGAGGGCGACTCGGCCGATAGAGGAGATCGCGGCGAAGGGCCGCGCAGGAGTGCGCAAGGATGCTCACGAAGCAACTCATCATCGACGAGATCAGGCAGGTCAACCGGAACGCTCCGTTTGAGTGGCTGAGCCTATTCAGTGACGGGCAGCTCCGGTCGTATCTCGAGCACCTTCAGGTGGCGATCGAGCCGCGTGGTCGAAACAGCCGCTGGATCCGCGACGGCATGCTTCCGAGCGTGGTCTGCGCCTCCACGAGCGACGAGCTTTTCTAGACCGCGCCTGGGGGCTTCGAGTTGAGCGCCGCACCACCGTGCGACCGCGTGCCCGAGGTTGGGATCGCTTCATGGCGATTGCTGCCGGGGATCAACGCAAAAAACACACAGTGACGGCGATCCGCTCGTGGTCGGGATTACATTCCGGCCTCGACGAGCAGAGGCGGGATCGGACCCTCACGGGTCAGGAAACGGGTCGTGGGGACCCCAATTGCCAGCCGCCTGTGCTCGTCGCGTTGCCGGCTCTGTTCGAGCCGGCCCTGCACTGCACCTTCCCCCCAGTCTGCCCTGTCGGCCGCCCGGCTTTTCGCTCGGCGCCTCGTCGGTCCGCGTCGTTCGCCGCGGCCCCGGCGATCGATGTCGCCCGCGCCCCGTGGCGCGGCCCTGCACCCTTTCGAAGGCCTGCGGCACGTGCCGCGGCTCCATCGAATCGAGGAACTCCACCGTGATCGCTCTCAACCCCCGCCGGCAACGACTCGAAGAGATGCTCGGCTACGCCGCGATCTATCGGGACTGGACGATGCGCGAACTTGGCGAAGCCCTCGAGCGCGATCCCAGCAACCTGATTCCGGACAGCGGAATCCCCAAGGTCGATCTCGCCCGTCGTCTGGCCACCGCCCTCGACTGGCCTCTGGCCGAGCTCCTCGATGTGCTCGAGCACGATGTCGACTCGGCCGCAGTCCGAAGGAGTCGGGCGGATCGACCAGCGCCGGAGGTGGTCGAACTCGTGCGACAAGGCCGTCACGCGGAAGCCATCCAGACCATCCAGGATGCGCTCCGCGATCCCGCGGATCGATGCGGACGAGCGGCGCTTCTCGTGCGCCTGGCCGATGCCTACCGCCGCGACGGACAGTTCGTCGAGGGACGGGCGGTCGCGGGCGAGGCGGTCAGCAGTCTCAGCGCCGACAGCAGCAATCTCGTCGAACCGCTGCGTGGCGAGGCCCTCTGCCTCCGTGGCCTATGCGGGCGCGATCTGATCGAAGGCGCGACCGAGGACTGCGACGGCCTGGGTCGGGCGGCGCTGAGCGACCTCGAATCGGCGCGGGTCCGACTCTCGATCTCGGATGGATCGCGGATTGGAGCGTGGCCGGACACTCCGACACGGCGCGGGGCACTGGCCTTCGTCGCTGCCGGCGCCGTCCTTGAACTCGACGCCATGCTCGAACCCGACCGAGCCGCCGGCGCCCTGGCGACGCTGATCGACTCGCTCGAGGAGATCGTCGAGATCGAGGCGTGCCCGAATCTCGATCGCCTGGAGGCGCATGGCTGGCGGTGCGTCTTCGGGTTCGCGATCGCCGAGCGGGCGCTCCGCGACCACCAGCGACTGCATCAGACCCTGGCGATCCTGAGCAACAAGGCCGACGAGATCGCCGGAAGAGTCGAGTCGTGGGCCTTGCGCGAGCGGGTCCTGATCCTCGAGTGCCGTCGCCGCGACGAGCTGGAGCGTTGGACGGGCCGTGAAGAGGAGTGGCTCCTCGATCGAGAGGATGTGCGGGTGGTGATCGGCTGCATCGGTTCGAGCCGCCGATTCCGCTCCGTCGGGCTCTCGATCCTCCGCCGCGCCACCCTTCTCGAGGCTTCGCTCGACTCCGCCCGTGGACGCGAGCGAACCCGAGGGGCCGTGGCCGCGCGGCCGCGGACGAACACGGCCTCACCGCCGCTGCCGCGGTAGCGACTTCTTTGTGGGCGCGGCGCGGCTTCCGCATCGGTACCCTGCGAGGTCGTCCGGCTCACTCCTTCCGCACCCCATGCCAACGCCCGCGCCAGCACCGTCCGTGGCCCCAGGCCCGCAGATCGACGCCGCACCGCCGCGGCTGGGTCGCTATGACTTCGCCCGCAGCAATCGCAAGCTCGGCGAAGGTGGCATGGGACAGGTCTGGCTGGCCTGGCATGACGTCCTCGGCCTCGAGCGCGCCGTCAAGGTTCCTTCGGTCCGGTTCACCCGCGACCCGAACTGGCGCCTCGACATGGTGCGTGAAGCCCGGATGCTGGCCAATCTCAGCCACCCGGCGATCGCCCGCTTCTACGAGTTCGTCGAGGACGGCGAGCGCTGCGGTGTGGTGATGGAGTACGTGAGTGGCCGCACACTTCGAGCCGAGCTGAATCGACGTCGGGCGCTTCCGCTCGCCGACGCACTCCGGATTGCCCGGGTGATCGCCGATGCCCTCGACACCGCCCATCGCAGCGCCCTGCGGATCGTGCACTGCGATCTCAAGCCCGGCAACATCATGCTGACGGAGTCGGGCGAGGTGAAGATCCTCGACTGGGGCATTGCCCGCCGCGAAGCGGCCGAGGAGTCCGCGGCGCCGTCGAGCGAGTCCATTCGGTTGACGGTCGAGGTGCATGCAGACGAAGAGCGCGGTCGATTCGGCACGGTCGGCTATGTCCCGCCGGAAGCGATCCTCGGTCAGACCAAGGCGTCGCGGGCAACCGACATCTTCGCCTTCGGTGCGGTGCTCTTCGAAATGCTCACCGGCGAGCGGGCCTTCCCCGGCGCCACCGTCGACGAGAAGTTGAGCCGCACGCTCCGCGGCGAGGTCGACTGGTCGCTCCTGCCCGGCGATCTTCCCGGGCACGTCAGTGGACTCCTCCACCGCCTGCTCGCCCCCGATCCGCGACTGCGCCTTGCCGACATCGGTGATGCCCTGCCCGAACTGACCATCGACGCCCCGATGCGCTCGAGGCGGGGCCGCATCAGAAACAACATTCCCGCACCCGGCTCGAACTTCATCGGACGGCGCCGCGAACTCGCGGAGCTCCGCGGAACGCTCGGTGAACGGCGACTGGTCGTGCTGCGCGGTCTCGGCGGGGTCGGCAAGTCGGCGCTCTCGCTTGAGCTCGCCCACGATCTGATCGACGATCGCCTCGTGGCCGCGTCCGGACTCTTTCGTGACGGGGTCTGGCTTGTGCGCCTGGGATCGATCAGCGACGGCGCCCTGCTCCCGGAGACCATCTCGAGCGCTCTCTCGCTCGGCGGAAGTATCGACGCCGAACAGCTCGTCGACCGACTCGCCGAGTTCCACGCCCTGCTGATCCTCGACCGATGCGAGCATCTCGCCGGCCCCGTCGCCCGCCTCGCGGAGGAGTTGCTGCCGGGCTGCCCCGACCTGCGGATTCTCGTCACCACTCGCTGCGGACTCCCGGCCCGCTCCGCGGCTCAGATCCACCTCGGTCCGCTGCCAACCACCCGGGGCGCAGGCCGTCTTGAACCGCGAGACGCCAGGGAGCTCGATGCGGTTCAGCTCTTTCTGCAGCGAGCCCAGGGACCGTTCCGCGGCTTCACCCCGACCGACCGCGAGATCGGAACCATTCTCGACATCTGCTCGAGGCTCGATGGCGTGCCGCTCTCGATAGAGATCGCCGCTGGCTTCACCTCGCACTGGGACCTCGAGACGCTCCTCCAGCAACTCGATTGCGTGCTGGCGACTCCCGTCGATCGGGCGCGGGCAGGAGCATCGGCCGCGGCCGCGAACAGAGCCACTCTGAACGAAGCGGGTTCGGTCGAGGCCCGCTCCGAGGACGCCCAACGAGATGCCGGCACACTCCCGGGCGGCGACAGCACCCTTGAATCGGGCGTCGAGATCGCCGTCGACAGCGCTCTGGAGTCGATGGTGGCCTGGAGCGTCGAACGACTCGATCCACCGCGCCGCGAGCTCCTCGACCGTCTGTCGGTCTTCCGCGACGGCTGGACCCTTCAGGATGCCCGCGCCGTCTGCGGGTGCGCCGACCGCCCGGGCCTCGCTCCGGAGCGCATCCCGATCCTTCTCAGTGAACTGGTCGACGCGGCCCTGGTCGAATTCGAGAGACCCGACGGTTCGGCCCGCTATCGCATGCTCTCGCCGGTGCGACGCCTCGTGGAAGCAGGCTTCGAGCGCAGCGCCGCCGAGAGCCCTCGCGATTCGGAGGGGTCCGCGGCGACCGCATTGAGCAGGCTTCGGCCAGCCGCCGATTGCATCCGCACCCTTGACGACGCCCGCGAACGCCACCGCACGCACTTTCTGTCCCTTCCCCGCTGCGTCGCCGAAGGTCCCTCGCTGCGGCACGCGGCGTCATCATCGCTCCACGGTCGGCTGGAGCCGCTGGTTCACGAGTGGGGCAATCTCCGCGCCGCCATGGCCGCGACCCTGGCCTCTTCTTCGGACGATGGTCGCCGCGCCGAGGCTGCGGCATTCGCCATCGATCTCCATCGATTCCTGCTCGCCCGCGGACTCCACCGCGAGGGCCTGGCGATGCTCGACCAGGTCATCGCCTGCTGCTGCATGCCGGCAGCGTCGAGCGGCGCCGCGAGCGAATCGGAGCGGGAACGCGCCGGCGCCCTGATGCGCGCCCGCCTTCTCAACGCCGCCGGCATCCTCGCGTGGCAGGCGCTCGATCTCGACCGGGCCGAGCGACACTGCCTCGACGCGATCTCGATTCTTGAGGAGATGGGCATGCAGGATGAGCGAATCGCCCGGGTCCAGATCAATCTCGGGTTGGTCCACAAGGAGCGAGCGGCCCCCGATCCCGCCATCCGCTGCTTCGACACCGCCTGCGCAATCGGCGCCCGCATCGGCAGCACCGCGGTGATGGCGGAGGCCCGGCTCAACAGCGGTGCCACGCTGCTGGAGGCAGGGCGACTGAACGACGCCGCGGAGTCGCTCGACCAGGCCATCGCCGCCCTCTCCCCGCTGACCGAGCATGAGGAGTTTCTTGCCGAGGGACTCCACCTCCGGGCCCGCATCGATGTCGAGCGCGGCTCGATCCGCACCGCCGCCCAGCTTCTGATCCGAGCGCTTGGCAGCTTCCGCGAGCTCGGGAATCTCACTCGCCTCTGTCTGGCCTCGCGGACCGTCGCCCGGCTGGCCCAGTCCGTCGGAGCTCTCGACGACGCCACCGTGCTCCTGGTCGGATCGTCGACCATGTCGCGTTCGATGGATGTCCGGCTGCGCTATCCCACCGCCCGAGACGAAGCCGCGATCCTCGAACACGCTCGACAGATGCTGGGCGAGGCGGGGTTTGCGGAGGCCCTGCGGCGCGGCGAGAGCATCGATCCGGCGGGGCTCTTCGAACTTGCCGAGCGGGTCAGCCGGCGGATCAGCACGCTGGGCACCGGGCTGGTCTGATCGTTCACTTGATGGCGTCGTCGCTCACCGCAACATCGTCGGGCTCGGCCACGCCCAGCTGACGACGCAGGGCTTCGAGCTGCTTCTTGAGCATCCGAACCCGCAGCAGGCTCTTCACTCGGATGAGCAGTTCCAGCTTGTTCACCGGCTTCGACAGGAAGTCGTCGGTCCCGCTCTCGTGGGCCCGTTCGTAATCCCCGATCTCGTGCAGGGCGGTCACCATGATCACCACGATGTCCCGCGTCCGGGGATTGGACTTGATCTTCTGGCAGACCTCGAACCCGGACATCCTCGGCATCATGACGTCGAGCAGGATCAGGTCGGGCTGCTCCTCTTCGATGGAGCGAACCGCCTCGAGTCCATCGCGGGCGGTCCGGATCTCGCAGGGGAGCGACTCCAGGTAGGCCTGCATGAGTTCGAGGTTCTGCGGGTTGTCGTCGACCAGCAGGATGACTCCCCCGCGAAGGTCGTTGGGGTGGACCTCGGGGAACGTGCCAGAGTCGTGGTTATCGGCGCCGAGGTCGGGCATGGGGTTGAGGCTGGTTGAATCGGCTCGACGGCCCGAGGGCTCGACGAACGCGGTCGGACCGGGAGTGAGACTGACCCAACCCGATCGGCCGGGATCGTACACCTCTGTGGGGAACCCGTCGATCCTGCCCGCGGGGAGCCGCGGAACTCTCGTCGGCCAGAGCGCAGACCCGCGCAATCCCGACGCGAAGGGCGGCCAATTGGCGGGATTGCCTGCGATCCTGCTGACCGATGGCGGACCCCCGGTCACGTGGAAACTCACCCGACGTTGCGTGTCCTGACCGCGCCTGATCCGCCTGATCCGCCTGATCCGCCTGATCCGCCTGATCCGCCTGATCCGCCTGATTGCGGCCCCTGCTCCCGAAGCCTCCCCCCCCAAACGTGCCGCCACCGACGTCCAACGGGGCTCAATTATCCTCTGTTCTGGTCAATTCAGGCGTGATCTTTGCAATTACTCCTATTACACTGCCGACGTTTGTTGAAAAGTTTTTTCTCCACGCTCGGTTTGGTGCGCGCCGATTGGCCATCAGCGGATGGCCCGGGTGTGCAGACTCCTGGTGGGGTGACGACGCGACGGTGGCTATGTCCAAGTCTCGCAATACTTTTTCGCCACTCATTCCTTGGGCCGATCGGTTCAACCGACCGACCGCTGATCGACTTGGCGCGGCACTGCCGCCCGGGTCGTCAGGGCCCTACCGACAAGCTCGACGCATGCTCCATGAAATCGGACTCGTCTCCGAGGTCGCGGCATGGCGCGGCGAGTGTTGGAAGTGGACCGTCGAGTTCCGAGCCTTCCCCGCCGGCGAAACCATGGCGATCCTGGTGCCAGCACCGGAGAACCCGCAGCTCGCCCTCCCGCTCACCCGTGAGTTCCTCGAGAGCCTCCCGCTGAAGCGCCTCAAGAGGGGCGTTCGCGAAGGCCTCGAGCTCGCCAGTGAACCATTCGACACCAATCTCGCGATCTGGTCGCTGGCGCCGGGGCCGCTGATCAGCGATCTGCATGACCTGCTGCTGCGACGCGTGCGGCATCTGGCGCGGAAGACTGGTTGATTTGAGCGCTCCGTTCGGCCCTCCGGGCCGGAGTATTCAGAGCGCTCCGTAGCGGCCTCCGGGCCGGAGTATTCAGAGCGCTCCGTTCGGCCCTCCGGGCCGACACTCGCTTTCGCGGGGGCGACGCGGGCGGGTTGAGCGCTCCGTTCGGGCCTCCGGGCCGGAGTATTCAGAGCGCTCCGTTCGGCCCTCCGGGCCGAAGTATTCAGATCGCTCCGTAGCGGCCTCCGGCCGCACACTCGCTTTCGCGGGGGCGACGCGGGCGGGTTGATCGCTCCGTTCGGGCCTCCGGGCCGAAGTAGTCAGAGCGCTCCGTTCGGGCCTCCGGGCCGAAGTAGTCAGAGCGCTCCGTTCGGGCCTCCGGGCCGACACTCGCTTTCGTGAATTCGAGACGTGCGCTGCGCGATGGGTGCCACGCAACGCCGTGGACGAATTTCGCCGTCGCGAGCAGAAGCCGTGGAGCGGCGAGAATGCGCCGCCGTCGTCGCACCCGACGCAGCCACTCCGCGCGCGTAGCCACCCGTGCAACCCACTGCTGCCCCCTGAACGGCCGCGCAGCGGCCGCGCTGCCCCCTCGTCCTCACGGCGCCACCCACCGTCCGTCTCGCCAGATCGGTCGGGTGGGGTCGACCGAGAGCAGCTCGTCGAGTCGGCCGAGGTCCACTTCGGTCAGCGGACGATCGTTGTCGAGGAGGAGATCACTCGACCACGGTCGCGCCCGGCCGGCGAGCACGCCGACTTCGATTCGCAGCATGTTGCCCACGGCACTCGCGGAGAGCGCCGGCCGCGCCTGCCCCCGGTAGCTCCTGGCGTCGCTGCGGAATCGATCGGCTCCACCGTCGAGATGACGACCGTACCGCTCCAGCATCGCAGCGACTTCCGGCAGTTCGAGCAGCTTGAGGACCCGTGGCCCGAGACCGCGGCGATAGAAGCTGAACATCTCCGAGAGCGCCACGCCCCCCTCCCGCGATGCTCCCCCCAGAGACCCCTGGCTGAAGTCGGGTGCCACTCCACCGCGGCGATCGAGAAGCGCCGCCGCGGTCGTGAAACGAGCCCGCGTCGCAGGATCGTCGGCGAGATCGGCCAAGGCCAGGCAGGCGGAGCGCCCGAACTGCTCGCCGGAGAGGGCCCCGGCGAGACCGAAGAGATGACGGGCGAGGCGCCGCTCCTCCTCGCTCGCGGCCGAGTCGGCCACTTCCTCGGCGAGCTCGAAATACTCGCGCGGTCGTGACGGGGCCAGCAGGAGCAGTCGCGCGGACCAGCGCGAGGCCCTGATTGGATTCGTCGGGCTGATCGGATTGCTCGGCTGCTCGGGCCGAGGGGCCCCGCTCTCCGCGTTCTGCGCCGCCGCGACCGCCCTGACCGGTGCGAGCGGCAAGAACGGAACCAGCGCCAGGGCGAGGCACGTCCCCATGATCGCGTGACACAATCTCCTCAGGGGTTGGGCGTCGGCGCTGACCGGCCCCGCCTTGATCTGACGACGCTCGTGGCATTCGCTCATGGGCGCCCCCTCGGTGGAGCTCTGGAGGCCGGGCTGCCCGGCGGTGAAATCTGCGGGGGCGCGGGTCGCGTTGCCGGCTCGCTCCGCGTGGGTCTGCCGGGCGCAGCACCATCCGGCGTCGGGGTCGACTCCGAAGGCGGCGCGGGCGCCATCTCCTCGCCAGGCTCGCCACCTGGGTCGAGTGCTCCACGCGGCGCCGAAGTCACACCGTCGACTCGACCGCCGACCAGCAGAATCTCCCACAGTCGCGTCAGCGCCAGCTCCGTTCGAAGCGACTGTTCCAATGCCGACCTGGACTGGGCGCGGTTCTGCGCCGCCTCTTCGATCACCTCGGCAATCGCCGCACGCAGGGGCGGCACCGCTGCGCTGAAGATCAGTGCGGCGTATTCGAGGTGGCTGACCTGATCGGCGACGAAGCCGGTGATCGAACCAGAGGCCAGTCGTTGACGAAGCGCCCGTCGCCGATCGAGTTCGGGAAACGGCGCCGGGTACGGCGCCACCGCAATCGTCGCCTCCGCTCGGGCTCGCCAGCCATCGACGAGGCGAGCCATCGACTCGGACGCGCCCGAGCCCATCGCCGAAGGTTCGATCCCGCTGCGCGCCAAGAGCTCGAGTCGTCTGCGCATCACCTCGGCAAGCCGCTCGGCCAGCAGGTCGATCTCCGATTCCGAACTCGGGCGCAGTCGCAGCAACTGCATGAGCAGAGCCAGCCGCGCCTGTCGGGTCCAGGTCGCATCGCGGGCCCGTGGCAGCGAGCTCTCGGTGATGGCTCCGATCACCTCGGAGAGTTCGTCGGTGGGGCCGGCCTCGGCGAGCTGGTCCAGAAGTTCCTGCACCACGGTCGGTCCGTAGCGAAACGACTCCGCCAGCACCGCCCGGGCCACCGAGCGCACCTCGGCGCTGCTTCCGCGGAAGGCCGCCCGCACCAGGGTCTCGGCATCGCGCGGACCGAGGTCACCTCCGGGGAGCGTGCGGAGCTGTCGAAGGATCGCGAGTCGCTGATCGAGGCTGCGCTCGGTGGCTTCGAAGGCCGTGGTCCACTCGCCGTCGACGCCGCTGGGCACACCGCGCGGAATGCCTGCCGAGTTGAGCCCCGGCGGCCACCGCGTGGTGAGGTCGGCGCCAGCGGCGCCGGGGCGGGCCTCGACGATCTCGCCGACGATCTCCCGCGCTCGCCGCTCCTGACCGACTTCGAAGGCCTGTGCCGCTTCGTTGAGCATCGCCGCGAGAATCAGAATGCGCATCGCCGACCGGGCGTCGCGGGCCCCCGCCACCGCTCCCTCGATGGAGCGCACCGCACCTCGCCACTCCTCGAGCGCCTCCGCGCTGACCATGATGGTGCGTGGCACTCCCGCTTCGACTTCGGTCGGTTCGAGCCATCGCGAATCGATCCGAACTGCCAGGGCGGTCCGAATCTCGTCAGTCGCCGCCCAATCCAGAACCAGCTCGGTGCCGAACCAGCGCACGCCGCGTTCGCGAGCCATGAGGCTGGTCAGCACCCAGAGCGACTCGGTCGAAACCCGCGGATCGCCGAACCACGAGAGCACTTCGCGGCGCACAGCCGGGGCGTCGTTGAAGTCGAGCATCTGCACCAGCCTGCCCATCAGGTCGCTCGGTGGGCCAGGCTCGGTGAGGTCGTTTCCCGAGTGCAGCAGAAGCGCGAGCGCCCGCACCAGAGCTTCCTGCAGCGCTTCGGTTCCGCGGACGGCGCGCTGGGCCTCGATCCACGCCTCCCACTCGTCGGCGAAGGCGTCGTTGCCGCGGAGTCGCGCGACCATCTGGGGAGCCGCGACATCGAGCCACCGCGCCGCCCCGTCGGCGAAACCGCGCACGCCGCCGTCGACGGGAACGACCAGGCTCTGCGTCAGCAGCTCACCTGCCCGCTGCACGATGCCCGGAGGCAGCAGCGCCGCGTGTGTGACGATCCGGGCGAGGACGCCCGCACGGAAGGCCGCGAACCAGAGTTCCATGGGCTCGCGCGGCACTCCCGCGGGCTCGAACGCCTTGAGCAGGCGATCGCCCATGGTCGGGGCATCGACCCCCCGCAAGGCAAGCGAGAACTGCGTGGCGATGGCATCACGAAGCGTCGAGTCCATCAGCGGCCAGCACCGTCCGGCTTCCGCTGCGGCCGCGAACCACTCGCGCTCGACGGCAACCGAAGTCTCGTCGCGCCCGACAGTGATCCGCCGCGACAAGGTGTCGATGAGCGCGGGAAGACCGCGGGCCCGCTCCAGAAGCTGCAGCGCTTCCGGCGGCCGCCGCTCGCCGTCGAATCCCGGTGGACGCGGGAACTTGGCTAGAACGACTTGTCCCGGCGCGAAGGTCGGTGGCTGCGGCGAACGGCCCGTGTCTGGAAGCGGCGCCTCGGGAGTGAGCGGGTCCGCGATGGCGGCGCCGGAATCAACCACTGCGGGGGTGTCGACCGCAGCCGGGCCCTGCCTGGGCGTCGGCTCGACCAGCAGCACCCGGATCAGGAGATAGACCATCACCAGAGTGATGACCGAGAAGATGGCGCCGACCCGGATGCGCGGGCCGAGCCGCTCGCTGGTGAGTTCCTCCCCGAGCCGCTCCTCGACAGTCTCGAGCAACGCCTCGATGCGCGACGGCGGGGCGTCGTGCCGAGCCGCTTGGAGCAGGGCCGCACCTTCGTTCATCTCCGCGAAGTTCGGCCGCGCTCCGGAAGTTCGAACGTGGGCCGCGAGCCCGGCCATCACCCGCATCAAGCCGTCGACGCCGATTCCCTGCTGCGCCGCCAGAGCCACCAGACGAGCTCGACTGTCGGCGTTCCATCCACCGTTGGCCACGAGCACCGCAAGGACCATGCGGTCGAAGGCAGTCAGCCGCCGCGGCGCGACCAGGCGCGCTGCCAGATCCGGCTTGACCGGTTGAGTGGCGGCGCGCCTGACCTCCGCCAGGGGATGACCGCGCGGTGGCTGCGGCGGGCTCTCAATTGGCGTCGAGGGAGTCTGGCGCTCGTCGGCGGCGCGGCGAGCGCTTTCGGGCGCCACCGGCGACGCGGGCGCGGAGGTCCGCGGCGTCGCCGCGGATGTCGGGTGAGGCGTCGTCTCGACCGGCCGCTTCGCCGGTGCGCCGCGACCCATCAACTTTACGAGCCGGGCAGCGGCCTGCTCGACGCGGGCCCGGACCATCGCGGCGTCGGGACTGTCCCGATCGGGATGGCGATTCACGCGGGCGATGCGCTCGGCCAGCGCCGACTGCACGTTGGCCGCCGTGAGTGGCGCCGGTGCCGGCGGAAGCCCGAGGAGGGTGCGGTCGTCGGCATCGACGGCGGCCCCGAGAAAGCGTCGCATCGCCGGGATGCTCATGACCCGCCTCCTGCCGGGGCGGAGACCGGTTGATCCGCGGGTGCGCCGGCCGGAATCCTGGCATCGAGAGTGCGAAGCCGCTCACGCCAGGGCTCCGGACCGTACTCGGGGTGCAGGGCCTTGTGCTGGTTCATCACGTCGCGGGCGCGGGCGGGCTCGGTCTGGTTGAGAACGGTCAGCAGCCGCCACTTCGCCTCGAACCAGAGGTCGGTTCCAGTCTGCGCGCCGGCCAGCAGCGTGCGGAGTCGCTCGAGGGCCTTCTCGTTCTCGCCGACCCCCTGGGCGAGCACCGCCCCCCAGCGCAGGAGGAGCGCGTCGCTTGGGCGCACGGAGAGAATCACGTCGGCGCGGGCCAGCGTCTCCCGAGCCAGGGCCGCATCGTTGTTCTGCTGCCACCATCGACCGCCGGCCTCCACCACCGATTGCAGCGCAGGGATGAGTGTCTGGTCGGTGAGCGCCGCCTTCATCGAGGCCGGATCGTCGATCGATTCGGCTTCGGCGAGCACTCGTCGACCCCACTCGACCACCGGCGCCAGCAGCTCGGCGCGATCTGCACCCGCGGGTCCTGCGGCCCGCCAGCGCTCGACGGCGTCACGGAACATCACCCGATGCACGGCCCGACCCCAGTCCGGCGTGGCGCGTTCCCCCAGTTCGGAGGCCAGTCGTTCGGCGGCCGCAAGATCGTCGAGGGCCAGGAACGCCTGCAGTCTTCGAAAGCGAAGCTCATCGGCAATCGCCAGCGTGTCGACGGCGTGCCGGACGGTCAGGGCCTCGAGTCGATCGAGGAGCGTGATGGCCAGTTCAGGGCGCTCAATCGATGCGTCGAGGGCAACCTCGACCGCCTGACGGGCGCGGATCAGGTGGGACTCCTGCGCGACCGGCGAGAGTTCCGTGAACCTGGCCTCGTCCTCTTCGAGAAGCGGCACAGCCACCGCGAGCAGCCGCCTGGCGGATTCGGCCCGCGCCTGACCCGTTCCGGTGCGCACCAGCTCGTAGAGGATCTGCACCGCGCGGCGCTGGGCGTCGGCGTGCAGAGTGCTGTTGGGCGGCACCGCGAGGAGCTGTTCGACCAGCGCCGGACTGGCCGGCTCGCTCCCGCGGGCCCGGCGGAGCACGAGCTGCGGGGCCCGCTGACTCGACGGATAGCTTGAGAGAAAGCGGGCCACCAACTCCTCGAGCTGAGTGGTCGTCTGCGGATCGCGGCGTTGCTGTTCGAGGCGGTCGAGGCAGACGATGGCCATCCACAGCGACTCGGCGCCGTCGGCAGCGCCCTGCCGCGCCGCCGCCTGCTCGAAGTGCCCGGCTGCATCGCGGAGTCGATTGGCGTAGTAGCGACACCATCCCAGCAGCACTTCGGCGGCCGCAGCGGCCTCGGGGAAATTGGTCACATCGGGCTCGCGCAGTCCGGCGAGAAGTTCGCTCGCCGAAGACTCGTAGAGCTCGATGGCCTGCTGATCGGCAGTCGGCTCGTCGGCGGGATTGGCCGACTCGTCGACGCTGGACCGCGCCTGCGTCGGCTGAGCCTGAAGGGCCACCACTGCATGCCGTGCCCGGGCGGCGTCGAATCGCTCCACCCCGCGCACATAGCGCAGAACGAAGCCGCGCTCGCCGAGCGCGGTGATCCCGAAGCGCTTGGCCAGGTCGAGCACCTGGGCCAGTTCGCCGCGACCGGCCAGGGCCGCCACCGCCTTGCCGGCGAGCGCTCCCGCGGCGGCTGAGGATGCAGCCGACTCGAGTCCGTGTGCTGCGGCGAGCCGAATCCACGGCGCCGGCGCCGGATCGGGCGCCGAAAGCAGTCGATCGAGTTCCGCCGAGGCCCCCTCCCAATCGCGTCCGTCAATCAGCGCCGCGAGGCGCCACGCCGGGGCCTCGCGGAGCAGCGGCTCGAAGGTGTTGGGATGGTCGAGAAGGGCAATCCACTCGATGGCCAGCGCTGGTCGCTGCAGAATTGCGCGGGAAAGCCCCAGTCCGAGGATTGCCCGGGCAAAGGGCTCGATCGCCCGCAGATCGACGGAGACATCCGCAGGCGACGGCGCCGCCACACCGGTGTCGAGCAGTTCGATGAAGAGTCCTTCAGCTTCGCGCACGCGCTCGGACTCGCCGCTGATCCAGCCCGAGTAGTACGCGCTCCAGCCGACCAGGAAGGTGGCTTGGGAGACGAGGCGTCCGGCCTTCTCGACATCATCGGCGAGGATCGTCGCGTCCACGCCGCCGGCGCGGGAGAGCTTTCGCTGTCGCAGCGTGAGGGTGTTCTGGAGTTCCTTCCGCAGGGCTCGCAGTTCCGGAATGATGCGATCGAACGTGGCTTGAGCGACCGCCAGTTCGGCTGGGCTGGCCAGTCGAAGGCGGTGTCGTTCGGCGGTTCGGCTCGCGGCCCGCTGGCTGGCACCCAGAAGCGCAAGACGCAGCTCCTCGGCCTCGCTTCCACTGACGCTCTCGAGCAGCTTCATTCCGCGGGCGTCGAGATCGGCGACCAGCGCCGCGTCGGTCTCGACTTCCAGCAGCCTGGCGTAGACCGCAGCGAGGCGTGAAGCGATCTGCTGGCGCTGCGGGACGTCGCGGGCCCGCTCCAGCTCGCTCTCGAGATGGGCCGCGAGAAGCGAGGTCAGGGCCCTCGTCTCCAGCCAGGTCGAGACCTCGTCGGCTCGGGCGGATGTTCCTGCAAACGACAGCGCCGCGACCACGAGAGCCGCCGCCCAGCGCCGCGCTCCTGGGATGTCAGTTGCGTTTCCCGGGCACATAGGTCACCTGATCGAATCCCGCGTCACGCCCGGCCTGCAGCGCCGCGGCGGCGAAGCCGACATTGACGCCGTCCTGAACCCGCACGAAGAGGCCGGTGTCCTTGCGAAGATCGCGGAGCGCCGCGGCCAGCGAGTTGCGCTCCTCGAACAGTCGATCGCCCAGCCGATAGCGCGGTCCCGACTCGGTGCGGATCACCTCGACCACCTGCGGCTGATAGTCGTTCGATGGTCCCGCCTCGCTGGTCCGTTCGACTGCGAGATTGGGGCTGAGCCGATCCTCCTGCTGCATGGTCGCGGTGGTCAGCAGGAAGTATGCGAGCAGGAGAAACGTCGCATCGATCATGCTGGCCATGTTGAGAACGACACCGCCGGCTCGGGCTCGCTTGCGCGTGAACCTCATGATCCGCCTCCTGAAGTCGGCGGCGATGTTCCGATCCGAACCGCGGCAAAGCCTGCCTTCTGGAGCCGGCGCAGCACTTCGTTGAGCAGTTCGCTCGAGGCGTCGCGGTCGGCGCGGATCAAGGGCTGCGGCAGCGACTTGCCCTCCGAGACGATGCGCTCGGAGGTGAGCACATCCGCGGCAATGTCCTCCAGCCGGTCGAGCGTGACCTCCTGACCCGACACCAGAATCGTGCCGTCGGCGGGGAGGCTGACGATGAGTCCCGCGGACTCCGCGCTCTCCCGCTGCTCGCCGCGCTCGGCGGGAAGATTCATCGCCACTCGCGAGCGGTCGGCCATCTGGGCGGTGGTCAGGAAGAAGATGAGGAGCTGGAACACGATGTCGATCATCGGCGTCATGTCCAGCGCAAGCATCCGATTGCGCCGATCCCCCGCTCGTGCCGAAGCCGAGAAGTTCACGCCCCGCCTCCTGACGGGCGAGGTGCGCCGACCGGCGACGTCGCGGGTCGACCGCCCGCAGCCGCGGGGGCGGCCTCGAGCAGAATCGCCAACTGCTCCACCGCGGTCGCGGCCTCGGTGGCCACGCTGTCGATGCGATTGCGGAAGTAGGTGAAGGCGGCGACGGTGGGAATGGCCACCACCAGCCCCTGCAACGTGGTGATCAGGGCCAGTGAGATGTTGCCCGCGAGCTGTTCGTAATAGCTGGCGCTGTTCACCGCCCCGAGGGCAACGGTGTCGAAGGCACCGATCATGCCCTGCACGGTGCCCAGCAGACCGAGGAGCGGCGCCACCGAACCGATCACGCCGAGGGCGTCGGTCGAGCGGTAGAACCGGGCGGTCTGCTCCTCCCCCGCCTCCTCCAGGGCCGTCTTCACCTCGAAGGCGCCGAAGGCCGAGCGGAGGTAACGGGTCAGGCCGGCACTCATGATTCGGGTCAGATAGGAGTCGTTCTCGGGGGCCAGGCAGAACTGGAGCGCCTGTTCGACCTCTCCGCGCCCGAGCAGTCCCTGCAGGGCGTCGACCTGGCTCGTCGGGACCACGGCGCTGCGTCGAAGCTGCAGGAGGTGGATCACGCACAGGGCCACCGCCGCCACGCTCAAGGCCACGATCACGTACCCGACGACGCCGCCGCCGGTCACGAACTTGAGAAGCGTGCTGCCACCGCCGGAGTCGGCACCCGCCGCGGCTGCTCCGGCGGCGTCCCCCGCGCTCTGGGCGAGCACGAGGAGGTCGGTGAGATAAAGACCGGCATCTGCAGACATGGAGGCTCCCATTGCGGTTCTGAATTGCGTTTCTGAATCACGGATTTCGGACGGACGAGGGTGATGGCGTTCGCTCCACGGCGATCTCGACGCCAGCAGGCGCCGAACGCCGGAGCGGATGCGCCGGAAACTCGAGGTCGAGTTCGCGGCGCAGGACGGCCGACGATTGCCCATCGCCGTCGCGCCCGACCGCCGCCGCCGCCAGCCACAGGGCAGCGCCGCTCAGGAACGGAAGTCGCCGCGCATCCCGCGCCGGCACATGCAGAAGCTCGACGACTCCGCGCCGACGGAGTGCCGTGTCGGGCTCGCGCAGACGCGAGCATCCGCCGAAGAAACGAAGCCATGCGTCGCTCCAGATGCGGGGCGACAGCAGCTCGTCGCTCCCACCGCCTGCGGACGCTGCCGCAGCGGGCGTGGCCGCGGCCAGCAGTTCGTCGATGCGTCTCCGGGCCGCGTCGCGGGTGGTCGGTTCGATCTGCTGTGCGGCAAGCACCAGTCGCACCAGGGCCGTCGCCGGATCGACCGAGCGGCCCGCGGCCGCGGGTGGGGGATCCGCCATCGCCGGCAGAGTCGGCGATTCCGGCAAGGTGCCCTCGGCGGCGAGCGGCATCGCCAGGGCGTAGAGACCGGCCAACTGGGCCACGGTGTCGTCGGTGCCCGGGGCCGTGCTGATTCGACGAAGCTCTTCGCGGATGCGCTGGGACGCCGGATCGTCCACGAAGACCGGTGGCAGGAGCGGCGCGAGTCCGGACTCGCGATCGATCACCGGTGGCAGCGACGCATAGCTCGAGGTCTGAATCTCGGCGCGGCGCAGGCGCACCACCTCGAGCCAGGGCAGCACCGCAAGAGCCTGATCGGCGCGGGCCAGGCGGCAACGCAGGAGGCCTTCGGCGACGACCAGGGCAGTCTCGCTGGTGCGACCTCGATAGGTCGTGAAGAGTCGCTCGAGAAGCGGCTCGGCCTGCTCGGTGTCGCCGCGCTCGACTCGCGATCGGGCTCGCCAGAGCTGCTCGGCCACCGCCATCTGGCTCGTGACGATGGTCTTGAAGGAGCCCGACTCCACCGACCGAACCCGATCCCACGGGATCACCTGGGTCGCCCCCAGATCGCTTCGGAAGCGCACGCCATCCTCGTCGACTCCCTCGACCTTTCCACGCAGCGCCGGCTCGAGTCCGCGCCGTTCGATGGTGTCGGCGCAGGCCACGCGCGGCGTTGCCCCGATGGCACCGATGGCGACGACCGCGACGAACGTGGCAACAGGCAGGAGCGTGGGAACGATTCGAAGCATGCGTGGCAATCAGAAGCCGGCCGGATTGACGAAGCGGTAGGTCCCGCCGGAGTCGGTGGCGATGCGCTGAAGACTCTCGCGACCGAGCTCGTCACCGAAGGCGATGGTGTGGATGACGACCTTCTTGCCGCGGGAATTCATCCGCGCCACTTCGGCTGGGGTCTCGACGGGGATCTGACCGTCGGTCATGAAGTAGATCACGTCGGGCGGGACATCGAGGGCGAAGACGGCGGCAAAGGCCGGAAGCGGGAAGGTTCCTCCGCTGGGCGCCTGCTGCTCGAGCCAGCGGCGAAGCTTGGCGGTGTCGGCGCGGCGGGCGCGATTCCAGCCCTCCTGCCACGCCGGTCGGAAGACGTCGCTCGAGAAGAGACAGACGTAGAAGAAGGCGAAGTCGGGCAGTTGCTCGACCGAGCGCATCAGCTCGCGCATGGCGACGATGAAGCGGCCGTTGGAATCCATCGATCCCGAGGAGTCGACGATGAAGGCGAAGCGCACGCCCTTTGAGCCAACTCCGAAGAAACTGGTGCCGCCGGCACCGCCACCGAGCCCGGCGCCGGATCCTCCCCCGCCGCCACCCGGCAGCGAGAGCGAACCGGCGCTTCCGGCGTTGAGCTCCGCCGCCGACGGAGTCGCCGCGGCGATGCCCGGGCTGGTCTCGGCGGTCGCCGGCTGGACCGCCTGCATCGAGAGGTCCTGGAAGGGTGTCTCGATCGGCGATTCCTCGAGGTCCTGCTCGGCCAAGGCGGAGAGGGCGATGGTGATCGGCTCGGGTTCGGCCCCTCCCGGACGCGCCAGATAGACGCTCCCCAGATAGATGAGGATGGCGATGTGAATGGGGAGCGAGACCGCCAGACCGATGAAGATCAGCCGGAAGCGGTGCTCCGCGGAGTGGCGACGCCGCTCCCGGTCCATGAGACGCACGGTCTCGGAGAGGCGGGCGTTGGCCGCCTGAAGTTGTGCCCGTGAGGGCCGACGGAGCGATGCGCCCTCGGTCATGGTCTCTCTGTGTACGCCGAATGTCCCCCGCTCCTGCGGGCGCGAGACGATTGATTTTGGATGGTACCGATCTGGTGGGCCATCGCTGCGTCGGTGAGGGTGGCCACCTGCACCGATTCAGCGGACCACCCCAGGGTCGGACGGCTCGCGCCGCCCGATCTCGGACGGTCTTCCACTCCGCGCCACGCTTGACCCCCGCGCCGCTCGCCGTTCCAATCACCGCCGGTTCCAATCACCCCCGGTTCCAATCACCGCCGTTCCAATCACCCCCGGTTCCAATCACCGCCGTTCCGATTGGCTGCCTCCACCTGCGGCCGCAGGGGACGAGGCAGCGCCCCGTACTCGAGATCCCATGCCCAAGACCAAGTCGCGGTTCCGTCGCATCGTCCTCAAGATCAGCGGCGAGAGCTTCTGCAAGCCTGGCTCCTTCGGCATCGATCCCGATGAACTCGGATTCATCTCCGAAGAGGTCGCCGCGGCAAGTCGATCGGGAATTGAACTTGCCGTGGTGGTCGGCGGGGGCAACATCATCCGCGGCGCCGCCCTCGCGGAGAACGGACGCATCGATCAACCCACGGCCGACTCCATGGGAATGCTCGGCACCGTGATCAACGGACTGGCCCTGAAGGAGGCGCTCACCGAACTGGGGCGCGAGGCTCGCGTGCTTTCGGCCATCCATCTGGCCGCAGTCGCCGAGACCTACATCCGCGCTCGAGCGCTGCGCCACCTCGACAAGGGTCGAGTGGTCATCCTCGTCGCGGGAACGGGAAATCCCTTCTTCACCACCGACACCGCGGCGGCGCTGCGGGCGATCGAACTCAAGGCTGACATCGTGCTGAAGGCCACCAAGGTCGACGGCGTCTACACCGCCGATCCCCGCAAGGACCCCAAAGCCACGCGCTACGACACGCTCACCTTCGCCGAAGCGGTGGAGAAGAAACTGGGGGTCATGGATCTCACTGCGCTGACCATGTGCATGGAGCACAACGTGCCGGTCTGCGTCTTCGACTTCCGCACCCGCGGGAACATCCAGCGGGTGGTCGATGGGGAGTCGATTGGGACGATCGTGAAGAACTGACGACACCCGGACCACCGGGCAACCCTCGGGCGGGATCACCTGGCGTTCGGAATGTTCGTTCGGGGGATTCGTTTCGGGAGATCACCGGGCGCGCGCTCGACCGTTCTCGCTTCTTCGAGCGAGGGATCTGGTCCGGCTCCTCCTGCGGCCCCTGCGTCGGAGGTGTGGAGTCTGCCTGCGACCGCAACCCAGCGCCTCGCCCGACATCCGCAACGAGGCGCCAGGCCCGGACGCCCTTGCCACACCCCCGCACATGATGGAGAAATCATGACACTCACCCCTTCGGCTTCGGCCATCGCCGTCTTCGTGGTCGGCTCGCTCGCCCCCACCGTGGTCGCCGGCTTCACCTTCAACACCGCTCCCGCACCCGGCGGTTTCGTGCAGGCCTGCGCGGGACCGTCCACACCCGGATCAAATCCGTGGGCGGGGTCCGACTGGACCACGCTCTTCACCGCCCCGGGATCCGACGTCCACGAAGCCGCCTTCAGCGGAGTGAACGGCGCCAGCGAGAGCGCCGCGTACTCGGCACCCGGCTATGCCAACGGCGGCCTCGCCACCGCCGGGCTCGGGTTCGCCCAGCTCAGTTCGCACAACGACGCTCCGAACAACTCCTTCTTCGCTCGCGGCATCGCCCACGGCGGATGGTCGGAGACCTACGTGATCACCAGTCCGGGCCTCGCCGGCCAGTCGGGATACATGCAGTTCACGCTGGATGTGAGCGGCACCCTCTTCGCCTCGGGCTTCGCCGGGTCCGCCCACTTCGGCGTGACCGGCTACAAGGACTCATCCCAGCTCTTCGCGAACTCCCTGTTCAGCCCAGGCGGCTCCGACCTGCTGGGCACAAGCGCGCAGTACGGGAACTGGAGCGTCGCCACGTACGGGACTCCTCCCACGGCCTCCAGGACCGTGAACGACTCCGTGACCTTTGCCGTGCCGTTCACCTTCGGGACCCCGTTCAAGCTCGGGATCTACTGCGTCGCGCAGTCCGGGATGCGCTCGAGCAGCGGAGTGCCGGGCAATTCGACGGCCGAGAGCGACTTCTCAACCGGCCTGACCTGGGGCGGGATCAGCGCGATCTATCACAACCTCACCCCTCTCGGCGACTACACCATCGAGAGCGGCAGCGGCGTCGACTGGAGCGATCCGATCGCTCCGCCAGGTGACGGCGACCTCAACGGCGATGGTGTCGTCGACGGTGCCGACCTCGGGGCGCTCCTCGCGGCATGGGGAACGCCGGACGGCGACCTCAACGGCGACGGCACGACCGACGGCGGCGACCTCGGGATTCTGCTCAGCAACTGGTCGTGAGCTCCCGGGCTGAGCACACCGCAGCAGGCGCCAATCGCTACGATGCGGTCCCTATGGATCTCGACACCATTCTGAAGGAATGCGACTCGCGCATGGACAAGTCGGTGGAGTACCTCGGGCGCGAGCTCCGGGGCATCCGAACCGGCCGAGCCACCACCGCGCTCCTCGAGTACGTGAAGGTCGACTACTACGGAAGTCACACCGACCTCCGGGAGCTGGCGGCAATCAGCGTGCCCGAGCCCACCCAGCTCCTCATCAAGCCCTTCGACCCCGGCGCCAAGCAGTTGATCATCAAGGCCATCGAGATCGCCGCCCTCGGACTCAACCCGCAGTCTGAAGGCAACCAGATCCGCGTGGTGGTGCCCACCCCCTCGGTCGAGCGGCGCAAGCAGCTCGCGGGGCAGGTCAAGAAGATCGGCGAAGAGGCCAAGGTCGCCGTGCGCAACGAACGCCGCGATGCCAACAAGCACATCGAACAGCTCGCCACGGCCAAGAAGGATCCGATCCCCGAGGATGCCGCCAAGAGCGCCAAGGATCAGATCGACGCGATGACCAAGCGGCACACCGAGAAGATCGAGCAGGCGAGCGCCAAGAAGGTGAAGGAGATTGAGGATATTTGAGGGGGAGAGGGATCAGGAATGAGCAATGAGGCGCAGGGCTCGCAATCGATGTGGGGTGGCGGCATGAAGTGGGTCGCGGGGTTGATCGTCGTTGGGGGTGTGGCGGTCGGTGGGGTTTCGGAGGCTGAGGGGGCCGCGCCGAGTTCGGCGCCTCCGGCTGTTTCGAGGCGGGGACAGGTCGACCTGGCGAGTCTGACGACGGAACAGTGGATCGAAGACCTCGACGCTCTGGCGAAGGGCCTTGCGGAGCGTCACATCGATCCATTCACGCGCTGCTCGCGGGAGTCGTTCGACGCGGCCGTCGCCGAACTGCGGGGCCGGATTCCATCGCTCTCGACCGAAGCACGGCTGATTGCGTTGTCACGAATTGCGGCACTGCTCGACGACAGTCACACCAGCGTCGCCGTCGACCAGTTCGCCCGTCGACTGCGCTTGCTGCCGATTCGCATCGTCTGGCTGGAAGATGGATTCTTCGTGATGGCCGCGACCGCCACGCACCAGACGCTGCTCGGTCGCCGTGTGCTGTCCATCGGCTCGCTTCCAATTGAGGAGGTCGCCACCCGTCTGCGGACGATCGTGGCCAGCGACAACGATGGTGCCGCCCGGGTGAGATTTTCGACCATCTCCGCCTTCGCCGACGTGCTTCAAGCAATCGGAGCGGTCGAGTCGAATCAGTCGGTGGCGATTGCCCTCGTGGCGGGAGCTCCGGTCGATCCGGCGGCCCATCCGACGGCTGATCCGGCAAAGGGCGACTCGCCGAAAGAGGCCGCGCCCGAGTCTCGCGGGCCTGCCGCGGCGGAGGAGATCGTGACGCTCGAGACCAGTGCGCCGATGCGCTCGAGTGCACTCGTGCTGGCACCGGATCCGAAGTCTGGTGCACTTCCCGTCTCCCGCCAGCCGATGAACGGCAACTACTGGTTCGCAGTCGACGCCCCGAACGACGTCGTCTATCTCCGCTACGAGCGCTGCACCGAAGATGCGGATCGCCCCATCTGGGCCCTGGCGTCGGCGATCCTTCAAGCCTCCGAGGGACTCAAGCAGCCCCGGCTGGTCATCGATCTGCGGCAGAACCCCGGTGGCAACTCCCTGGTCATCCGACCGTTGATCGACGCCCTCGCTGGGGCGGCGGCATTCCAGAAACCGCATGCGGTCACGGTCCTGATCGGTCCGCGGACCCAGTCCTCGGCATCGATGAATGCCGCCGAACTGCGCCAGCGGCTCGCCGCAACCTTGATCGGTCAGCCCACGGGTCAGCGCCCCAATCACTTCGGCGAACTCAAGAGCTTCACACTGCCCAACAGCGGACTGCCGGTGAAGCATTCGACCAGGTACTTCCGTCCCGTCGCCGGCGACCCCGAGGCCGTGATGCCCGACGTGGTCGTGCCGCTGACCTCGGCCGACTCCTTCTCCTTCGACGACGCGGCCTATCGAGCGGCGATTGCGCTGCCGCGCGACTGAGAGCATCCCCGTGCCGCGCATTCCGCGCCTCTCCACACACACCGCTCGGCGCCGCTCGAGCCACTCGGAAACGTCGAACCTGCGCGTCCTCCTCAGCGGCTTCACTCCCTTCGACGGCCAGTCGCTGAATGCGTCGCAGCGAGTCGTCGAGCGGCTTCAGGCAATTGGTCTCGACGGCATCGATCTCGAGACCGTGATCGTTCCCGTGGAGGGCGTGACCGGACCGCGCCGCCTGCTCGCGGCGCTGCGGCGCCGCAAGCCCGATGTGCTGCTGTGCCTCGGGCAGGATGGCAAGGCAACCTGCCTGCGAGTGGAGCGGATAGCCATCAATCTTCGCGACTACCGCATGCCCGACAACGCCGGGGCCCAGGTGCGCAATCAACCGGTCTCCTCCGGCGGCCCGGATGCAATCTTCGCGACGATCCCTGTTCTGGAGATCGTCGCGGCCATCAACGCAGTCGGTGTTCCCGCGGCCCAGTCGCTGAGCGCCGGGTCGTTCCTCTGCAACGAGGTCTTCTACGCGGCGCTGCGCGCCCTCGAGGGCTCCGCCACCCGCTGCGGGTTCATTCACATGCCCTGGGCGCCGGAGCAGGCAATCGGCGATGCCGCCAGATCGACCATGGCCATCGAGACCTCGGCGCGAGGCGTTGCGGCGGCCCTGATGTCCCTGCGCGACGAATCGCTCGCGCCGGCTGGGAGTGGGCCGCGAGCGAAGAAGGCGTCGCGGGCGGAGCGGCGTCGATAGCCGCCGAGTGGGCGGCGGGCCGCGCCGTACCCTCCTCCCATGCTCAAGGTACTCACGGTGCTCACGGCGCTCAACGGGGTCAACGGGGTCAACGGGGTCAACGGGGTCAACGGATTGAATCACGTCCTGAACGCCGCCGCCGCCGCAGCCCTGTTCGCGCTCGGCACGGGAGGCGTCGCCGCCGCCCAAGACGTCCTCCCGGTGATCGCAGTCGATCATGACAACGTGGTCATCCGCGAGTCGTGCCTGGTGGAGTTCTCCGAGGCCGCCATTGTGGATGCCGACGGCAACGGCGTGATCCAGATCGTCGCCCCCAACATCACCGTGACCTTCGGCAAGGCACCTCTTCGCGGCGCCGACCCAGCAACGCCGCGCGATTCCTTCACCGGTATCGGCGTGGTGGTGAGCGCTCCCGGCGTGACCCTGCGGGGATTGAAGCTCGATGGTTTCAAGGTCGGCCTGCTGGTGCAGAAGGCCGACGGCGTCACCGTCGAGGATCTCTCGATACTCAGCGGCTACTCCCAGCGGCTCCGCTCGACACCTTCGGCCGAAGATGGCGGCGACTGGCTGTGGCCGCACCGGAACGATGCAAAGGAGTGGCGAACCAACTATGGCGCGGGCATCGCCGTCGAAGCGAGCAGCGGCGTGACCATTCGCCGCGTCACCGCCCGCAACGTGCAGAACGGGATCATTCTCGACCGGGTCGCCGACTCCCGGGTCTACGACAACGACTGCTCCTTCCTCTCCGGATGGGGTCTGGCGATGTGGCGCAGCAGCCGCAACATCGTCTCCCGCAATGCCTTCGACTTCTGCGTGCGGGGCTATAGCCACGGGGTTTACAACCGCGGTCAGGACTCCGCAGGAATCCTCCTCTTCGAACAGTGCTCGGGGAACGTCTTCGCCGAGAACAGCGCCACCCACGGCGGTGACGGACTCTTCGGCTTCGGCGGCAAGGAGGCGCTGGGTGAACATGCCCGGAGCGATGGGAACGCCGACACCGGTGTCGCCAGCGATCTCGCCTGGCATTCCTCCCGCGGCTGCAACGCCAACGATTTCATCAACAACGACTTCTCCTTCGCCGCCGCCCACGGACTCGAACTCACCTTCAGCTTCGACAACCGCATCGTCAGCAATCGCTTCGTGGGCAACGCCATCTGCGGCATCTGGGGTGGCTATTCGCAGCGCACCACAATCGGCGCCAACCGCTTCGCCGACAACGGCGGCGGGGCGTACGGACTCGAACGCGGCGGGATCAACATCGAGCACGGAGTCGGAAACGTCATCGCCGGCAACGTCTTCGAGCGGAATGCCTGCGGGGTGCATCTCTGGAACGACGCCGACGAGGGACTGATGAAGACGCCGTGGGCCAAGGCCAACGATCCCCGCAGCCGTGACAACGCCATCGTGCAGAACAGCTTCAAGAGCGATGCCCTCGCCATCCAGTTGCGGGAGACGCCTGGCACGGTGGTGGCCGACAACCGCTTCGTCGAGGTCGGCCGCGAGATCGAGGCCGACGCCGCCAGTCAGCCGATTGCCCAGGGTGCGCCGGGCCGAGATCTCGCCGCGCCGACGGCCCTGATCCTCGGCGAGCGGCAGCCGGTGGGTGCACGCCGGGAGCTCGCCGGGCGCGAGAACATCGTGATGACCGAGTGGGGTCCATACGACTGGGTGAGCCCCCGTCTGCAGCGCGTCGAGCGCGGCGGCGCCGTCGATCGCTGGGCGCTCCTTGGGAAGGACCCGCTGGAGAGCGTGACCTACTTCCTTCACTCGAGCGCAGCGAAGGCGGCCACGATGACTTTCGATCGGACCAAGGGCACCATCGAGGTTCGCAGTTCGACACCCGACTCGACCGTCGCCTACGCCATCGGCGCCAAAACGAAGAGCGGCGCCGTCGCCCCCGGCCAGGGGCTCCTCGTGAATGCCCGGTGGCGGGTGACGTCGTTCCCGTGGACCATCGACCCGCGCGAGGACCGCGCCGGGTGGCTTGGGCAATCGGCCAAGGGGGTGGAACTCATCACGTCGTCACTCGACTTCCGCTTCGGCAACGGCGGCCCCGTGGCCTTGGCCGCGCTGGCGCTCCCCTCGGCTCCGGATGCAAGCGAGGCTGAGATTGCCGCGGCCCGGAGCGCCGCCAAGTCGGCGCTCGAGGCGATTGCGGGCGATCGCTTCGGGACTCTGGCCACCACCACCATCCTCATGGCCCCCGGCGGCTATCGCTTCGCTCTGACCAGCGACGATGGCGTGCGCCTGACCGCCAACGGGAAAGTCCTCATCGACAACTGGACGTGGCACGCCCCGACCACCGACCGGGCCGAACTCGTCCTCAAGGAACCCACCGAGGTCACTCTCGTGATCGAGCACTTCGAACTCGACGGCTTCTCCCAGCTCTCGCTGGAGATCGAGGACGTGCTCTTCGAGCCGAGACGCGAGTAGTCGCGCGGGGCGCCACGTCGTCGGAGACACCGCCGCCATGACAGGTGGCTATTCCGGGTTTCCGCACGTGCGATCCCCTCGACCTCCCCATCAGCGCCGCCGTCCCCTCTCCCGCCAGCGCAGCGCCGCGGGAGAGGGCGGAGCCGTGAGCGAGCGCAGCGAGTCGAACGGCGGGGGGTGAGGGTCGTCGGAAGTCGGACGGTCTCGCTGGCGAGCCGCTCGAGCGTGGTGGTCTCACCGGCTCGGTGTCGCCGCCACGCTCCGCGCCGACGACTCGTGCACGCGATCCGGCGCGCTGCGTGCAGGAGGAGTGTGCCGCGGAGGGCACGGTGGAGCGAGAAGGGAGAACTGCCGCGACGTCCTTCTCTTTCTCCTTTTTCTCCATGGCCTCCGGGTCACTTCGTTCTTGCTCGACTGGCCCACTCGCCGCGCTTCACGGCGACTGAGGTCGCCGCAGGCCGCGCTGGGGCTCGGCGGTCCCAGGGGGGGGCGTCCCGGTGCTCGGAACTGCGCTCATCGCCGCACTCGCCGCCCGGATCACTTGCTCTTGTCGGGATACGCCGGCGCCACCAGCGGCGGAATGGGATCCTCGAGGAGCTTGCGCTTCAGATAGTCGATGGCCGCTTCAAGCTGTCGGTCGCGACCGTTGAAGGTCTCGTGCGGAAGATTGTCGACCTCGATGTCGGGCTCGACACCGCGTCCCTCGATCAGCCAGATTCCCTCCGGCCCGAAGACGCCGTATTCGGCTGCGGTGGCGATGCCGCGGTCGACGAGGACGTTGCTGGCGCTCAACCAGATCTCGCCGCCCCAGGTGCGGGTGCCGATCACCGGGCCGAGCTTCAGTCGCTTGAACCCCTCGGCGAAGGCTTCGCCGTCGGAGGCGGTCCACTCGTTGCACAGCACGACCACATGGCCGCGAAAGGCGTACTGCATGTTCCAGTTGGGCGAGGCGCCCACGCGCTGGCTCCACGCCATCCACGCCTTGCGCAGGAGTCGCGAGAGAATCCATGAATCGATGTTGCCGCCGCGATTGTGGCGGACGTCGATGATCAACCCTTCACGCATGAAGTTGGGATAGAAGCCCTTGGCGAAGTTCGGCCAGTCCTCCTCGCCCATCGCCCGCAGATGGATGTAGCCGATGCGCCCCTCGGAGGCCTGATCGACCTCGTTGCGCCGCGAGAGCTCCCAGTCGCCGTAGCGAAGATCGGCGACCTCGCCCGGCGAGGCGGGCTTCACGATCACCTTGCGCGTCGTCCCCTCCTTCGAGTTCACCCCCTCCTTCGAGTTCACATGCAGCAGGACCTGCCGTCCCGCGGTGTTGCGCAGCAGGATCGCCGGATGGGCAACCGAGAGCGTCTCCACGCCGTTGATCCGCACGATCACCTCGCCCTCCAGCACTCGGCTCTCGGGACGATTGAGCGGCCCCGCCTTCTCCGGCTCGTCGGGATCGTGCTGGAACACGCGGCGCACGCGCCAGCCGCCGGCGGCGGCATCGCGCTCGAGGAACGCCCCGAGCTGGGCGGCGGTGATCTGGTCCGGTCCGCGGCGGATCTCGCCACCGCGCACGCTGGTGTGCAGGGCGGAGAGCTCGCTGACCATCTGAGCGATCACGTCGTTGAGGTCGTCACGACTGGCGGCGCGTTCCACCAGCGGGGCGTACCGGTCGCGCATCGCCTTCCAGTCCACGCCGTGCATGGAGGGGTCGTAGAAGTAGTCGCGGTGCAGCCGCCACGCGTCATTGAAGAGCTGCTTCCACTGCTCCCGCGGAATCACCGAGAGCCGCCATGCCGAGAGATCGACGCCAGTCTTGGCGAAATCAGCGGCCGCAGCCTTTGCGGGCACGAGGTTGAGCGTTCCCTCGCGGCGGATGAGCAGGGTGCTGCCGTCACCCGAAAGCTCGTAGCTCGAGACCTTGTCGGCGACGGTCACCACCTTCGGCTCTTCGCGCGAGACCTCGAGGGCCTGGAGGGTGCGGCCCCCCACCGTCGTGTTCTCGGGATCGCCGGCGAGCCAGAAGAAGGTCTTGTCATTCATCTCAAGCGACGAGTAGCGGCCCGGCGGCACCGGCAGAAGCTGGAGCCGACCGACGATTCCCTCGAGTTCGATCTCGAGGGGCTTGGGCGGCTTCTTCGACGTGTCGTCAGCCGCCGCGCCGGCTGCGGGCTTGTCGGCGTCGCCGGGCGTGTTGTCGGTGCGCGGGTCGTCGCCCGGCTTCGGAACGTCGGTCGGCACCGGCTCGGGGGCCGGGGGCGTTGCCGGTGGTGTCGCGGGGGGCGTTGTCGGAGCGGGAGTCGTCGCCGGAGGTGTCGTCTCCTCCACTGGCTCGGGCTTCTTCTCCTCGGTCGTCGTCGGATCCTTCTTCTCTTCCTTCTCGGGGGCCTTCTCGGGGGCCTTCTCGGGGTCCTTCTCGGGGTCCTTCTCGTCCTTCGGGCTCGGCGACTTCTTCTTGTCGTCGGCGGGGTTCAACTCATCGATGGGAAGGAAGGGCGAGCGCGTGTCGGCCTTGAGCGGAATCGCGTAGAGACGACTGGTGCGATTCATCACCGGCTCCGGGGCATACGCGCCCCACGGCGACCGCACCGCGGTCTCGAGATGTCGATCGGAGATGAACGCAATCCACTGACCGTCCGGGCTGAAGGCGGCGCTGTCGGTGTTGTAGCGATCGGTGGTGAGCGGCACGAGCGAGCGATCGCTGACTCGGCAGAGCTTGAGCTGGGTGAAGGTGTTCGGCGCCGACTCGATCACCGTGAACCAGGCGCTGTCCGCGGCCCATGCGATCTGGCCCCAGTCGGAGACCTCGGTGCTGGCGACGAGCTGATTCTCACCGCTCTCGAGATTCAGCAGCCACAGCCTTTGGTTCTTGTCGGTGTGGGCGACCAGCGTGCCATCGGGCGAGGGAACGCCGACCCAGCGAAGGACGTCGCCGTCGGAGGTCCGCTGCCGCACATCGGCATCGCTCTCGATCACGCCGCTCGAGGGCAGCGTCCAGAACTCGACTTCGCCGGATCGATCAGTGAGCACCAGCAGTTGGGTGCCGTCGCCGAGAAATCGGGCATCGCGGTATCGAACGCCGCTGGCGCGGTCGACTTCGACCAGCCGTCCCTGCTTGGCCGGGGCCACGAAGATCCGCCCGCGGGCAGTGATGGCCACCCGCGAGCCGTCGGCGGAGACGTGGGTGTTGGTGATGTAGTCGAAGGGCTTGGTGATCCACTGCTCGCGAGTCTGATCGAGATCGCTGACCAGGGTGATGGGCAGCATGCGAGTCTCGCCGCTGGCGAGATCGAGTCGCCAGAGATCGGCGCCGAGCTGATAGACGATCCGACCAGCGTCGAGCGTCGGGTTCTTGACGTCGAAGGCGTCATGCCGCGTGTGCTGGGTGAGATCGCCGCCATCGGGGCGCATCGACCAGATGTCCATCGACCCGTCGCGATCGCTCGAGAAGTAGACCCGTCCCTGCCACCAGAGCGGCTCGCGGCTGGTGCCCTCGTGATCGCTGGTGAGCGGCACGGCTTCCGCGGCACCTTGATCAAAGCGCCAGAGCTGCTGGGCGGTACCGCCCTTGTAGCGCTTGGCGTGGGAACCCTGGAAGGCCTGACGGGTGAAGACCAGGGCTCCGTCATCGGTGAAGACGCCATCAGACGCCTGATCGAGCGGTAGAAGTTCGAAGGGCGGACGATCGCCGGCTGCGGCGGCGGGGTCCAGGAGCGCCAATTGGGTGTTCGGAAGCAGCGACTGGGTGCGGGTCGAGAGGATCACCCGACCGTCGGTGGACCACCCCACCGTCTCGCTGGCATCTCCTTCAAAGGTGAGCCGCGCGGGAAGCCCGCCGATTACCGGCATGACGTAGGCCTCCGCGGGTCCTTCGTAGCTGGCGACGAAGGCGACGGTCATGCCATCGGGGCTGATCGTCGGATGGGTCTCGGCACCGGGATGCGAGGTCAGTCGCACCGCCGCGCCGCCCTCGGGGGAGACCTTCCAGAGATCGCCCTCGGCCGCGAAGATAAGAACGTCGCCGCGCAGCGCCGGCTGTCGGTAGTAGCCGCGCGGAGCGTCGGCGGCCGCCGCGCCGGATGCGGTGGCGACCAGTGCGGTGGCGACGATTGCAGTCGTGGCCGGAACAGTCGTGGCCGGAACAGTCGTGGCCGGAACAGTCGTGGCCAGTGCGCTTCCAACGAGTGCAAGGGCCAGCATGCCCGCCGCGGTTCGTGAGGGTGTCATGAGCGACGAAATGTACCGGATCCGGCCTTCCTGGAGGCAGCACGCCCTCGCCGGGCAACCGTCCGTCAGCCCGCCCCTTCCCCGAACAGCCCAGGGTGACCCCGCACCTCGCGGGGGCGGCTCATCAGGTCCTCGACCTCCTTCAACACCTCGTCGAGGGAGCGGAACTCGTAGTACTCGCTGGCGAAGCGCAGGTAGGCAATGGGGTCGAGGGCCCGCAGCTTCAGGGCGACGCGCCGCCCGACCTCGGTGCTGGGCACCTCGCGTTCGAACTCGCGGTGCAGTTCGTCCTCGACGCTTCGGACCAGTGCTTCCTTCTGATCCTCGGCAATGGGCCGCTTGCCGCACGCCGCCTGCACGCCGCGGAGGATGCTCTCGGGATCGAATGGAACGCGATCGCCGTCGCGCTTCACGACCATCAGCCGGGCGGTCTTTTCGACCCGCTCGTAGGTCGTGAAGCGCTTCTCGCACCGGACGCATTCGCGCCTTCGACGAATCGAGCCGCCGCCGTCGGTCGCGCGGCTGTCGATCACGCGATCATCGTCGACACCGCAGTAGGGGCAGATCACGTCGGGACCTCAAGGGGCGAGAGCAGGAGAACGAGCGAGTCCGAATCGTGCGTCGGATCGTGCGCCGCGTCAAACCTGCGGGGTCCGGAGGGCGGGCCTCCGACGAGCCGGGCACGAATCCCCCTCCACTTCGCCATACACTCGCCGCTTCGGAGCCCCCGCACCCATGCCTCGAATCACACTGCCAGACGGAAGCGTTCGCGAGTACCCCCAGCCGGTCACCGCCGCCCAGGTGGCGGCCGACATCGGCGCCGGACTGGCCAAGGCCGCCCTCGGCGCCCGCATCGACGGAGAGTTGCGCGATCTGTCGACGCCGATCGCTTCCGATGCGTCGCTGGCCATCGTCACTCCCAAGCGCCGCGACGGCACCATCGATCCCGACGCCCTCTTTCTGATTCGCCACAGCGCCGCCCACGTGATGGCGGAGGCGATTGAGCGGGTCGTGCCGGGCGTGCAACTCGTCTACGGACCGCCGGTCGAGGCCGGTTTCTTCTACGACATGGCGGTGCCCGCGGATCGCCCCCTCACCAGCGGCGACTTCGAGGCCATCAACGCCGAGATGCTCAAGATCGTCGGCGAGAACCGCCCCTTCACCCGCTCCGAGTTGCCGCTCGACAAGGGCCTCTCGCGGGTTCGCGAAGAAGGCAGCAAGTACAAGACCGACAACGCCGAGCGCGCCGCTGCCGCAGGCTCGAGCGAGCTCTCCTGGTACGCCACCGGTCAGCCGGGCAAGGACTGGGAGGATCTCTGCCGCGGTCCCCACGTGCCAAGCACCGGTCGCATCGGCGCCGTGAAGGTCATGAGTCTCGCCAGCGCCTACTGGCACGGCGACGAGAACTCCGATCGACTCACCCGCGTCTACGGCGTCGCCTTCGCCACTCCCGCCGAACTGGACGCCCATCTGGCGCTTCTCGAAGAAGCGAAGAAGCGCGATCACCGCGTGCTTGGCAAGCAGCTTCGTCTCTTCCACATCGACGAGATGGTCGGCCAAGGGTTGATCCTCTGGACTCCCGCAGGCAGCGTCATCCGTCAGGAGCTCCAGACCTTCATCAGCGAAGAACTGCGCCGCCAGGGCTACCACCAGGTCTTCACCCCGCACATCGGCAAGCTCGAGCTCTACAAGACCAGCGGCCACTTCCCCTACTACCGCGAAAGTCAGTTCCCGCCGATCGTCGATCAAGCCCAGCTCGAGACCCTGGTCACCGAAGGCTGTTCCTGCGCCGAGCTCTCCAATCGACTCGTCAGCGGCGCAATCGACGGCTATCTGCTGCGGCCGATGAACTGCCCGCACCACATCAAGATCTTCGACAGCCGCCCCTACAGCTATCGCGATCTTCCGGTGCGTCTCGCGGAGTTCGGCACCGTCTATCGCTTCGAGCAGTCGGGCGAGATCGGTGGAATGACTCGCGTCCGCGGCTTCACCCAGGACGACGCCCATCTCTTCTGCCGCGAGGACCAGGTCGGCGAGGAACTGCTCGGCTGTCTGAGCCTGGTGAAGACCGTCTTCCGCGTGCTCGGGATCGACGAGTACCGCGTGCGGGTCGGCCTGCGCGATCCCAACTCCGAGAAGTACGTCGGCGACGCCGCCAACTGGGACAAGGCCGAGAAGGCCTGTCGCGACGCGGCCATGACTCTCGGTGTGGCCTTCAGCGAGGAGCCCGGCGAGGCTGCGTTCTATGGCCCGAAGATCGACTTCGTGGTCAAGGACGTCATCGGCCGCGAGTGGCAGCTCGGCACCGTGCAGGTCGATTACATCCAGCCGATCCGCTTCGATCTCTCCTACGTCGGCGCCGACAACACCAAGCATCGCCCGGTGATGATCCACCGCGCCCCATTCGGTTCGATGGAGCGCTTCATCGGGGTCCTGATCGAGCACTTTGCCGGCGACTTCCCGCTCTGGCTCTCACCCGAGCAGGTGCGGGTGATGCCCATCAGCGAGAAGAGCGAGGGCTACGCCCGCGAGGTCGCCGATCTCCTTCGCAACTCGAAGCTGCGGGTGACCATCGACGACAGCCCCGAGCGCATCCAGGCCAAGATCCGCACCGCCGTCGAGGAGCGCGTGCCGTACATGGCAGTCGTCGGCCCCCGCGACCAGGAACAGCGCACCATCAGCCTCCGCGTCCGCGGCGAACAGAAGGACCGCGGCGCGGTGGGGCTGGAAGAGTTCGTGGGCGAAATGGTGCGTGAGGTCGATACGAAGGGCGGGAAATAGGACGGAGGACAGAGGGAAGAGGAAAGAGGAAAGAGGAGGAAGGAATGAGGAATGAGGATCCTGGGGACGGACGGCGCCTTCGTTGCCTGCCGGTGCCATGCGCGGGCAGGCAACGCAGGCGCTCGACGTCGGACGGGTCCTCTTTCCTCTTTCCTCTTTCCTCTTTCCTCACCCCCACTCGCTCAACAGCACGCCCAGATCCGCACCGGTCACCACTCCGTCGCTGTCGAGATCGGCGCTTCCGGGGCCGCCCCACTGGGAGAGGAGGGCGCCGAGATCGGCGCCGTCGACGTCGCCGTCCTGGTCCAGATCGGCAGGTGAGGCCGGGGGGCATGCGGGAACCGAGAGACGCAGGTCGTCGAGTGCGGCCTCGACCAGAGAGCCGGCGCCGAGATCGCTCGCGGCGAATCGAACGCGAAGCTGCGACGTCGGGGCGAGGTGATCGGCAACGAGGTGCTCGCGCTGCACCCACGCGGTTGCGCTCTGGGTGACGAGTTCGAGAAGCTGCCAGGTCGAACCACCGTTTCCGGAGACCTCGATCCGCATGGAATCCTGGCCGGGGGAGGCGCCCAAGGTGTTCGAGTACCAGATCCAGTAGGAGATCACCGACTCGGGATCGGTGGCGTCGTAGTTCGGCGAGAGCAGCGTGGTGGTGCCGTTGTCGATGTCGGCGGCCCCATCGCCGCCGCCGGGCGAACCCTGTCCGGTCACGAAGCAGATCGTTCCGTTCGTGGTGTGATCATTCTCCGGCTGGGCGCTCGTGCCGTTGGGATCGACCCTGATCCAGACTCCGGCGGTGGCGTTGTCGCCGGGCGCGCCGACCGTCCAGCCCGTGTTCGACTCGAAGGTCTCATCCACCACCGGCGCCAGTTCATTCACGGTCGCGGAGAGGACGCTGGCAGGGGCATCCGCGGGGAAACGGACCAGGTCGCCGAGGGCGGTGATCGCTTCGACATACCACTCGATCACGGCGTTGCACGGGGCCGCCGGCAGCGATGCGGTGTAGGTGACGGCGCCAGTCGGAGTCGCGGCACTCGAGGTGAACGGACCGGCGGTGCCGACGCGACTGCGAAGGGCCACGGAGGTCACCGAGTCGAGAACCGGGATGGCCTCGATGGCAGCGACTGCGGCCACGTTGGGCGAGAGCACGCTGGCAGCGCTGGCGGTGAGGAGCGCCGGACGCGTCGAAAGGTCGACGAGAGTCAGCGCCGCGTCCAGATTCTCGGCAACGGTCGGAGCGATCTGAGACGGCGGCAGGATGAAGCCATTCTGCCCCTGATCTCGAAGCTCGATTGTGAACGAGGCCGCGCCGCGCGCGCCGTAGGTCCAGTCGACCGAGCCACCGCTGGCGGGATAGAGCAGGGTGTAGATCGGGCCCGGCGTATAGGTCGCCCCGTTCACCGCGTCGATTGCCGAGGCCATCGACTCGCCGAGTTCGTCATGCAGCGCCGCATCGGGCGGCAGGGCGGAGGTGAATCCCCACGGCGAAAGGATCCACTGCCCGTAGCTGTGGAAGTCGATCGTGGCCACGATCGATTCGTTGGCGAGGAAGAAATCGCGCAGCGCCTGGGTCTCCGGTTCGGAGAATGGGGCGGGGCCGCGATACGTCTCCGACCCGGGCGACGCGCTGGACCCTTCGCCGCCCCACTGGTAGCCCCAGTTGCGGTTCAGATCGACGCCAATCGACCCGTCGCCGTTGAGACGTCGGTTCTTGCGCCAGAGTCGCGTGTCATCCCAACTGAACTGATAGCCATCCGGATTCACGACCGGCACGATGATCACTTCGGCGCGCCCGAGCAGTTCGGTGATCGCGGGATCCTGGCCCTCCAGCCTGACCAGTTGATCGGCGATGTACATGACGGTCATCGGACTGACCCACTCCCGGGCGTGCTGCGTGCCGTCGAAGAGGACCGTGGGTTTGCCCGGGCCCGCCGCGATTCGAATGGCCCTGATCGGCCGCGACTCGATGCTCGCGCCGATCGTGACCACCTGGACCAGGTCAGGGCGGAGCTCGGCGAGCTCCGTCAGATACGCGTTGATTGCGGCGAGATCCCGGAAGTCGCTGAACCAGTCGGCGCCGGCGACGCCACCTTCCGCTTCGGGGGGATTCGCGAGTCGAGCTCGCTCGAGTTCGATGGCCTGCTCAAGATTCTCGATGATGACTTCGAAGCGGACGTCGCTTCGGGCCAGGGTGGCCAGGGCATCGGCGCTCATCCGAAAGTCGGCGACGCCGTCGCGGACTCCGTGACTCCACATGTCGCCGGAGAGCGTCTGCACCAGTCGGAGTTGCCGCAGACTGGTGAGCTGGACTCGCACCACCACGTCGCCTTCGCCCACGGGCCCGGCCGCGGATTCGATGGTCGAATCGACACGCACCGGCTCGCCTGCTGCACTGCTCGGCGCGAGTGTTGCGCTCAAGAGGATCGCGGCGCCGAGCGAGGTGATGAACGCTCCCACACTCGAGGCCACACTCGAGGCCACGCTCGAGGCCAGACGCGAGGCCAGATGCGAGGCCAGACTTGAGGCCGGACGCGAGGCCAGACTTGAGGCCAGACTTGAGGCCAGACGCGAGGCGAGAAGCGAGGCGGAACGCAACGTGGAGGCTTTGGGCATAGGGTCGGACTCGTGCAGTGGAACTCGATGCGGATGGGATGAGCGGACGAACGCCCGGAGGAACCGAGCCATGGTGAGCGTTTCAGCGACGAATGTGAAGCGGGAAGAGCGAACTCGATCGACTTTCCGCGGCGGCCTCCCGATGGCCGTTGTGCTGGCGGCGACATTCGCCGCCGCGGGTGGTTGCGTCACCCGTGGATATGACACGACCCGCGCCGCCGCGTACGGGCCCGAAGACGCGGCGCTGCCCTCCGAGCCCTTTCCCCCGCGGGCCCTGGCCATGTTCGGCGGCCACACCGGGGAAATCTTGACCTGGGCCGATCTCCTGGAGGGCGTTCGATGGGCCGATATCGTCATCCTCGCCGAGCGCCACGGCGACGCGGTGGGCCATGCCGTGCAGAAGGCCATCGTCCTCGATGCGCTTGGTCTCGACCCCGACACCGCCGTCTCCTTTGAAATGGTCGAGCGACACGAGCAGCCGGCCCTCGACGACTACCTCGCGGGCCGCATCGACGCCGCAGCACTCGACGCCAGGCTCAAGGCCGACGGCACCGGCGGTGGCGGCGACGCCTGGGCCCGCTTCTACCGACCGATTGCCGACGAAGCCAATGCGGTCGGCGCTCCGGTGATCGCGGCCAACGCCCCGCGGGCGCTGGTCAAGCGGGCCCGTCTCGAGGGCTACGCAGCGCTTCGCTCCCTTCCACCCGAGGAGCGGGCGCTCTTTGATCTTCCCGCCCGACTCGACGACGGCGCCTATCGCCGGCGCTTCACCGAGTGGATGACCGCCTCGCGAAATGACGGCGTGCCCACGGACCTGGCCTCGGCCGGACTGACCGAAGCGGACGTGGAGGCGATGTTCCGATCGATGCAGATGTGGGATGCCACCATGGCCGCGTCAGTGACTCGCGCTCGCGGCGGGTTCTTTGGGTTGGGCGGTCGGCGCGTCATCCACCTCGTCGGCTGCTTCCACGCCGAATCGGATGGCGGTCTGGTCCGACAGGTGGCCGCACGAGCGCCGCTGGCGCGGATTCTGGTGGTCTCGCTGGTTCCCGAGAACGCCCGTCACCTCCGCGACGAGGACCGCGGCATCGCCGATGTCGTGATCTACACGAAGACGTCGGAGAGCGAGTCGACTGCCGAGAACGACGAGAGCGCCGAGTGACTGATGGCTTTGTCCTCCGTGCTCTCCGTGTACTCCGTGTTGCAAAATCCTCCCGCGGAAGGCTGACGTGACACGGAGATCACGGAGATCACGGAGAGCACGGGAGAGAGAAAGAGAGAGAAGTGCGAGGGTGCGGACGCCGTGTTGACCGACATTGCACGTCTCGCTTTCGCTCCACCCTCCGGGCGCGGCGCTGGAACACGGCGAGCGCCCGCACGCACGCGTGGAATTCGCGAAAGCGAGTGTGCGGCCGGAGGCCGCTACGGAGCGCTCAAACCCACCGCCTTGGCCAGCGCTTCCTTCCCATTCACCATCGTGAAGATGCGATCCAGCTTCATCAGGCTCATCGCCTTGCGAAGTTCGTTGTTCACGCCGTAGAGGATCGCTTCGGCGTTGGCGCTCTTGGCCCGGTTGCGGACGTTGATGCACAGCCCGAGTCCGACGCTCGACATGAAACTCACTTCACTGAGGTCCAGGACGAGATGCTTCAGCCAGTGGCCCTTGGCCAACTGATCGACGACTGCGAGCACCTCTTCGCTGATGAGCGGCGCCTCGCGATTGCCGACCGTGGGTCCGGCGAGCTTGATGGTCAGGGTCGAGTTCTCGAAGACCTGTGAGACAAAGGTCGACTTCTTCTCGCGAAATGGCGGTTCGTTGAGCGTCATGCGAGGGGGCTTCCGCCTTCGGGCGGCATTACTCGTGCGGGGCGCCAAGGGCCATGGTCCGCACTGGCGTCGAATTGGCGTTGAACTGCTGTCGGACGGGAGAACCGAACCGACCCGAGCCCGCAGGGCGGTCGCCGCAGCGTGGGGGTCGACCGGAGGTGAGGGCGCGGATCGTACCGCATGCGCCCCCGCCTTTGGCAAAGATGAGGCCTTCGCGGCGGCAAGACCCCCGAATTGCTCGCCGAGGTCTGGCCCGAAGGTTGGGGACCAACGCCGGGCCCAGGAGTCTGGCCCAGGAGTCTGGCCCAGGAGGTCGGCCCGGGAGTTCGGCCCAGGAGTTCGCACGGCATTTCCCCGACCGTCCCGAGCGGCAGTCGCGCTGCACCGACCCCGCACTCGAACGGTCGACATGGCCGCCACGGCCGCGCGTCCGAGACCCCCTCAGGTCGGGCGGGTGAAGCGCGGGTCGAGCAGCCAGAGGAGGGTCGCATCGCCCGGTTCAAGCGAACGACCGAGCCGCAGCCCGAGCATCGCTCCCTTTCGCAGTTTGACGGGGCGGGGTTTGACGGGGCGGAGTTTGACGGGACGGGGTTCGGAGGGAGTGAGTTTGACGGGACTGGCCACGCTCGCGTCGCTCGATCGAGTCGGTGCGAGCAGGTGCGCGGCCAGGTGCGAGAGCATCGGTTCGTGCCCCACGAGGGCGAGGACCGCGTCGTCGCCAAGCCGCGCCGCCTCCCGGCGGATGGCCTCGAAGGCGTCTTCGATCCGCTCCCCTTCGAGGGAGGTCTCCCGCCGCGGCTTCGGAGTTCCGGCGTGCCTTGCCAGAAGCGTGGCGGTCGCCCACGCCCGCTCGTACCCGCTGCTCAGCAGGCAATCGACGCGCCTTACACCGCCGCCCAGCGCCGCAGCCTGCTGCGTGAATCGCCTTCGTCCCCGCCGCGTGAGGGGACGGAGGGAATCGTCGGGCCAGCGCGAGGAATCGCGCTCTTCGGCCAGAGCATGGCGAACAAGAACCAGAAGCATCGCAGGGTCAGGGTAAGGGGGGTCAGGAGAAGGCGTGGGCCTCGAATCGCCGGGTCGAAAGGGTCCAACTCGTCGGAGACCCCGGGGACCGCTGGTACCCTTCGACCGTGCTCATTCGAGATGCCCGAGTACTGACCCTCGCCGCACGCGAGGAGGAATCGGCCCCGCGGCGCGGCGGAGCCCTGCGCGATCTGCGGGTGATCGAGCGCGGGTCGGTGCGTCTCGAGGGCGACCGCATCCGGCGGGTCTCCGCGACTCCGCTGGAACCCCTCGATGACGAGGAGGTCATCGAGGCCGAAGGGCGCATTCTCATGCCCGCCTTCGTCGACTGTCACACCCACGCCTGCTGGGCCGGACATCGCCTCGACGAGTTCGACCTCCGCCTCGGCGGCGCCACCTATCTCCAGATCATCGCCGCCGGCGGCGGGATCATGTCGACGGTGCGCGCCGTGCGGGCCGCCTCGCAGGAGCAGTTGGCGGCGCTCCTGACCGAACGGCTCCAGCGCATGGCTCGTCTGGGCACCGGCACCGTCGAAGTGAAGAGCGGCTACGGACTCACACCCGAAGACGAACTCAAGATGCTTCGGGCGATTCGCTCGGTCTCCGAAGACAACGGCGGCGATGCCCCGCAGATCGTGGTTCCGACCTTCCTCGGGGCCCATGCGATCGATCCGGCCGACCCGAACTTCATCGAAACAACCATCAACGAGACGCTGCCCGCAGTCGCTCAGGAGTTCCCGGGAATCGCCTGCGATGCCTTCTGCGAGAAGGGCGCCTGGTCGCTGGCCGACACCCGGCGACTCTTCGAAAACGCCTTGGATCTGGGCTGCCGGCTGCGGGTCCACGCCGATCAGTTCAACAGCCTCGGCATGACTCGACTCGCAGTCGAAATGGGCGCGGCCAGCATCGACCATCTGGAGGCGCTGGCGGCGAGCGACCTCCAGCATCTGGCCCGCAGCGAGACGATTGCGGTCTTCCTCCCCTGCTCGGGCTTCGAACTCGATGGTCGGTTCGCCCCTGCCCGCGACCTCGTCGATGCCGGCGCTGCCATCGCACTGGCCTCGAACTACAACCCCGGAACCGGGCCCTCGCCCTCGCTGGCCTTCGCGATTGCCCTGGCCTCGCGGCGGCTGCGACTGCTCCCTGCGGAGGCGATCACCGCTGCGACCTGGAACGCCGCCTGCCTGCTCGGACTGCAGGACGAGGTCGGATCGATCGAGGAGGGGAAGCGCGCCGACCTCCAGCTTCTCGATCTCCGCGACGAGCGCGAGCTGGGCTTCGAGGTCTGCGGACCGTGCCCGGCGCTGGTGACCATCGGCGGTCGCCCAATCGGCGTCGAGCCGCTCACGCCACGGGTGTGAGAGGCCGTACCATCCCCGCCCATGTTGACCCGGCCCAATCTGGTCACCGCCGAGAGAGACATCGCCGCCGCCGAAATTGCGGCGGACTGTGTCGTCAAGACCCACGAGCGACTGGTGGAGTACCTCCGCCCGGGCCTGCTCCTCTCCGAGATCGATGCCTTCGTCGAACGATCGCTCGACGATCTGGGCTCCAAGAGCTGCTTCATCGACTATCGACTGCGCGGCCTGCCTCCGTATCCGAGTCACGCCTGCCTCTCGCTCAACGACTGCATCGTCCATGGCACCCACACCATGTCGCAGACGCCGCTGCGGCCGGGCGACCTGCTCTCCGTCGACATCGGTGTCCGCAAGCTCGGCTTCATCGGCGACGCAGCGTGGACCTACGCAATCAGCGAGGCCGACGACACCATGCTCGCGCTGATGCAGTGCGGGCGTGAATCCCTGCGTCGCGGCATCGAGGCGATGCGCCCGGGTCGACCGCTCCTGGACTGGGCCCGAGCCGTGCAGGGCTACGTCGAAAGGGAGAAGGGCTACTGCCTGGTGCGCGGTCTCGGCGGCCATGGCATCGGCCGGTCGCTGCACGCGCCGCCGTTCATCTCCAACGTCGAGCCCAGCTATCCCGAGGAATGGCCCGACGCCGTCAAGCGCTGGACTCCCGGCATGCTGGTCGCGGTCGAGCCGATGATCGCCCTGAGCTCGACCGAAACCCGCAGCGACCGCGGACGATGGCCGATCTTCACCGCGGATGGCTCCCTCGCGGTGCACTACGAGGCCGACGTCCTGATCACCGCAAGCGGCCCGAAGAACCTGACCGCCGCGATGTCGGCCCTCCCCGACGTGGTCGGCTGACGCATACTTCCCACTTCGCATGACCGCCACGCCACTTCACGCCGTTCTCCTCGAGAACATCCATCCCGCCGGAGAAGAGGCCCTTCGCGGATTCGGCTTTTCGGTCGAGCGGCACGGCAACGCCCTGTCGCGCCAGGCCCTGCGCGAGGCGCTCGGCCGCGCCGACGTCGTCGGCATCCGCTCCAAGACCCGCCTCGATGCCGAACTTCTCGCCGCAGCGCCGCGTCTTCTGACCGTGGGCTGCTTCTGCATCGGCACCGATCAGGTCGATCTGCGGACCGCCGGTCGCCGCGGGGTCGCGGTCTTCAACGCCCCCTTCTCGAACACCAGAAGCGTCGCCGAACTCACCATCGCCGAGATCATCGCCCTGGCGCGGCGGCTCGGCGACAAGAGCGCCGCCCTGCACGCCGGGGCCTGGGACAAGAGCGCCGCCGGGGCCCACGAGGTCCGCGGGCGCACGCTTGGCATCGTCGGATACGGCCACATCGGCTCGCAGGTCTCGGTGCTGGCCGAGGCCCTCGGTCTTCGGGTGCAGTACTACGACATCGCCCCCAAGCTTCCGATGGGAAACGCCGTCGCCCGAGCCTCGCTCGAGGACCTGCTGGCCTCGAGCGACATCGTCTCGATCCACGTTCCGGCGACCCCGCTCACCGAGAACCTGGTCGGGCGGGACGAGCTGGCCCTGATGCGTCCCGGCGCCCACCTGATCAACAACGCTCGGGGCAGCGTCGTCGACCTCGACGCCCTCGCCGATGCACTCCGTTCAGGCCACATCTCGGGAGCCGCAGTCGACGTCTTCCCGTCCGAGCCCGAGGAATCCAAGGGCGCCTTCACCTGCCCCCTGGCCGGGTTGCCCAACGTGCTCCTGACGCCGCACATCGGCGGCAGCACCGAAGAGGCCCAGGAGTCGATTGCCCGCGACGTGATCGCCAAGCTGGTGCGCTTCATACGCAACGGTTCGACGACCACCGCGGTAAACGTCCCCGAGGTGGATCTGCCCCTGGTGCGGGCGGAACAGCACCGTATTCTCCACTTCCACCACAACGTTCCCGGCGTGCTGGGACGAATGCACACGATGCTGGCCCAGCTCGGCGTCAACATCAACGCCGAGTTCCTCCAGAGCAGCGGCGATCTCAGCTACGTGATTCTGGACGTCGACCCCAGTTCCGGAGAATCGGTGAAGCAGGGCCTCGACACCGTTCCGGAGACGATCCGCGTCCGCACCCTCTGGTGAATCCTCCCCTGGCCGCACCCTCGCTCGCGTCCAATACTCCTCCCCCGTTTCCCCGTATCGCAGCCTTCCATTCACACGCCATGCTCCACTCCCTGCTCCTCTCGCTCGTCGTTCTCGCGCCGCCAGCGCCGCCCGCAACCCGCGTCGAGCCGGTCACGGAGACGCTCCATGGTGAGGCGGTCGTCGACAACTATCGCTGGCTCGAGAAGCTCGAGAGCGAGAGCGAGGAGGTCAAGACGTGGACCACCGCCCAGCTCGAATACACCGCCGCGGTGCTCGGCGGCCTCCCCTGCCGCAAGGCCTTGGAGGAGCGGCTCGCCAGCCTGATGACCGTCGGTTCGGTCTCCGCCCCGGTCACCCGCGGCACGCGCTACTTCTACACCGAGCGCAAGGGCACCGCGAACCAGCCGATGCTCCTGATGCGCGAGAGCCACAACGGCGAACCGTTCACGCTGCTCGACGTCAGCGCACTTGATGCCAAGGGGCTCTACTCGCTGGACTGGTGGTACCCGAACAAGAGCGGCTCGCACATCGCCTTCGGGCTCTCCTACGCCGGCAGCGAGATGACCACGCTGCACGTGCTCTCGGTCGACGACACGCAGTGGCTCTCCGACGAGATCCCCGGCAAGATCTCCTTCGGCGGCTGGACGCCCGACGGCACGGGGTTCCTCTACAGCCAGCTCGAGCGCCCCGAGGACGCCTATTCGCGCACCGTCCGGTTCCACACGCTTGGTCGACACCATCGCACCGATTCGGTGCTGTCCCGTCAGACCATTCCGAGCCGCATCCCCTTCGCGAATCTCTCCGACGATGGTCGCTGGATTCTGATGGGCCTCACCGATGGCTGGGCCCGCAACGATCTCTCGGTGATCGACGTGGCCGAGTGGCGGCGCAGCGGCGAGCTCGCCCCGGTGGCGATTGCCGACGGCCTCAACGGCCGCTTCACCCCCGCGGTGGTCGCCGGCGACACCGCCTACGTGCTGACGACGTTCGAGTCGCCCAATGGACGACTCCTGGCCATCGATCTGACCAATCCGAACCGCGAAGGCTGGAAGACGCTCATCAAGGAGCGTCCCGATGCGGTGCTCACCGGCGTCGATCACGCCCGCGGGCGCTTGATCGTCGAGTACGAGAAGGACGCGACCACGCGGATGGAGCAGTTCCGCTTCGACGGCACCCCGCTCGGCGAGGTGAAGCTCCCCGGCCTTGGAACCGCGGCGATTGCCACCAACGAGGATCGCACCGAGGCCTTCATCTCCTACACCAGCTTCAACGAACCGACGAGCGTCTATCGCATCGACCTCGCCGACGGCGAGCGCACGCTCTGGGCCCGCCCCGATGTTCCCGTCGATCCCTCGACCGTCGAAGTGCACCAGGAGTTCTGCACGTCGAAGGACGGGACCCGGATCCCGATGTTCATCGTGCATCGCTCGGGTCTCGCCAGGAACGGCGCCAACCCGACCCTGGTCTACGGCTACGGCGGCTTCAACGCCTCGATGACTCCCTCCTTCAACCCCGCCCGATTCGCGTGGTTCGAACAGGGCGGCGTCTACGTGCAGGTCACGCTTCGCGGCGGCGGCGAATACGGCGAGGCGTGGCACCAGGCGGGCATGCTCGGGAACAAGCAGAACGTCTTCGACGATCTGTACGCGGCGACCGAACATCTGATCAAGGCCGGCTACACCGCTCCGGCGAATCTCGCGGTCCTCGGCGGGAGCAACGGCGGTCTGCTGACCGGCGTCGCCGCCACGCAGCGCCCGGATCTCTACGCCGCAGTCGTCTCCGCAGTCCCGCTCCTCGACATGCTCCGCTATCAGAACTTCCTGATGGCCCGCTTCTGGGTGCCGGAGTACGGATCGGCGGAAGACGCCGCCCAGTTCAAGTGGCTGCGGGCCTACTCGCCGTACCACAACGTCAAGCCCGGCACCAAGTTCCCAGCGGTCCTCTTCACCGCCGGAGAGAACGACAGTCGCGTGCACCCGCTCCATGCCCGCAAGATGGCGGCGCTCATGCAGGCCGTCGCCGGCAACGACCTCAGCGAAGACCCGATTCTCCTCTGGGTCGACCGCGAAGCCGGACACGGACAGGGCAAGCCGTTGGCAGCGCGGGTCAAGGAAGCCGCGGACCTGTACAGCTTCCTCTTCTGGCAGACGGGGATTTGTGAGTAGTTTGAGCGCTCCGTAGCGGCTGAAGCTTTCTGGAGCGCTCCGTAGCGGCTGAAGCTTTCTGGAGCGCTCCGTAGCGGCTTCGCCGCACACTCGCTTTCGTACGCCGCGCCCGGCAAAGCCGGGCGGGCTGAGCGACGCGAGGAGGGGGACGTGCTTGATCGCTGCGTAGCGGCTGAAGCTTTAGCTTTCTGGAGCGCTCCGTAGCGGCTGAAGCTTTCTGGAGCGCTCCGTAGCGGCTTCGCCGCACACTCGCTTTCGTACGCCGCGCCCGGCAAAGCCGGGCGGGCTGAGCGACGCG
>ENA-ORBV01000754-ORBV01000754.1-microbial-mat-metagenome-genome-assembly--contig:-NODE-754-length-73888-cov-54.929143_pt1 | contig 73888 bp, 65 predicted proteins | sample MGYA00237777_ERZ505514 | MGnify/ENA primary metagenome ERZ505514 (study PRJEB26160, sample SAMN06269048) | microbial mat metagenome | isolation source: Oligotrophic lake microbial mat | place...
TTGCGGCCTCCGGCCGCACACTCGCTTTCGTACGCCGCGCCGGGCAAAGCCCGGCGGGCTGAGCGGGCGCGAGCGCTGTGTGTCCGGTGCGTGCGCGTCGGCTTCTGACGCCGAGCCGACCTTTGGGTGCCACGCAACGCCGTGAACGAATCACGGCCCCAGCGGCCCCGAGCCTGGAACTCGCCGAGCTGGGGCTCGACGAGACGCTGGTGCTCGCAACATCCGTGCACGTCGACCATGCTCGCCAGACTTTTGTCACCTCGCGTGCAGGAGGTATGGAGCACGGAGGACATGGAGGACATGGAGGACACGGAGGACATGGAGGACACGGAGAAGCACGCGAGCGAGTGTTGTTGGTGAACGGACACGATTGGCTGTGATCCCGGCATCACGGGGCCGGCATCACGGGGCCTGCGGTGCCGTTCGCACCCTTGCCTCTTCCTCCGTGTCCTCCGTGTCCTCCATGTCCTCCATGTCCTCCATGACCTCCATGACCTCCATGTCCTCCATGTCCTCCGTGCTCCATCCTTCCTGCGCACGACGCGCAGGACCTCGTCCATGGAGAAGGGAATCAGGAATCAGCGGCCAGGTGACAGTAATCGGAGGTCAGCCCGGGCATGGCGCCGGCAGGCAACGCACGCGCCGTCCGTCCCCCTGATCCTCATTCCTCATTCCTCATTCCTTCCACCGCCGCCTGCAGCGCAATCGCCTGTGCCGGGGTCAGTGACTCGGGGCGCATCGTCGCCTGGATGCCCTCGGGCCATGCCAGGGTGCGACCCAGGATCGAGCCCAACTGCTTGCGACGGCGCTGAAACAGCATGCCGACGAAATTGGCCAGCGACTCGGCGTCGTGCGTCGGTCGCGGCACGAACGGTCGGATGGCGATCATCGCGCTGGTCACCTCCGGGGCGGGCCAGAAGCAACTCCCTGGGAGGATCGAGATCACCTCGACGGTGGCCAGCGACTGGGCGATCACCGAGAGCGATCCGCAGGTCTTCGTGCCCGGCGCCGCGGCCAGGCGGTCGGCAACCTCGCGCTGCACGGTGACGAACTGCCCGCGGCACTCCGGGTGACTCACGAGAAGCGTCGCCATCAGCGGCGTGGCGGCGCCGTAGGGGAGATTCGCAATCAGCAGGAAGGGTCGCCCGGCGAGCGCGGTCCGCACGGCCGGAGCGAGCGCCCGCTTTCCCTCGAGACAATCGCCGCGGATCAGCGTCACTCGAAGAGCGAGTCGATCAGCCACGATGTTGGCCATGTCGTCGTCGAGTTCGGACGCAATCACCTCGGCGCCGGCGTCGACGAGTGCCTCGGTGAGCGCGCCCGTGCCCGGACCGACTTCGAGAACCAGATCGCCCGAGGCCACACCCGCCGCGGCGAGCAGTTTGCGAATCTGGTTCTGGTCGTGCAGAAAGTTCTGGCCGAGGCGATGCTTCGGGCGCAGGCCACGATCGTCAAGCAGGGCACGGATGGTGCTCAGGGACTGCACGGTGTGACTCGGCCGGAGATCGCTTCTGCGGAGCGACTGTGCCTTGGCAGGGGGCCGCTCCCCGCGACTCGACTCCGGTCGCTCACCAGATGTAGCGCACGGTGTACTCGACCGTGCGGACGCCGTCCGCGGGAACGTCGACCTCGAACTCGATGGTGCGAGCGTCCTTCTTCACGAACTCGGTGTTCTTCGCGGTGATCTCCCAGCCCGCCCAGCGGAAGAGATGCTCGCGGACCAGCACCTTCTGCGGCACGGTCTTGCGGTTGCGGAGTTCGACCTTGAAGGACTCCGTCATCACCCGGCGACCCGTGTCGATGGTGAAGTCGGTCTGGGTGCGCTCGCCCACGACATCGAAGGACTGCCCGACCTTGATGCTCACCTTCTCGTTGCGGGCGGTGTGATCGATCAGATCCTCGCCCACGAATTCGAGCGTGCCGTCGGCGTCATCCTGCTTGTAGACCCGGACCTTGCCCTTGGGCAGCGGCCGACCAAGCCTGCTGGCCTCGTCATTGCGCAGGCGGAGGATGACGTCGATCTTGGGATTGGAGACCGCGCCCATCCCGCGATCGACGTACGGCTCTCCGGCGTAGCCCCATCCCGCGTACGCCGACGTGCCCTCGAAGAGCAGCACCTTGTCGATTGGCACACCCCTCGCGGTGGGAAAGAGGGTGATCTGCTGGGTGGCGTTGGCGAGCACATCGGTCGCTCGGGGCAGGGTGTAGAGGTGATACTCGAAGAAGGACTTCTCCTCGAACCCCTCACTGCCCGCTGCCTCTGCCATCGCGCTGCGAGGCGCGGCCATCCCGCGCATCAGCAGTTGAGGGACGATCCGCTGCACGTCGCCGGCGACCAGCTTCAGATTCGCGTTCTGGTATGCCGCGCCAGACAGGTTCAGCAGTGTCACCCATGCGGCAAGATCAGCGGAACGCTCGTCGTCGGAAAGGACGAGGTTGTAGTCGCTCTTCCAGGTGAGGCCCGCCGTCTGATACGTGGTGCGGACCAGATGCTCACCGGCGCTTTCGCCGTTGAGCTTCCACACCAGCGTCGGCCGGGTGATGAGCCCGCCGGGAAGGTCGGAGAAGATGACTCTGGCGTTCTGCTGCGGGATCATCTGAAGACCCTCGATGGTCTGGAGCAGCAGTTGGCCGTTGCGAGCGGAGAGGAGTGTTCCCGTCACCCGCTCTTCGCGGTCACCGATCACGCGGTCGATGCTGATCACGCGATCGGTGTACCGCTCGAGCAGCTTCTCGGGCGACACCAGATCGAACTCGAAGTTCTGCTCGACGACCGCTGTCGCCGGATCGGTGAGGTCGACGAAGCTGACGGTCGTCGGATCGATGAAGGCGGCCACGTCGGTGAAGCGCAGCACGTGGAAGCCCTTCTCGATGGGCACCGCCCGTACCTCCTTCACCACGCCGAAGCCCGGCACCTGCCACGCCGCCCCCGGATTGCCTCCCTGACGCTGCTGGGCGATGAACTGCTGGGCGTCGAAGCCAGCCGGATCGGCGCTTGAGTACACAGTCAGCGAGATTCCCGGCTTCGCCTTAACGGCGGGGACGGTCGACTTCAGGGTCATGGGAGCTGGCTCCGAGGCCGAGATGGCCCCGGCGAGCGCGAGGTGAAGGAGAAGCGCTGCGGTCGTGAGGTGATTCATGGGGTTCCTTTGGCGGGGAGTGGCCGCTCGGCGCCGGGAGTCTCCCCGCCCGAGCGCCTCATGCTCCGTCGCCCCCCGGCGAACGAGCATGAGGGAGCGGACGGCACGACGGTAGGAATCGACAGCGACCGAGTTGTCGGCGAATCACGGGTGACCAGGATCGGGCTGATCGGACTCGTCGGTCAGGTACGGCTTGGCGGAGTCACCCGGTTCGCCCGAGTCGGACTTCGCGGGATCGACGAGAGCTCGGCCGAACAATGACTTCGGTGGATTCGGATAGCCATCCTTCGGGATCCAGATGCCAGGCTCTTCGGAGTGGAGCGGACGACCGTTTTCGGCTCCCGGGAGCCGATCCTCGCTCAGGATCAGATAGATGTCCGAACTGACCGCGGGCGACTGATAGAAGTAGCTGTGGCCGAGGAATCCGGTCCTGGCATGCACGTCGATCATGCCGATGGTGGGGGGTGATTCGTTGAGGGCCTTGCGCAACTCCGGATCAAGTCGATCGAGACGCAGCCCACCCAGGCGGAGGGCGCTGGCGAAGAGCCAGTCCGCGATGCCGATGGCCCGATCCTGACCGGAGAAGTAGATGGTCGTCGACTCCGGAACGGTGTAGAGGTACTCGGCCGAGATGCGTTGACTGACCACATCCAGGTCCAGATCCGGTGCGGCGAGGATCAGGTGCCCGAGCTTGAGCGTCTCGCGGGTCGATCGTCCAGCGGACCGTTCGATCATGTTCACCTCGCGCAGGGCGGTGACGGCGACATCGGTGCCCCGGCTGTGTGCCAGCACGTTGATCTTCCTGACGTCCGGCGACGCGGCGACCATCCGAAGGAACTTTCGCAGGTGGTAGATCGTGAACTCACCCGACTCGCGGTCGTGGGTGTACCCGCGCAGGCCACCAAGTCCAGCGGGCCAGCTGTAGGCGATGACCAGTCCCTGACGAGCCGTGAAGTGGGAGAGTTGGACGGCGACGAACATCGAGTCCTGGAAGGAGTTGTTGTAGCCATGCACGAAGACGGTCACCCGCCCGTCGTCCTCGGGCTCAAGGTGACTGCGGATCAGTTCGTGCAGCGCGGCGATCTGAATCGCGTCCTTCGCTTCGATCGCCGGATCGGGAATCTTCGTCCCATCAGGGCCCTCGACAAGGGGGATTGGCGTCGGCGAGAGACGGCCCACCTCTTCGATCTCGCGCAGGTGCAGATTGACGGGGCGCAGCGGATGTGAATTGCCGTTCGCTCCGACCAGTTCGCTCCAGGAGAGGTTTTCGCCGAATTCCACCCTCGCGACGCCGAAGCCGAGAGACTTCGAGCGCTTCCACGTGTAGTCCAGCCGACTGTCGAGATCTTCGCCGGCGCGGCGATCCGTGGCGTAGATCACATCGACCGTGGACGTGCGTCTCGACTCCGGAACGCTGGCAATCGGGCTGGGGTCGCGGCACTCGCAGATGTTCGGGAGCGGAGCGAGCGAGCTCTCGCATCCGACCGTGACGAGGAGCGAGAGCACGACCGGCAGAAGTGCGGGAACGAATCGCAGCGAGCAGAATCGACTGTGGTTCATGGGATGTGTCAACGGGCGATTGCTTCGGCCCGAACTTCGCGGAGGACGGTGACCTTGATTTCGCCGGGGAAGGTCATCTCTTCCTCGACACGCTTGGCGATGGCTCGCGCAATTGCGAATGCCTCGGTGTCGTCGGCACGCTTGGCATCGATGATGACCCGCACTTCGCGTCCCGCCTGGATGGCGTGGGCCTGGTCGACGTGCGGCTGTTCGCGGGCGATGGCCTCGAGCTGCTCGAGCCGCTTGATGTACATCTCCATCGATTCGCGCCGGGCCCCGGGGCGTGCTCCCGAGAGCGCATCCGCGGCCATCACGATCGGGGTGTAGGGGGTGGTGGCGGGAATGTCGCTGTGATGGCCGCCGATTGCATTCAGCACCGCCTCGCTCTTCTCGCCGTACTTGCGGGCGAACTCCATGCCGATGGCCGGGTGTCCGCCCTCCATCTCGTGGTCCATCGCCTTGCCGAGATCGTGCAGGAAGCCGGCGCGGCGGGCGATCGAACCGTTGAGGCCGAGCTGGTCCGCGATGATCTGGCTCAGATACGCGACTTCGATCGAGTGGCGCAGCACGTTCTGGGCGTAGCTGGTTCGGAAGTGGAGCTTGCCCATCGCCTCGATGATCTTCGGGTTGAGTCCGCGGACCCCGGCCTCGATGGTGGCCTCGTTGCCGAACTTGATGATCCGCTCATTCATGTCCCCGCGGACCTGTTCGACGATCTCCTCGACCCGCGAAGGATGCACGCGGCCATCGGCCACGAGCCTGGCGAGGGCCTCTCCGGCGATTGCCCGGCGGATCGGATCGAAGCAGGAGACGCTGATCACGCCGGGCGTGTCGTCGACGAGGATGTCGACGCCGGTGGCCTTCTCGATGGCTCGGATGTTGCGACCCTCGCGCCCGATGATGCGGCCCTTCATCTCGTCGGAGGGGATCTTCACGCTGCGGACCGTGGAGTCGGCAACATTCTCGGCGGCGAAGCGCTGGATGGCCATGAGGGTGATCTCGCGGCTCTTGCTGCGGGCCTCGGTCTCCGACTTGTCGAGGATCTGCTTGGTGAGGCGGCTCGCTTCGTGCTCGGCCTCCACGCGGACGTCGGCCATGAAGGCTTCGCGGGCCTCCTCGACGGTCATCTGTCCGACCTGCGAGAGCCGCTCACGCACGTTCTTCAACAGCCCCTCGGCCGCCTTGCGGAGTTCGCCGATGCGCCCCTCCTCCTCCTTCGCCGCCGCGTCCATGCGGTCCAGCTTGTTTTCGCGATCGTTGAGCCGCTCCAGTTTGCGATCGAGGGTCTCCTCGCGGCGGGTGGCCCGCGACTGACTCTCCTTCATCTCGGCGAGGCCGCTGGCGATCTCGCGATCGAACTCCTCGCGGCGATCCTTCATCCGCCGCTCCGCCTCGAGCTCGGCCCGTTCGGTCAATCCTCGGGCAGCGGTCTCGGCGTCACGGAGGGTCCGCTCCGCCGAAACTTTGGCGGCGGCGATGGTCCGTCCGGTGACCAGGTGGACGAAGAGAAGCGCGACCAGCAGGCCGACCAACGCGCCGGCGGCGGCGAGGCCGTACGCGATCGGTTCGATCGCCAGGAGAAGTGGGGGGAACGAGGAGTCAGCAACCGAGACCACGAGGAGCTCCCATCTGGCGACTCGGCGCAGCAACAGCCGCAGTCGCACCGAACAGGGCGCGCCATCCAATGGGTCACGACCGTGACCAGAAGCTCAGAATCCGGGCGACATCTCCTGCCTGGCACGACAGAAGTGACAGGCTGAAGGCTGGGCAGGCGTCAACACTCCACGAAGAGGCGCTGAAGAGGACAGGACGGTCGCACGAACGATGAGGAAGTCTGGTCAATCTATCGCGTGCAGCAGGTGAAGGAGCCTGGGCTGCACGGCCGCGACGACCCGATGATCGAGCGCGGAGGAATCGGTCGCACCATTGAGGGCGGGCCGGAAAACCCCGGGAAGGCGCGACGCACGCCGCAGACCGCGCCGGGGAGAATGGCAAAGTATCCGGCCGATTGGGAACCGATGTCAAGGAGCGCGGCCGTTCGGGGCCCTCACGCGGTGCCGGCGAGCTTCCGGACCGTGAACATGAAGGTCCGCTTCATGTTGGCGTGCATGGCCATCACCACCGCGCTGTAGATCCCGGCGGCAATCAAGGCCCCGACCACCAGCGCCCAGCGGGCTGCGGGGCCCTCCTCGACGGTCTGCCCGATGGTCGAACCGGGCGCCAGTCCGGCCGCGAGCAGGTTGAGGGGGCTGACCGCGGTCAGGACGGCGCCGAGGTAGGGGATTCCGCGACCCGCCGCGTATCCGCAGATCCCGAGGGCCCCGGTCACGGCGAGGGTCACTCCGACTGCCGCGACCACCGAGCCGATCGTTCCCTTGCTCTTGATCGACCACTGCAGCCCGATCATCACGCAGAAGGCGATGAAGGGAACCAGCACGATGGGCAGGGCAATCGCCGCCTCGGGAAGGACCACCGGCAGGGCAATCGGCTTGGTCGAGCCCTCGATCGCCTCCTGCACCGTGACCCCCTGGGCGGCGCCGAAGCCGGCGGTGAAGACGTAGAGCGCCGTCAGCAGCATGGTCACCGTCGGCACGATCATCATCGGGGCGAGGTACTGGATCAGGCCGCCGAGCTTGCCGGTGAGGTAGGGGCCCGGCTGGATCGGGGTGGTCAGGATGATGTCGAGCGAGCCGTCCTCGCGCTCCTTGCTCACCGCCACGGCGCTCAGGTTCAGCGCGGTCAGAGCGATGATCACGATCTCGGCCCCGACCACCGCGGCGAGCGCCAGGCGAAGCTGGGCGTGATCGATCAGCCCGGCGAAGTGGAGCGTGAGGATCACGATGGCGACGATGAGACCGGCGCCGACGAAGCTCCAACGAGCCAGGACGGCGCCGACGCTGGTGCCGCGGCTCTGGCTCTCGCGCCACACGATCGGGTTGTGACCGACCTTCCGCGCCGGGCGATCACCACCCTTGGGCGGCACCCGGAGCAGGCGCCGCCAGAGCGGCACCGTGCCCAGCCTGGCCCCGATCACCCGCAGCCTTGCGGTCGAGAAGACGATCAGGGTGACGCTGATCACTCCACCGAGCCAGCAGAGCGTGGCCACCGGCCGACCGAACCACATCCGGGTGACGAAGGAGGAGTCGCCGGTCACCTCGTGCGGCTGGTAGCGGTTGGTGTAGAGAAGCGACTCGAGGGCCAGGAAGGGATTGAGCGGCGTCATGATCGTCGTCAACCCGCCGGCGCCGCCGGTGGTGTTGCCCCGCAGCCACGCATCGAGGGCATAGGTCACGAAGAGATACATGACCACCGTCACATAGAAGACGAAGACCGCCCGCCGCCCGGCGGTTCGAGTGACGCTCAGGGTCACGGCGATTGCCGCGACGATCAGGGCGCTGCTGGTGGCGATGGCGTAGCTGGTGAAGATCGATCGCCCCGGCACGCCGCCGAAGTACTGGGTGATCGAGAAGAGCGGAAGCGTCGAGAGCAGGAGCGCCAGCACGAAGAAGAGCCGCCCGAAGAGATTCCCGAGCACGATCTGCATCGCATTCAGCGGCGTCGTCAGCAGGATGTCCCACGTGCGCGGGTTCGCCTCCTGGGCGATGGCGCCGGCCATGAAGATCGGAGTCAGCAGGCAGATCAGGCCGACCTGACCGAAGCTGACGATGGTGAAGGCTTCGGCCCCGCGCTTGGCCATCTCTCGAAGGGTCTGCTCGTTGCCGGCGAGCGCCACCAGCAGGACCACGATCATGATCGCCAGGTATCCGGCGCGGATATAGAAGTGCCGCATCCGCCGCGAGCCGCCCTGCACGAGCCGCACGCAGATCGGGTTCAGCGGCAGGAGCCGCATCAGCCAGTCGAGGACGGCAGGCATGGGGGGGGAGGGTAGCAGTTCGTCGGCTGGCGCCGACTGGCGGCGCGTCGGCTTCGCCGCCGCGTGATGAGGAGTGCCGCGTGCGCGGCACCTTCTTGGGGACGGAAATGCCGCCGCCGACAGGGGACGCGCGAACTCTTGATGCACGGGAGCGGCGGCATTCCCGTCGATTCAGTTGGGAGTGCGCGGACTGCGCACTGGGATGGCGCACTGGGATGGTGCGCCGGGATCGCCGAGCCCCAGCTCGACGTACGGCGGCGCGAGCCGCCGTGTGAGAAGAGAAGTTGTGACACGGAGGACACGGAGAAGGGAACCAGCGATCAGCAATCAGGAATCGGCAGTGGGTTGCACGAGCGGGTACGCGGGCGGAGTGGCTGCGTCGGGCGCGACGCCGGTGACGCGTACTCGCCGCTCCGCGGCCTCTGCTCGCTCCCCGAGCGAAGGCGTGGCGTCCGCCGCCGTGAACGAATCACGCCCGCAGCGCCGCCGAGCCCCAGCTCGGCGTACGGCGACGCCGGTCGCCGTGAAGAGCGGCGATTCGCCCACTTGAGCGAAGACCGAAGTGACACGGATCTCCATGTCCTCCATGTCCTCCATGACCTCCATGACCTCCATGACCTCCGTGTTCCATACCTCCTGCACGCGAGGTGACGAAAGTCTGGCGAGCATGGTCGACGTGCACGGATGTTGCGGCAACCAGCGTCTCGCCGAGTACCAGCGTCTCGCCGAGCCCCAGCTCGGCGAGTTCCAGGCAGCCAACCCAGCTCGCGCATCGAGGCCCCCCCCTGGAGACCGTCGAGCCCAGTTCGGCGGTCCCAGGCTCGGTCCCAGGTGCGATCCCCGTGCCCTCCGCGTCACGACCGTGAACGGGCCGCTCAGAGCCAGCGTTGAAGAAACGCGAGTTGTCGGTCCTTGGCTTCGGCGGCGAATGTGCCGAAGCCGATGTGCTCGGCAGGGGCGCCGGTTCGATCGAAGATCACGAACTCGATCCGGTCGGGATCCGACGCTCGATCTCGCAGCGCTTCGATGAACTCCTCCTGCCCCGTGATCGACACCCACTCATCCGCGCGGGCGTGGATCGCCTGGAGCGGGATGTCGCGCCAGCCTTCGGTCTGGACAGCGTGTGCCGAGTGTCCCGACGGAGACGGAGTTGCTTCTGGCGGAGCATCGAGGTGGGCAATCGGATTCAGCCGATTGCTGATTGCGGCATTCCACATGGCCCGGTGATTCTGCCAACGCCACGACCCCGTGGTCGCCTCGACCGAGGCGCAGCGGAAGGGATGGCGCCGGCACAGCCGGGCAAGTGTCACCATGCCGCCCGCCGACATGCCGCCGAGGGCGATCCGAGTGCCGTCGAACCCTTCGTTCCCCGAGAGCGCCGCGACGACCTCGTCGACTTCCTCGACCATCTGGCTGACCACCTCGAGCGTCGACTCCGCCTCCTGTGACCGCTGATCGAATCGTTCGCCATGACCGGGAAGATCGACCGCACAGACGGCAATCCCCGCCCGCATCCAGCGGAGGTATCGGCCCGGGTCGAGTTCCTTGGACGCCGTCCGTCCGTGGATCCAGATCATCACCGGCGCCGACCGCAGCGGCGCGGAGGGCTCCGCGGTGTCATTGCTCCAGTCGGGGTGAACGAGCAGGGCCGGGATCTGTGACGTCCCCAGCAACTGCCAGCGAGTGCGAATCCGCAGACTCGAGGGAATCGAGTCGCGCGAGGGTCGAAGATGCGGCATGTGCGGGCAGAGGGTACGGGGACCTCCGTCGCCTTGAATCGCCCGCTTCGAACGCCCCCACTGCGTCTGCCAGCACGCTGATGGCGCCGAGCGCGGCGGCGTGCTCTGTGGGCGAACTGCGTTCGCTCTACCATCTCGGCATGCTTCGAATCGTCGGTGGCGAGTATCGCTCGCGACTCCTTGAAACGCCGCGGGATGAAACCACCCGACCGATGTCCGCGCGGGCCAAGGAGGCGATCTGCAATCTCTTGCGTGGCTGGTTCGAGGGCGCCCGAGTGCTCGACCTCTTCGCCGGTGTCGGGACCATGGGACTGGAGTCGATCAGCCGCGGGGCCTCGCGGGCCTGGATGGTCGAACGAGACCGCGCCATCCTCCGCATTCAGGAGCGGAACATCGCCACGCTGGGCTGTGCGGATCGGGCCATCGCCATCCAGGGTGACGCCCTCACGGCGCACGCCCTGGAGTCGGTCACCGCCCCGCTCGACCTGGTGTTCATGGACCCTCCCTACGCCATCATGGAAAAGGAGGGCGAGCGGCACCGCGTCTTCTCGCAACTCCGCCGGGTTCGAGAGCTGATGGGCGAGCGGGGCTTCGTGATTCTGCGTTCTCCCCTCGATCCGAAGGTGGTCGACCACTCCATCGCCGGACTCGACGGCCCGGAAATCCACCGCTACGGACAGGGGATGTACGTCCTTCTGTACAGCCCGACAGCACGTCCCGCGACGAATTCCACCCCGGCGTCCGATCCGACTGGTTGACGCCCCCGCCCGGTTCGCCAACAATCGCCGTCCTTGCTGGAGAGGTGGCAGAGCGGTTGAACGCGCCGGTCTCGAAAACCGGTATGGGGCTCGTCCTCATCGGGAGTTCGAATCTCCCCCTCTCCGCTTTACAACAACGCCCCGGTCGAGACCGGGGCGTTGTTCATTGGTTTCAGGTTGTGCCGGCTCGGGCCAGTGGGTCGCGGCACGCCTCGAGGCGAGTCCCGATGTGGCGTGCGTCAACCGGTCCACGCGGCGAGAAGTTCGCCGAGATCGGCCCCATCGACGACCCCGTCGCCGGTGATGTCGCCGACTCCCGGTCCACCCCACTGGGTGAGGAGGAGGCCGAGATCGGCTCCGTCGACGTCACCATCGCCGTCGAGGTCGGCAGGATTTCCGCGCTTCTCGCAGGCATCCGCGGTTCCGTTGCTGTTGCCGTCGGCACAGTTGCTCTGCGGTCCGATCCACGTGGACCCCGCGAGTACGCAGTCGAGCTCGGTCAACTGCAGACAGAAGCCGGTTGCGAAGCAGCAGGCACCCTCCGGCTCCGGGCAGGTGATCACCGCACACGAGGTGTCGTTGCCTTGGAAGAAGCCGTTGAGAGCCGCGCACTCGGAGGGACTCACGCCGTTGACGCAGTCGCCGTTTGGCAGGCAGCATGCGCCCTCGGGGAAGCAGACGTAGCCGGCGCATGACTGCCCCGCGGGACCAGGGATGCCGCCGGCGAGAAGACAGTTGCCGGCGGAGATCTTAATGCAGTTGCCCGTGGCGACAAAGCAGCAGGGTCCCGAGGCAACTGGGCAGCTCGCAGTTGCGCAACTGGTTCCGTTGCCCTGGAAGGTACCCCCCGCCGAGACGCAGGCGCCGAGGGTGAGCGCCGAGCACGAACCATTCGGGAAGCAGCATGCTCCGATGAGCACCGGGCAGGTCTGCGTCGCGCAGGTGGTGAAGTTGCCCTTGTATACGCCGCCCGAAGCCGCGCAGTCGCCGGCAGTCAGCGTGTCACAGGTGCCGTTGGCGTAGCAGCAGGCGCCCGTCGGCACGCTGCAGGTGATCTGCGAGCATGAGACTCCGGCGCCTTGGAACTGTCCGCCCGAAACGATGCAATCAGCCTCGAGTCGCTCATCGCAGTTGCCGTTGGCGAAGCAGCAGGCCCCGAAGGACGGAGCGCAATTGCTGGGCGTCACCGAGGCTCGGATCACCCAGTCACCGCTCGGGCGACACTCCGCCGGAAGCTGCTGAAAATTCTTCCACCCGGGAGCGCAGCCGAGGGCGTCGCAGTTCACGGCGAAGAGCCAGTTCTTCGCCGGAACCTGGAGACCGCCGACATCGACGGCTGGAAACGCATTGCAGCACGGAGGCGGGGGTGCGCAGCATCCCGGCGGCAGACCCAGAAGACCGCACAACGGGCTTGCCGGCTGGGCGCTGTGCTTGTCGATGCGGTAGCCGACGCTGAAGGTGCCGCTTCCGTTGTTCTGAATGCAGAGCTCCTCGCTGGGATTCTGCGAGCTGTCGATGGCAAACGCCACGTTCACGCCACTCGTCCCCGGCGGCAGCACGATCTGCGGCAGATCGCCGTCGAGCGACCGGTAGACGGCGATGATCTGTCCGCTCGCCGGCGTGCCCTCCCAGATGATGATCGACCACTCGGTGATCGTCTGCACGGTTGCGTTCGAGGTGCCGAAGATCATTTCCGCCAGATCGAACCGCAGTGGAAAGAGGGCGGCGTCGACGGTGTACGAAACCGCGGCCATCTCTCCCTCGATGATTCCCGCCTGGAGGATGTAGCTCCCGGGGCCGAAGTCGGAGCTGGTATGCGTGAACTGCTGCGGCGTGCACTCGACCGCTGAACAACCGCCGGCAATCCCGCCTTCCGCGGGAGACTTGATCGGGGCGTAACTCACCATCAGCTCGGGCTGCTCGCGGAATCCGGCGCGAAGCTGCACCAATCGATCGACGCGGTTCTCCTGCGTCTGAGCAGTCGCAATTGCGGCAAGCGGCACCAGAAGCGCCGTGGTGGCAGCGAGGAAGGCGCGGTTCATTCCGGCGGTCATTCGTGAAATCCTCTGTGTGAGGGCGAAGAAGTGTTTCCGCGGGGGCGACCACAGGCGGCCCGCGATCGCGGGGGCGAGACAACCTCCCCAAACATACTTCCTAACCATCGAATTTACAACAAGTTGGAACTCGATCATGGTCGCCGGCCATCGGCCCGGACGGGCCCGATGGCCTCCAGCACCGCCGCCACGAGCTCCGCCGGTTCAGGCAGTCGGCCCACGCCCACGGTCCGACACGCCTGCCAACCCTCGCCGGGCGCGAGGATGCCGAATCCATCCGCACGAAGCGTCTGGAGGTTCCGTTGAGTCGCCGGCTGATTCCACATGACCTCGTTCATCGAGGGGGCCAGCAGGACCGGGAATCGTCGACGATCGATCGATGCAGCGAGCAGCGTGACGATGTCGTCGGCGCGACCGGTGGCGAGCCGGGCCAGACAATCCATCGTGCATGGGGCGATGAGCATGCACTCCGCCGCTCGGGCGGTGGCGATGTGCTGCGGGTCGCTGGCCTCGATGTGACTCCAGATGTCGGTGTAGACGGGGCGTCCCGACAGGGACTGGAAGGTCAGCGGGGCGACGAAGCGGGTCGCCGACTCCGACATCGCCACGGTGCATTCGGCACCGGCCTGGGCGAGCCCGCTGACCACCGCCGCGACTTTGTAGGCTGCGATGCCCCCGCAGATGCCAACGATGATCCGCCGGCCCTCGACGGACGCGCGGAGGGACTCGGGATCGATGCGGTCCATGGCGACCCGTTCCGCGAACTCAGCGCCCGCGACTCTTGCGAACACTCTCGGCCTTGGGGGCGACGATGCCGCTGGCCTCGAAGTCGATGGTGATCTTGTCCTGCATGATCTCGTCGATCACCACTTCAAAATCGGTTCGTCCGCGGCGCTCCACCAGCGGGCGCTCACCTTCGATGAGCTGGGCGAGGCGGCGCTGGATGAGGGCAGTGAGCTTGAATCGCCCGCCAACCTTCTGGACGATTTCGTCACTCTTGAGTGCTTCGATCATGGGGCAGGTGTTCCGAGGGGGATGGCGACAGTAGGACAGGCCGCCCCGCTCGACAACTCAAGCCTTTCCCGATCCTGCTCGCGGGTCCGGTCCCCCTCGCCGGTTGGGTGTTCCGCCGCTACGCTGCGAGTCGGCCTTCCCGCGAGTCAGTGTCCCGGCCCCGTCTCACCCCGCGGCCGCGGAGCGCCCCGCGATTGCGGGCGTCTCCCCTCTCCCCGTGAGCAGCCCCACGACCAACACGCCGGCCCCTCGATCGACGCTGGTGAGCCGACTGAGCCTGGGACCGGACTGGGGTCTCCTGGTGGTCGCCGCCCTGATCGGGGTGGTCATGTCCGGAGTGGCGATGGCCTTCATCCTGCCGTTTCACTGGCTCGAGGCGCTCCCCAGTCGGCTCGAGTCCGGCCGCTCCTCACTGATTCCGTGGCTCATCGCATTCGGCCCCATCGTCGGCGCCCTTCTCTGCGGCCTGGTTCAGTCCGCGCTCCCCGGTGACGCCAGCGGCCAAGGTGTGCCCGCGGTGATGTACGCCATCCACCGCCGGCAGTCGCGCCTGCCACTCACCCTGGCGGTGCGCAAGTGGATCGGCTCGACGCTCACCATCGGCTCCGGCGGATCGGCCGGACCGGAGGGGCCGATTGTCACCATCGGGGCGGTCATCGGATCGGTGACCGGTCGCATGCTGCGGGTGGCCCCCACCACCACCGCGACATTCCTGGGCTGCGCTGCGGCCGCGGGAATGGCCTCGGTCTTCAACGCCCCGATTGCCGGAATCTTCTTCGTGCTCGAGGTGCTGCTGCGGGACTTCTCGATGCGCACCTTCACCCCGATTGTGATCGCCGCGGTGATCTCCTCCGCGACCACGCAGAGCGTCCTCGGCTCCACTCCCCTCTTCGGCGTCGGCCCGGAGTTCTTCAACTCCGACGACAAGGCCTTCACGCTCCTACAGATTCCGAACTACCTGCTCCTCGGACTCCTCGCCGGCGTCCTCTCCGCGACCTTCATCGTGGGACTCGGGAAATCGGAGCAGATCTTCGCCCGCTCGGGCGCCCCGCGCTGGCTGCGCCCGGCGCTCGGTGCAGTGGTCCTCGGCCTGATGGGCCTGCTGTTTCTGCTGGCAATCGGCGGCGATCGACTGGTTCCACCCTTCTACGGCAACGGCTATCTCGAGATTGCCAGACTGCTGCGCATCGAGAGCTACCGCGATGTCCAGACGGGGCAGTGGAGTCCGCTCCTCTGGACCGTGCTGGGTCTCGTTGGGCTGCTGGCGCTCAAGATGTCGGCCACATGGCTGACTCTCGGCTCGGGTGGCTCCGGCGGTCTCTTCGCGCCATCGCTGGTGCTGGGTGCCACGCTGGGCGGGGCCATGGGCCATGTCGTCGCTTCGCTCGGCTGGTTCCCTTCCGCAAGCCCCGCCCACTACGCGCTGGTCGGCATGGCCGCGATGGTTGCGGCCACGAGTCACGCGCCGCTGACTGCGATACTCATCGTCTACGAGATCACCCGGAGCTACGAGATCATCCTTCCGCTGATGCTGGCGGCGGTGATCTCGACCATCACCTCGCGAATCCTCTACCCCGAGAGCGCCTACACCATGAAGCTCGCGGCGATGGGCGTGCGAGTGGGCGGCACCAGCGATCTGCCGCTCCTTCGTCGACTCACCGCAGGCGATGTTCCGCTGCTGCCGCCGATTGTGGTGCGTCCCGAAGAACCCGCGCAGCGGCTGATCGATCTGGCGGAATCGACCGGCGTCGGCGACTTCGTGGTTCTCGACGGCGACGATCGTTACGTGGGCATGGTCACTGGCGTCGATCTCCGCCGCACGCTGGTCTTTCGCGAGGCCGTGCCGCTCATGCAGGTGAGCGATCTCATCCGCAGGGACCTCCCCGTCGTCGATCCGTCGGAGACGCTGGATCTCGTCCTCGAACGGTTCAACACCACCGACGTGCATTGCCTTGCGGTCGGACTGGCCAACGGTGACGGTCGAATCGCGGGCGTGCTGGCCCGCTCGCGGGTTCTCAAGCGCTATCAGCAGTCGCTGGAGTCTGACGAGTGAGCCGCGCCTGACGGCCTTTCCACGCGCCGGGCGTCCTCTTCACCTGAACTCAAGGGGCCCGGTACGGCGCTCTCCGGCACCGGATCTTCGCCCCCGCCGCCCCAGGGATGGCAGCGGGCGAGACGCCGCAGCGCCAGCCCCACACCCCGCCGACTTCCGTGCAGGCGGATCGCCTCCGCCGCATAGACCGAGCACGAGGGATGGAAGCGACAGTGCCCGCCGAGGACGTGCGCGAGCGTGCAGCGATAGAGGGCGATTCCCGCGAGGAGGAGACGGCCGAGTGTCGGAAGCGGCGCCGCGGGCGCCGCGCTCGGGCTAACCGCGGGAGTCGACGGACGACTCATGACCTCCGGCCTTCTTCGTCAGAACTCTTCGCAGAGTTCGCCCCGGAACTCGCGGCAGAACTCGCGGCGGAACTCGAGCTGGAACTCGCCGGCGAAGGCGACGCCGGGGCTCCCTCCGCTCTGCGCAACAGGGCTCGATCCAGGGAACGGGCTCCCTCGAGCAGCGCGGCTCGCACGGCCTCCAGACTGCTGGTCGGGGCGCGATCTGAATGCGGCTTGACCACCACCACGAGGTCCATCCCTCTCGGGAGCTGTTCGGCGTCGAGTCGGAATGCCTCGCGCAGCAGGCGCTTGATGCCGTTGCGCGCCACGGCATTTCCGACCCTCCGCCCGATGCTGAGTCCGAGTCGGGAGTGCTCCAGACCGTTGCGCCGCCCATAGAAGACGAACGGTCCGATTCCGCGCCGGACCCGCGCGGCGAAGACGGACTCGAAGGCCCGTTCCCCAGAGATGCGGGCGGCGCGGCTGAATCGGAATCGTCGGTGCTCGTCCTTCACGCTCCGCGAGCGTATGCGCGGCGCGCCGCCGCAACCCGCGGGCCATCATCGCAATCAACATGCGGCCCACACGAATCTGATTGGTCGCTTCCACCCGCCTCGAGCGTGACTTGGATTACGCTGCTCGCATGCAGATTCCTCCAGCAGTACTGGCCGTCGGTCGGAACTACGCCGAACACGCCAAGGAACTCGGCAACGAAGTCCCGACGCATCCCCTGATCTTCATGAAGAACCCGGCCGCGGTGGTCGGCGATGGCGCCGACATCGTCATCCCGCCGATCTGCCGGGCTGACGCATTCGGCGGCCCGGCCCAGGTCGACTACGAAGGCGAACTGGCCGTGATCATCGGTCACGATTGCCGCGACTGCTCCGAGGCGAAGGCGCTCTCCTTCGTCGCCGGCTACGCGGCGTCGAACGATGTGAGCGCCCGGTGGTGGCAGAAGAACGGATCCGGTGGACAGTTCTGTCGCGGGAAGAGCTTCGACACCTTCTGTCCCGTCGGACCGATGCGCCCGGCGCGGGAGGTCGCCGATCCGCAGGCCCTGCGCCTGATCACTCGTCTCAACGGCGAGGTCATGCAGCGCGACTCGACCTCTGGAATGCTCTTCAGCGTGGCCCGGCTGATCGCCGACCTGAGTCAGGGCATGACGCTGCTGGCCGGGACGATCCTGCTGACGGGCACACCCAGTGGCGTTGGCGCCGGTCGCACCCCGCCCCGCTTCCTGCGCGACGGCGACGTCATCGAGGTCGAGATCGAAGGGGTCGGCAAGGTCCGCAATCACGTCCGCGACGCGTGAGTCTCCGCAGCCAGAGCGACTTCGCTACTTCCGCTCGAAGTCGCGCCTCGGATCGAGCCGCGATTCCTCGGCCTTCCGCGCCGCCTCCGCAGCCCGCTCGACGCGGTACGTCTCCATGCCCGGAGGCTCGGGGAAGACCTGCGCAAAGGTCAGCCCGTTCGAGATCGGGTCCGCCTTGAACTCCTGTTCGAGCAGGTCCTTCACCTCGTCGAAGATCATCCGCCGCTGGGCCTCGGTGGCCCGGCTGTACATGATCAGCCGATCGAGGAGAGGCAGCGATCGATCCAGAAGCAGCCGCTGCAGCACGTCGCGAACGCTTGTCTCGAGCGAGCCGAGAAGCGCGCCCAGTCGAGCGACGCCGAACTTGTTGACGAAGTCGGTGTAGCGGTTCTTCTGGAAGAACTGGGTCACCTGATTGGCGAACTTGGTGGCGTCTTCGAGAACCTTGGGGTTGTTCGTGAGCAGTCCCTCGCGGAAGCCGCGCTCGAGCGCCGAATAGACGTCCGAGCGGGCGACCTCGGGCTGGAACTCGTACTCGCCGAAGGTCACTTCCTGCACCACGACATCGATGGGCCGGGCGTAGAAGCCGTGCGGCGGTGTACCGCCACTGCCGTACAGGGCATCGAGGTTGTCGAGGATCCGCTGGGCACCCTCGACGTCGCCGGCGCGGTACAGCTCGCGCACCGCCTGCTTCATGAAGTTCTCGTGCTGGTTGGTGAACGAGTCCGGACCGGCGCCGCGGGTTCGGTAGTAGCGGTCATAGAGCACGCGGAAGAAGGCGTCGAGCACCTTGATCCAGCGGACATCGTTGAGACGACTGGGGTTGTCGTTGGAGAAGATATCGACGTTCATCAATCCCGATCGCGCCAGAGCCTGCATCGCCTGGATCTGGAGCCGGTCGTTGTTGAGGATCTTGTAGATGTCGTCTTCGTCGTCGTAGCGCTTGACGCCGAACTGGCTTCCGCGGCGAGAGAAGTAGAGGGCGTGGGCCTGCGGGTGGCGCCAGTCGATGGGACCGAGGTCTCGCGTGTACTCGTACATCAGCCGCGGATCCATGCGGTACTCGTCGAGCAGCACGCGCCTGCGCAGATGGGCCAGCAGCACCCGCCACGCATCGGTGAAGTGCGGATCGGCCCCGATTTCCTGGAAGGCCTTGAAGATCGGATCGTTCGCGAGAAACGTCGCCTCGAGGTTGAGGATCTGCGCGTATCGCGAACTGCGCACTCCGGCCCAGCGCCCGTAGTTCAGCAGGAAGTTCCGATCCGGCGCGAAGCGGAACTTCGGATCGAACGCCTCCAGCGTCTTCTGCAGTCGATCGACGAGTTCGCGCACCGCGGGAGTCGCCGGCAGCTTCGGAAGGAGCACGCCCTCCTGACGGGCGAGGCGCTTGAAGTTCAACGAGGCCATGGCCCCGTCGTCGGAGGTGGTGGCGATGCGCCGCAGTTCCTTCGACGCCGCGTCGGGAAGATCCGCCGACTCGATCAGCCGTCGCACGATGGCGACCGCTTCGTCCGCTCGCATGTGACGCTTGTCCCGTTCCTTGAGCTGGGCGATCTCGCGGTCCAGCTCGGCCGAGATCTGCTCCAGCAGTTCGACCGGCACGGTGAGGGCGGGACGGCCCTCGATGGCCTGCGTCAGCGTGTCCGCGGCGTCGGCGATCTCCCGCATCCACGCCGCTCGTTCCTCGTGGGTCACCGGCGGCTGTCCGAGGAGCAGGTGCCACTCGCGGGCGAACTCCTGCTTGTAGAAGAAGTGGGCGTCGTCGGCGGTGCCGTCGACCTTGTGCGAGAACCAGAAGGCCAGCTCCTTGTGGAGCACGACGTCGTTGGGGTTGTAGAAGAGCCCCTTCTCACGCACCAGGCGGATGCCGGCGTTCACCCAGTCCCAGCGCTCCTGCGGCGTGTTGGTCAGGACCGAGACGTTGTAGGCCATGTTGTGGCCATGGAATCCCCAGACTTCGGCGAAGCGCGGCTGGAGCTTGGTGATCAGGTCCGAGTCGGACATGATCTCGTAGAAGAGCCCCTTCTGCTTGTTGGCGTTCACCTTGATCCAGAGGTAGTCGACGATGATCCCGCGCAGGGCGCCGATGGCGGTGCCGAGCTGCACGATGGGCGGAGCGCCGTCGATGGCCACGTCGGTGTAGCGCAGCGTGTTGTCCTCGGCGCTGCGCAGCAGCCTCGGCAGCAGCGATCCCGCCGATACCGCGGCGCCGAGCGCGAGGACCAGGGCGATGATCTTGACGAGTCTGGAGTGCACGTGGTGTGAGCCGAGGAGGAGTGTCGGGGAGGAGCGGACCGAACGAGTGGGAATCGAGTGGCGGAGGAACTGTGTCGCTTCGTGATCGGAACGTGTCGATTTCGCAGGAGCGCGTGTGCAGCGAAGCCGCTACGGAACGCTCACCTCAGCCATGACCGGAGTAGATCGCAAGTTCCTTGCGCCTGAATCCAAGCCAGCCGACGATCAGGGCACCGCCGCACCAGACCACTCCGATGGTGCCGGCGGCGAGGACGACCGAACTCACCGAGATCAGTCGACCCTCGACGAGCATCGCGGTCGGTTGAATCGACCCGAAGGTGCGGAGCACCCACTCGGCCGCGGTGGCGATTCCCATGATCACCCACTGGTCCACGCGAGCCCAGCTGTCGACCGACCAGTACTCGAGGCTCTCGGCGATGAACGGGGCCATGCTGCCGATGAGGAAGACGGTGAAGGAGAGGATGCAGGCCACCGGAAAGCTGAGCATCGTCGCGGCGCAGACCCCGAGCATCGCCAGGAAGCAGAGCTTGATCCAGAGCAGCGCCACCGCCCGCAGGAAGTTCATCTCGAAGTCGGAGACCTTGTAGAGGACCTCGAAGTCCTTCGCGTCGAAGTTGATGGCCCATCGCCCCGGGAAGAAGGATTCGCTGGCCTCGTCGAAGCCGGCGTTGTAGATGGCCACTTCCACGGTTCCGTCTTCGCCCACGACGCTGCTGGGCACGGTGAGGACGTGCCCCTGCACTGGAACGAACTGCCGCGTGATCACCCGCTCGAGACCGGTGAACTCGAAGATCACCGGGTGCACCTCGTGGGGATCGTGCTTGCCGGCGTAGAAGGTGTAGCGAAGCGTCAACGGCGCCCCGCTCGAGCGGGCCCGTCCGAGCCCGGGGAAGACGTAGGTGCGCTTCTCGCCCGGCTTGATCTCGCGCTGGCCGGCGAGGTAGTTCGTGGTCATCTGCATGGCCAGAGCGCGGCGCACTTCCTGCTCGGAGCGCTGCCCGCTGGCGATCTCGGCGGTCATGATCGCGTCTTCGGCGATGGTGCGATCGACGCGGGCGATCAACTCGTCGCGGCTGATCGCCTGGTAGACCGGGAACGCCGAACTCCGCGCCGTCAGGACCTCGTCGCGGACCGCCGCGGCGTCGCGGATGTCGGCGCTGGGGCGGGTCCGCAGATACTGGACGAAGACGAAGATCGAGATGCCGCAGATCAGAAGCAGCACGAGATTCAGTGCGGCGATGCCGATGAACTTGCCCAGCAGGTACTGGAAGCGGCCGATCGGCTTGGTCATGAGCTGCCAGATCTGCCGGTCGCGGATCTCGAAGGCGACCGTGGCGCAGGAGAGCAGCAGCGTCATGCAGGCCGCCGCGACGTAGGTGAGCGTGAGGCTGCGGGCGATGAAGGTCTGGACCTGGTAGCGAAGCGGCTGCTCCGCGTCGATCCAGAGCGGAAGGAGCGGGAGCATCACCAGGAGCGTCACGATGAAGGCGAGGGAGATGTTCTGCCGCGTCGCCTCCTTGACCACGGTGTGGGCGACGGCGAAGGGCTTGAAATGCCCGCGGAGCACCGCCAGGGTGCAGCGGATCAGGAGCACGAAACTGAAGGTGAGCAGTCCGATTCCGGCGACCGAGAGCACACCCGCGGTGCTGTCGAGGGCGCGGAAGGGCAGCGTGGCCAGCAGCGTCAGCGCAATGGTGATCAGAAACGGCAGCGTCAGCCCGAGCCAGACGATGAGCTGGAGCCATACCAGCGTCACCAGCCCGACCAGAAGAAGCGTCTCGGACTGCTGGAGAAGGAACTCGGGGATCCACGACGGTCGCTGTCCTGCGAGCATCAGTTCGACGAGGCGTTGAGGAGCCGCGACATCGCCGGTGGCGTCGAAGAGCATCTCGCCGAGCCGCTTGACGGCTTCGCCGCCATAGACCACGCCATTCAGTTCGATCGTGCCGAAGTCCCGCAGGGCGAGGGCCTCGGTGTCCTTCCGGAGGACGTTCTTCCCTTCGATGGTGCGGATCAGGGCGAGTCGCGTCGAGGCGAATCCGGTGGCGGCGCGGTGCATCGGAATCATCACGGCCGCCGTGACGAGCACCGCCAGCACCGCCAGGGCGATGCGGATTGCACGACGCTCCTGGAGAGCGTCGATGTGCTGATGGAGAAGCGACAGTCGGCGGATCACGGGGTGCTGCGGTCCTTTCCGTCGCGATCCTTCTTGTCCCCAAGGAGGGCGTCGATGACCGACGCGTCCACGTCCGCTGCGGGAGCGGACTCGGCAGGGGTTCGTCCCGAGGACCGGGACGGCGCCGTCTCCGTCGGAACAGCCCCCTTCATGAGCTCTCCGAGCACGTCGGCCCGCGGACCTTCCACCGCCGCGGGCTTCGAGGCCGAGCGAGCTCGGGCGCTCTCGGAGGCCGGCGTCTCGCGAACGAGATTCTCGATGAGATCTGCGCCCTCCTCTTCATCACCGCGGAGGAACTTCGCAGTCTGACCTCCGCCCTGGGCGCCGGAGGTCGCCACCTGCTCGCGCTGGGCCTGTTCCACGATCTCCATGAAGAGATCCTCGAGCCGCTGCCGCGGCGCCTGCACCCGGTCGATGCCGAGTCCCTCGGCGGCCAGCACGCTCTCGATCCGGGCGATCGTCGCCGGCTGAAGCCGCTGGGTCTGGATGATGGTCTTCTCGGTGTCGCTGAGAAGCTGGTCGACCGTTCCCTGGGCGCGGATCTTGCCGCCGTAGAGGACGACCATCCGATCGCAGACATCCTCGACGTCGGCCAGCAGGTGCGAGGAGAGCAGGATGGTCTTGCCGCGCCGACCGAGCTCGATGAGCAGGTCCTTCACCTGGCGCGTGCCGATTGGATCGAGACCCGAGGTCGGCTCGTCGAGGACGAGAAACTCCGGATCATTGACCAGGGCCTGGGCCAGCCCGAGTCGACGAGTCATGCCCTTGGAGAACTCCCCCACTGCTCGATGGGCCACCTGGGTCAGGCCGACCATGTCAAGCAGCTCGGCGGTGCGGCGCTTTCGCGTGGCCCGATCGAGCCCGAAGATCTTGCCGTAGTAGTCGAGTGTCTCGATGGGATTGAGGAAGCGGTACATGTACGACTCCTCCGGGAGGTAGCCGATGCGCCGCTTCACACTGACATCGTCGGGCTGCTTGCCGAAGACCGTGAGCCGTCCGGCGCTCACGTGCAGCAGGCCCAGCAGCATCTTGATCGTGGTGCTCTTCCCGCTGCCATTGGGCCCCAGCAGACCGAAGATCTCGTGCTCGTGAATGACGAAGTCGACGTTGTCGACTGCCCGAGCCTTCTGCCTCATCCAGAAGTCCCGGAACACGCGGGTCAGTCCAACGGCTTCGACGATCGGCCGCTCGTTCTTGCTGCTCGTGAGTTTCATGAAAGTGGAGTCCGAAGGTCGGGGCGTCACGGAGTGCGGCCAAAGCCGCCTTGAGCGTCGCGGTTGAGTCGGCGGCCGGGACCGGTGTTCACCGTGTCGCTGCCGCGGAGGATGTACTGTCCACCCATCATGGCCTTGGCATCGGCGTCCTGACGACGACGATCCACCTGGGCGCGGCGACGGTCCTGCATCACGTTCTGATCGCTGGTCACGAGGACGCGGAGCCCCTGAAGGGCGTGCGGCACATTCATGATCTCGATCAGGTTCTCGGCGAAGAGATCTCCGTAGGCCTCGTACCAGAGCTGGCGGATGATCAGCGAGGGATTGTCGCGATAGGCCGGCAGCAGGCTGGCGAAGCGGCGGTAGTCATTGCCGATGGTGGCATCGATCTGCGACTGATAGGCCTTGGCGCGGCTGACGATCATCGAGGCCTCGCCGGAGGTCCGGGGATCCTCGAGTTCCGCGGTGAGGGCCGCGAGCGCCGCGGTCGCTGCCTCGTCGTCGTTCTCGGCCAGAGCGAGTTCGTAGGCGTCGATCCGCGCCACCAGACGCTGGTACGCCGGTCCGGCGATGCCGTTCAGGATGGTCTCGGCCTGCTTTCTCGCCCCTTCGACGTTGGCCTGCGATTCCTCATTCGCGCTCTGGACTCTTGGCTGCTCCTTGCGCACCGCCAGGACCGGGGTGCGGTTCGGCAGACGCAGGTCGGTGAGCGTCAGACCGCTGGCGATCTCGGTCAGGAGCTTCTGGGCCCGATCTCGAATGGCCAGCACCGGCTCATCCCGCGAATCGACGAGATCGGTGATCGGCATGCTCGCCGCGGTGTGCACCGCGGCTCGCTGAATCGCCCGCTGGACCAGGAGGTCGGCCTGCCCGGGCTCAATCTGCTCGAGGAAATAGACGGCATCGTCGATGGCGTACTCCGCGCTGATCCGCAGGTGGGCGAGATCGCCGTCGGCAGTGAGGAGCGACCCGTCGATGCCGGGCGTGAGCTGCGAGTTCTCGCTGGCCTGCTCCACCGCCTGTTCAAAGGTCGCCGCCCGCGTCTGCGGCCAGAAGGCCTGGGCCAGCTCGACCGAGCGACGAGCCGGAACGGTCACGATCTCGCCCGCTGGATAGGGCCAGAACGGAGTGAATCCAGGACCGATCTGGCGATCGGTCTCGGCGCCGTAGATCCGACCGAAGAGCGTGCGAACCCCGGTCGAACCCTCCTGCACGTTCTGGAAACCGGAGAAGAGGAAGAGCACGACGAGCACCAGAATGACCACCTGGAGCAGTCGATAGCTGAGGCGCAGGGCCTCGGCCAGCGACTGGTTGGCCGGATCCATTGCGGCCCGCATCGAGACCTCGGCATTGGCCTGGCCCTCGACCACGAACTGCGCTGATGCGGCCCGCCGCGGCGCTTCGGTTTCGGCTGCGTCCGACTCGACCTCGTAGCGGCCGAGAGGCCCCAGATCAGTCTCCGGCCGCTGGGCCGGCCGTTGGGGCGGGCGTTGGGGCTGGGGCGTGTCGGGAGAGCCGTCGCCTCGCGTGCTGTCGGTCATGAGTTCGCTCCCGGCTGATCGCTGCCCGGTGCCGCGGAACGCTTTTCCGGCGCGGACGGAGGAGGAGTCGAGGGCGACGCTGCCGGTGGAACGGTTGGCGATGCTCCCGGGGCCTGAACCCCGCCGCGGGGCATGGGGATCGCGCCCGCGCCGACCGGCGACTCCAGATCGAGGAGGTGGAACGGTTCACGAGTGGTGTCGAGGATCACCGTGGTGTTGCCGCGGAGCGACTGGCGGAAGGCGTCGAGCCAGCTCAGGAAGATGGCCAGTTCCTGGTTGTCCTTCATCTGCTCGAAGTAGCGTGCCGCGGCCCGATTGCCCTCGGCCTCGATCTCCGAAGCGACCTGTTCGGCGAAGGCCCTGATCTTGTCGGCCTTGGTCGCCGCTTCGGAACGGATGAGCTCCGCTTCGGCGTTGCCGCGGCTGCGCTCGGTCTCGGCGAGTCGATCCTGGGTGGCCAGCATGCGGCGCATGACCGCCTGGCTGGTCTTCGGCGGAAGGACGATCTGAGTGAGACCGACGCTGACCGGATCGATGCCCGGGAGCATCGTGCGGCGCAACTCCGCCATGATCTGACCCTCGGCGTCGGCGAGCTTGTTGCCCGGCCCGATCAGCTCGCCGAACTCGTAGCCGCCCAGCACTCGCAGCGACGTGAGCAGAGACTGCTCCAGGTTCTTGCCGGCATCGTCGATCGAACCGAACTGATCGAAGAATCGCAGCACACCCTGGTCGTCCTGGGCCACCCGCCAGAGCAGGAACGACTGCACCAGAATCTGCTGGCCATCCTTGGTCTGCACCGTCTCCAGCGGCGAGTCCACCAGTTGGAGTCGGTTGTCGATCTTGGTCACGCGATCGATGAAGAACGGGGCCTTGAGGTGAAGCCCGGGCTCGCGCTCGACACCCTCCGCCTTCCCGAAGCGCTTCTTGATGGCGACCTCATGGAAGGTGACGGTGTAGGTGGTGTTGAACAGGACGAGCACACCGAGCAGGAGGAGACCCACGATGACGGGAAGCGTCTTCTTCATGGAGGAGATCCGAAAGTGAAACGTGTGATTCGAAGGGAGTTCGCCATGACCGACCGGTCCTGCGACTCATGCGAAGCGAGGCGGATTCGCGATCAGCCTTCGTCAGCTCGGTTGGGATTCTGTTCGACGTTGTCGAGGAAGTTGAGTGCGGCGTCGGTCTCGAGCATCTCGAGATCGAACTGAACGCGTTCCGGCGGAACGCCGAGAAGGTACTTGACCCTCACGCTGGGGAGCATCTGGCTGAGGACCCGCATCTTCTGCCTTTCGCGATAGAGCTGCGGCGCGGCTTCGAACATCGGGAGATCGCCGGCCAGTCGATTGGCGTCGGTGCGGGCCTGCATCTGCGTGCGCCACCGTCCCGCTTCGGCGCTTTCGATCATCGCCGCGGGCTGCCCGCGCGAAGCGACCAGGGCCTGCTCGATCTCGAGCTTGAGGGCCGTGGCCTCCTCGAAGCGACGGTTCTTCTGAAGCTCCAGCATCTCGTCGATCTTGGCGACCAGACGGGCGGCGCTCTCCTCGCCACCGGCCAGCACCGCCATGGTCACGCTGGCGGCGCGCTGAGCGATGTCCTGCTCCTGCCTTCGAGCCTGCACGCTGATTGAGAACTCCTCGAACTTGTCGGCGGCTCCGGAAGGCGGCCGAATCGACGCGGCGGTGATGGCCACGACTTCGACGCCGACGTCGTGCTCGGGGGCATCGAAGCGGGCCTGCACGCGCTTCCTGAGTCCGTCGAGGATGCCGGACCGACCGGGGCTCAGCACGTCTTCGAGAGGAAGCTGCGAGAGGTGATCGAACAGCTCTCGAAGGGCCAGGACCCGCATGCCGCGCTCGCGGGCGGTGAGCGTCGCTCGTCGCCCGATCGCCTCGGTTCCGAAGGCCAGGAACTTTGCGAGCCCATCGGGCCGCACCCGGTAGTGCAGCATGACCTCGGCGTCGACCAGGGAGAAGCGGGCGCCGACTCGAGCGTCCGCGGCCGTCTCTTCAACACCTTCGGAAATCGGAGTGCCGGTGCTGTCGGCCATGCCGAGTCGCGAGGCGCCGGTGACGAAGAGGCGGCGATCCGCGGCTGCAGGATCCTCGTTGATCCACAGATTGACCCGCGCCCGCGGCGGGACGCGCTGTCCGACCGGGATCGGATTGACGCTCATCGAAAGCTCGCGGACGCGGCCCACCTGATGAAACTCGACGGTCTCGACCGGCCACGGCAGCTTGAACATCAGGCCCGGACCATGGATGGCCTGGATGGCGCCGAACCGCAGGCGGACCGCCTGCTGATCGGGGTTCACGGTGGCGATGCAGCTCAGCAGAGCCATGACCACGAACGCGAGGACCGCCAGTCGAGTCACGCTCCGCAGCAGGAGCTGATAGCCCCAGGAGCTGGTGATGTCGAACCCGAACTGATAGTTCACCGCCTCGTTGATCGAACGCACGATCGAATCGGGCGCCGAGAGCAGGCTGAGGGCCCGCGAGTCGAATGCGGGCCGCGGCGTTTCGCCGACGCGTCGCGGCCGATAGAGATTGAGGATGAAGTTGAGGAGAATCTCGGCCGAAAGACCCAGCATGAAGATGGCGATGCCGTACGCCACGCCCTCGAGCACCGTTCCCCGCTGGGCGAAGGCGAAGCCGAAGCCGACGGCGCAGCCCAGGCAGATCACCGCATTCGCGACCATGAAGCCGGCGCCGCCCCGCAGATTCTGCCAGGCCGGCTGTCGAGCCATGCCCGCGACGAACCGCGAGCAGATGAAGGAGATGAGCGCCAGGGCCAGACAGATGGCCATCGCCCAGCCGAGTCGATCGGTGACTCGGAAGACCGGGCCATCGGGTTCGTCGGTCGCTGCGAACCAGCGGATGATGAAGACACCGAATCCAATCAGGATCAGCGCCACCAGCAGGCTGACCGCGGGCATCAGCCAGGTGTGCATGAGGTGAAGCCGACGGGCGGCGACCCGGGTGGCCTCGATCTCACGATCGAAGATGGTCGTGCCGCGGCTCTGGGCCAGTTCGTCCGCTTCGAGCGACTCCAGTCGTTCGAGCTTCTGCTGATGGAAGAGGATCACCAGGCTGAGCCAGATGATCAGGCCCGTGAGGGCGCAGGCCGAAGCGAACTGAAGCGCGGTGTCGCCAGCGACGACGCCGAAGATCAGGAGCGTCAGGCCGATGGCCAACTGCAGGAACAGGCCGAATCCGGCGACTCGGGTGGCTTGCTGGTAGGCGACGTGGTCGATCCTCATGCGGCGGTACCCCAACAGACGACATTCGGCGTTCAGGTCGGCGGACGATCCGGAACCTGCTAGCTACGACCGGGTTGCAACGCGGTTCGCCCGCGACCTGAACAATCTACTTGCTTGCCGAGTACAGTGCGACACACCCCCCCGACCCGATGTTCGGCCAGATCCTCACCATCGCCTCGAACACCTTCTACGAGAGCGTCCGCCAGCCGGTCGTTCTGGTGGCGATGGTCGTGGCCACGCTGCTGGTGGTCCTGAGCAATCCCTTCGCTGCATTCACCATGCAGGACGACCAGCGGATGTTCATCGACATCGGTCTTTCCACGGTCTTCATCTGCGCCACGATCCTTGCGGCGTTCATCGCCACCAACGTCGTGAACCGGGAGATCGAGAACCGCACCGTGCTCATGGTGATCTCGAAGCCGGTCGGGCGAGCCCCCTTCGTGGTAGGCAAGTTCGTGGGAGTGGCGGCCGCGATTCTCCTGGTCCTGGTCTACATGAGTCTGGTCTTCGTGCTGGTCGAACGGCACGGAACCCTGCAGACGGTTCGTACCCCCTACCACCTTCCGGTGATCGCCTTCGGGCTCGGCGGCCTGGCCCTGGCGACGGGGATCGGGGTCTGGTGCAACTATTTCTACGGGAAGGTCTTCAGCAGCACCGTGCTCTTTTCGGCGGTGCCGATCCTGCTGGTCGCGTACTTCCTCTCGATGCTCTTCAAGGCCGACTTCACCGGCGACTCGCTGGCGGCGGGATTCCGGTCGGACATCTGGCTGGCAATCGCGGCGATGTCGATGGCGATTCTGGTGCTGACGGCGATCGCCGTCGCCGCGTCGACCCGACTCGGTCAGGTGCTGACGGTCGCGGTGACGCTCGGCGTCTTCATGACCGGGATGCTCTCGGATTGGCTCTTTGGCCGACCCGCAGCGCGCTTCGCCGATGTTCTGGCGACCTCGAGCAGCGACGCCGCGCTCGGTGCGACCAAGTTCGGGCTGGCCGTCACCAAGACCCTCTACTCCGTGGTTCCCAACTTCCAGGTCTTCTGGCTCTCCGACGCCCTCACCCAGAAGAGCCCGATTCCGCTGAGCTACATCGCCACGCTCATCCCCTACGGCCTGCTCCATGTGGTCGTGGCCCTGGCGATTGCGGTGGCCCTCTTCCAGGATCGCGAAGTGGGGTGAGGGGGCAGGGAGCAGGGAGCAGGGAGCCGCAGAGGGTTGCACGACTCGGTGCGTGCGCGGGGTGGCAAGGCGATCTGCACGTGTGCAATTCCGAGGCGCCGGCATCACTCGCGAAGCTCACGCGCGGCGTACGAAAGCGAGTGTCGGCCCGGAGGGCCGAACGGAGCGCTCAAACAGCCCTCTGCCACGCGCGGCGTACGAAAGCGAGTGTCGGCCCGGAGGGCCGAACGGAGCGCTCAAACAGCTACCTCGGCAACAGATCGGCGTACTGCTCGACCACGGCGCGGAGGTAGCGTCGGGTCGCCTGGTCGAGATCCGGCTGCTCCGCCTGAAGGACGAGATCGCGAAGCGTCTGGCTCCACATCGCCCGCATCGGTGGACTGATCGTCACCACGCCCTCGCCGATCAATCGTCGATACGTCCGCAGCGTCTCGATCGCCGGATGCTGCTCGGGGTCGAGCAGCAACGCGACCGGAGCAAGCTGACGACCGACGACGGTGACATCCACGGTCGGCGGTCCGAAACGGGCAAAGGCTTCGCGGATCTGCTCGGCGCGGAGGGCCACGATCCGGGCACCGGCGCCGCGGATGGGCACTCCCGCTGGTCCGACCGGTTCGAACCGCTCCAGATCGTCGACCGATCCCAGCTCGAGTTCGACCTCGACGCGATCCGTCAGCGGCTCGCCATCGGCGGCCCGCAACTGCACTCCGTTGACCGGGGGTTTCGGGCGTTCGACCGCGAGACGAACCTTCTGACCGGGCCGCTCGAGCTGGATCACACCGACGAGCACGTCCGAGTCGAAGATCGGCCGATCGTTGATCGACATGATCCGGTCGTCGCGGCGCAGCACCTTCTCGGCGGGCATGCCGGGAATCACCGCCGAGATGAGTACCCCGGGTCGGCCTGAGAAGTCCCGCTGCATCTGGATGCCAAGGGCTCCCCGCGGCGCGGTCGAGAGCCGCTCGGCCAGCACCGCGAGCACCCGATGCCGCTGCTCCGGCGAGAGCGTCTCGCGGGTCAGCACCGCCATCAGTTCCTCGTCTGCGAAGGAACCATCACGCAGAACCCGCGCCGCCTCCTCGCGCCTCGCCCAGGAGTCGTGATCGAGATCGGCGACCGCCGCCTGCACCTCTTCGCTCACCGGAGTTCGGCTGAGAAGTTCGCGCGGCGGAAGCAGTTCCTCCGTGACCCGCATCAGCGGAGGCTGCAGGGCATCCCGGAGAAGCCCCTCCCGTCGCTGACGACTGAGCATCTGGTCGGGCGCGACGATCTGCGCCGAGGTAGGCGCGGCAGCGAGGAGAACCGCGCACGCCGCGAGCATGGAAGGCCCGAGACGGGCGGCACCGAGTGCCTGGCGGATCCCCAGCCGCGCTGCGGTTCCGTTCGAGGAGAGATTGGCGTTTCGAACCGGAGGCATGCGTCGACCCCGAGACGGTACTCCGCGCACCGGGCTCATCCCAGCAGACGTTTCAGTTTCGCCGAGCGGCGCCAGATCCAGTCGACCTTTCGCTCCACCATCTGAAGAAATGCGGAGCCGCGGATGCTGGCGAACGAGCCGGTGGCGGCGATGGGAACGGCGCTCTCGACGATCAGCGCCTCGATCATGAGCCACGGGAGGGCCGACTGCTCCGGCTCGGAAAGCGGTTCGCCGCCATGCTCTCGAAGGGACAGGTCGTAGCCGCGGAGGAAGGACTCGAGGCGAGCGCCGTCGAAGCCGTCGGGCCAGCTCAGCGGATCGTCGGGCACCGACATCAGCATCGTGAACTGCAGCAGGCCGTTGGAGATGTCCGCGGCCCGCGGCTCGAGTCGGGCGGAATCGAAGTCCAAGACCGCAGTCACCTCGTCGCCCCTGAAGAGCACGTTTCCGGGGTGCCAGTCTCCATGCAGAAGCTGCCGCGGCCAGTTCGCCCAGCCGCACGCTTCCACCCGCCGCGCTGCCTCGAGATATCCCTTGCGCAGCAGGCGGCAGGTTCGGGCCAGACTCTCCGCCTCGGCCTCGCCCTCGACCGTCGCGACTGCCGCCGGGAGCTGGTGGAAGGCGCTCTCGATGGTTCTCGCTGCGTGAAACGTGCCCGCTCGAATCTCGACCGCTTCACGGCGCCGCGCCGTCAGGGCGTGGAGTCGGGCCAGGACCGCTCCGGCGCTTCCTGCGGCGGCGGCCGTCTTGGGAAAGCCCGTCGAGTCGATGTATCGAAAAAGCTCGTAGATCCGACCATCCAGTTCGACGCGACTCTCGCCTTTGCGAGTGCTGATGAGCGGCGCCACCGGATAGCCGGCTTCGGCAAGCTGCACCTGGAGCTCGTGCGCCAAGGTCACCCGGGCGACATCGTCGCGACCCGGAGCGCGGCGCTTGAGGAGGAACTCGCCCCGGTCGGTGGCGATGCGGAGCTTCGGCGAACGCCGCGACCCGCGTCGAAACTCACGCACCCGTTCGATCACTCCCAGCTCCCAGTGACTCAATGCCCGGAGCGACTCGCTCAGCGAGAAGTGCTCTCGCACCCCAAGAAGGGTGGCCGGGTCGTTGGCATCCTTGGGGTCCTCGACCGGCGGGGAAAACGCACCGGTGGCACCGCGAGAATCGTGCGCGACCTCGTCGCGCATCGGATCCGTCGATGCTTCGGGCTTGGACTCGTCACTCACGGGCGGACCCTAGCGCGTGCGCGTCGGCCGAGACGTCACTCGACGTTGGCGGCTTGTTCCCCAGCCGACGTCATTCGAGGTTGGCGGCTTGTTCCCCAGCCGACGTCACTCGACGTTGGCGGCTTGTTCCCCAGCCGACGTCATTCGACGTTGGCGGCTTGCTCCTTGATCCGATCGATGGCGCCCTTGATCTCGACGATGCGGCGACTGATCTCGCCGTCGCTGCTCTTGCTGGCGATGGTGTTGGCCTCGCGGAGCATCTCCTGGGCGAGGAAGTCAAGGGTGCGGCCCGCTGGTTCGTCGTCGGTGGCGTCGATGATCTCGGCGAACTGCTCGAGGTGCCCGCTCAAGCGCGAGACCTCCTCAGCCACGTCGCTCCGCTCGGCGTAGACCGCGACCTCGCGAAGGAGGTCCTCGTCGCGCACGGCCGCCGCGGAATCGGCGAGCAGGGCGTTGATCCTGACTCGGAGCCGCTCCTGATACTGCTCGACCACCTGCGGCACCCGGGTGGCAATCTCCGCCAGTCGCACGCCGATTGTGGCGCCATGCCGATGCAGTTCGTGGAAGACGACCGCGCCTTCCCGCACCCGCATGGCAATGAGTCGATCACAGGCCTCGTCAACCAGCTTGATCACGACCGGTCGAGCCCGCTCGATCCGATCCTCGCCGGTGTCGGTCACGATCACGCCCGGGAGGGCCAGGAGTGAACCGAGGTCGATTCGTGCTGCGGCATGCGAAAGCCCCGGGACGGCCAGCAACTGCTGGAGGTAGCGCTCCACCGCGGCGGTGTTGACCCGCCCCGCGGCCGCGGCCGAGGAATCGGAGTAGCGCAAGTTCAGGACCACGCTGCCGCGGGTCAGGCGACGGGTCAACTGCGACTCGAGCTCGGCTTCGAAGAGCTGGAGCTCTTCGGGCAGCCGAATGATCGCCTTGAAGTACTTGTTGTTGAGGGATCGCAGCTCGACTGAGAAATGGACACCGCCCACTTCCGCAGTCGCCATCCCGAAGCCTGTCATCGAACGGATCATGTGTTGGTGCCGGCCGTCGCAATCAACGCGGGGCGTCGGAGGCCGGGGCATCGGAGCCACCGGATGCGGGCGCGTCGGTCGTCGCGGGCGGGGTCTCGCTCCCGGAGCCAAACTCACCGCCGGAGCCGAACTCGCCCGAGCCGAACTCGCCGGTCGGATCTTCGCTCGCGGGTGGCAGAGTCTCGCCGCTCGACTCGCTCGCAGGCGTCGCGCCGTCCACTCCGGTGGCCGAGGCCGCCGGAGCCGCGCCGGAGGCGGCGGTCGCAGACCGCGGATTGTCGAGGATGTTCAGGGCAATCGAGAGTCCCAGGAAGACCGCGAAGACGCTGGTCGTCGCGACCGTGAGGGCGTCGCCGGTGCGTCCACCGAAGGCGCTGTCGGTGCCGCCACCGGAGGCGCCACCGAAGGCACTCGCCAATCCGCCTCCCTGGGGCTTCTGCACCAGGATGAGGAGCACGAGGGCGACGGAGATCACGATCAACAGCAGGATGAGAATGGCAAACGTGGGACTCATTCGAAACGCTCCAGACACCTGACCTGACACTCGACCCGACACTGGATCGACTTCCTCTGCTCGAGCAACGCCCATGCCCAACTGGCCCAACTGGCCCAACTGGCCGGACGCGGTCGATTGGCCTCGCCCCGAGCACGACGCCTCCGCTTCGAAGGCCGCCCGCCGCTCACGGAACCCGCGTGCCCGCGGCCTTGCAGATGGCTGCGAAGTCCGCGCTCTTCAGCGACGCTCCGCCGATGAGTCCGCCGTCGATATCGGGCTGGGCGAAGAGCTCCGAGGCGTTGGCGGCCGTGACCGAGCCCCCATAGATGATGCGGATCGAGTCGGCGAAGGGCGGATGATACCGCGACCGAAGCTCTCGGCGAATTGACGCGTGAACCTGCTGGGCATTGGCCGGTGTGGCCGTCCGCCCGGTCCCGATGGCCCAGACCGGCTCATAGGCGATGACCAGCCGCGCAGCCGGCGGCAGCGTTTCGCCAACGGCCGCGTCCATCGTCTGAAGGCCGGCCCGCAACTGTCCGCTGACGACCGCTTCGGTCTGGCCTTCCTCGCGCTGGGCCCAGGTCTCGCCGATGCAGAACACCGCGGTGAGTCCGTTGGCGATGGCAGTGGCGAGTTTGGACCCGGCCAGTTCATTCGATTCGTGAAGCAGCGTGCGCCTCTCGGAGTGGCCGACGATCACCACCGAGCCACCGAGGTCGCCGATCATCTGGGCGCTGATCTCTCCGGTGTAGGCACCGGAGGCCGCGGTCCAGAGATCCTGCGCTCCCAAGGCGATGTTGTGGTGGCCGAGGGCCCGACCGACCGCCTGGAGATAGACGAAGGGCGGCATCACCGCGATGTCGATCTCGAGTGACACCTCGGCGCACTGTGCCACCACGTCCTCGGCGAGTTCGACCGCGCTCGCGAGCGAGGTGTTCATCTTCCAGTTTCCGCCCACGAAGGGTCGACGCATCGGCATGGCAGGAGCGTATTCGAAGTGTGCGGCGCCCGCGCTCTCGCTTCACTCCAGCAGCCAGAGCGCAACGATTGCGTCGTAGGCCACGTGGGCGCCGACAGCGATGCCGAACCCGCGCATCACGAACAGCACTCCGAAGTAGACGCCGGCGATTGCGAAGAAGGCCACTCGCCGGAGCGAAATGATCCCGTCGGGTCCGGCGAGCGGGTGGTACCAGGTGAAGACCGCCGCCGAAATGGCAATCGCCACGCCGGCGCCGACCGCGTGGCTGGCACGGCCGACATCGACGAGCACGGTGTGAATCACCGCAATCAGCAGCATTCGAAAGACCAGCTCTTCGTAGAGCCCCGCCCCGAGACTGATGACCAGCTTGCTCCAGATGTCGAGTTCCGCGATTCGGCCATCCACCTCGCCACCCATGGCCGGCACGACCCGCGCCAGGAGCTGCGCCGCCACGAGCAGAGGCATCGCCGAGATCAGCGACTCCACCGCCATGAAGAGCGGGACCGCCCAGCGAGGTCTCCACGGATCGCGGGAGAGGATCTGCCACAGCAGCAGGACGACGATCAGGCCGAAACCGGGCAGTCCGAGTCCGATGGTCACGCCCAGCGTCGAGAAGATCCGCAGGAGTCCCTCGTGGGCGAGATTCAAGAGGATGTCGGGATGCCGCGGATAGAGCAGAAGCAGTCCCACTTCGTAGGCGATCACCAGCGGCGCCACGAAAAGCAGAATGTGCAACGGCCGCCGAGCGTCCTCGAAGTAACGCTCGAGAACGCGCGACATGTCGGGCTGGCGTCGTCGCGGTGTGGCCACGAGTTGGAGTGATAGCGTGGGTGACGGCGATGTGCAGCCGCGCACGACGGTCGGCTGCATGAATGAAAACGCCCAGCGGTGTCGCTGGGCGTGTTCGTTGACGGGCTGGAGTCGACAGGCTGGGGTTGGCGGGCTGGGGTCGACGGGCTGGGGTTGGCGGGCTGGAGTCGAAGATCGGGGGTCGCCGGTCTGCGTGGTCGATCCGCACCAGACTCAGGCTGCCGCGGCGCCCTTGAGGTCGCGAAGATGCTTGGTCAGGCGGCTCTTCCGACGCGCCGCGGTGTTGCGGTGGATGGCGCCGGTGGCCGCGATCTTGTCGAGCAGCTGCGCAGTCTTGCGGTACTCGGCCTCGGCCACGGTGACGTCCTTGTCATGCAGCGCCTTGGTGAACGCCGCAAGCTGGTTCTTGATCCGGCGCTTGCGCCACATGTTGCGGGCGCGTCGATCGGCTGTCTGTCGGACTCGCTTCTTGGCAGACTCGGTATTCGGCACGGCAAAATCTCAGGAGTGTGGGAAAGAGAATCGGGCATTATGGCGGGCCGCACGAGGATTGCAAGCCCGCGGCGGCGGGAGGTTGGCGGAGAGTTCCTTCCGTGCCGGCACTCCCGTCCCGCCCGATGGCACTTCCGCGATCCCGAGGAACCCCGGGCGACCCCGACCGCCGGCGACTTTCCCTTGTCCGCGGCCGTTGCTACCATCCGCCCTTCCCGATCAACGGGCCGTCGGTGACACCCACCACAGCGCCTCGGCGTCCGGCATTTCGCCGGATCGCAGAACGCTTCGGAAGGTGGCGCCGCAAGGGGTGTTCAGTCGCGGCTGACGAACACTCCAGCCTCCCGGGAAGAAGTGCCGCGGAGCTGGTCGTCGGAGCGGATCCGCCCCGACCTTGACCGAACCGCGTTCTGGATTGTCGGTTCTTGTCGAAGGTTGGTGTGGCGTGACAAGCGTGACCTGGGACCACACGTTTGTTTCTCCACCTGTTTCTTCACTTGTTTCTTCTCTGGCCCGTGGTGTAACGGTAGCACAGCTGGTTTTGGTCCAGCTTGTCCTCGTTCGAATCGAGGCGGGCCAGTTCCCGCTTTTGACCGCTTCACTCTCGGCTCCGCTCTGCTCGTTCTGCTCGTTACTCATGTCTCCGTCCACCGACCATCGCGGCGGTTCTTCCGCAGTCCCGTCCGCGCCGCTCGCGGCGCTCAGCGCCGTGGTGCTTGCCGCCGGCAAGGGCACGCGGATGAACAGCGATCTTCCCAAAGTCGTGCACCAGGCCCACGGTCAGCCGATGGTGCGCTGGGTCGTCGACGCCTGTCGCGCCGCCGGGGCCGAGCCAGTCGTTCTCGTCGTCGGCCATCGCGCCGAGGACGTGAAGCGGGTCTTCGCCGGCGATGACTCCGACCTCGCCTGGGCGCTCCAATTGGCGCAGCGCGGAACAGGTCACGCCGTCGCCCAGGCCGAGAGCGCGATGCTGGCCGCCGAGCGCGCCGGCGCCATCGATTGTCTGGTCCTCTACGGCGACGGACCGTTGATCCGACTCGCGACGCTGCTGACTCTCGTCGAGCGGCATCGCGCCTCCGGCGCCGCCGCCACGCTGGCCACCGCGGTCATCGACGACCCCACCGGATACGGCCGCATTCTGCGGGATTCCGCGGGGCGATTCCTCGCCATCCGCGAACAGAAGGACGCCAGCGAAGTGGAGCGGGCGATCCGCGAGATCAACCCCGGATACTACTGCTTCCGCATCGCCGATCTCTTCTCGGCGCTGCGACGCGTCGACAGCGCCAACGCCAGCGGCGAAATCTACCTCACCGACGTCTTCGAGATCCTGCTCCGCGAGGGACGGCACATCGAAGTCGTCGCGGCGGTTCCGCCCGAGGACGTGCTTTCGGTGAACACGCCGGAACAGCTCGGCACCGTCTCGGGGATCCTCGAGCGGCGCGATGCGACGACCTCGGCCTCAAACTCCCCCGCCACCTTCCGCGCAGGCTCCGTGCATCCATGAGCGCCGCCGACGCCAATCACCTGAAGATCTTCGCCGGCCGCGCCGGTGGCGCCCTCGCCCGTCGCATGTGCGAGCACCTCGAGCTCCCGCTCGGGCAGGGACACGTGACCGCCTTCGACGACGGCGAGCTCTTCGTGAAGCTCGACGAGGATGTGCGCGGGCGAGACTGCTTCGTGGTGCAGTCGACCTGCGATCCGGTGAACAACAACCTGATGGAGCTGTTGATCTACATCGACTGCCTCAGGCGGGCGAGCGCCAAGCGGATCACGGCGGTCATCCCCTACTTCGGATACGCCCGACAGGACCGCAAGGACGAGGGACGCGTCCCGATCACCGCGAAGCTGGTGGCCAACGTCATCACCACTGCGGGCGCCGATCGAGTGCTGTGCATGGATCTCCATGCCGCCCAGATCCAGGGATTCTTCGACCTCCCGGTGGATCACCTCAGCTCGGCGCCGGTTTTCATGAACTACTTCCGCCAGCATCGGGCGAGCCTCGGCGATCTGGTCGTCGTCTCCCCCGATGTCGGCAACGTCAAGGTGGCGAAGGCCTTCTCGAATGCCCTCGATGCCGACATCGCCATCATCCACAAGCGCCGCCACTCCGGCGCCCAGGTCAGTTCCACGAACGTGATCGGCGAAGTGCGCAATCGCACCGTCCTGATGATCGACGACATGATCTCGACCGCCGGAACCGTCTGCGAAGCCGCCCGGCTGGTGATGGACCACGGGGCGACTTCGGTGGTCGCGGCGGCCACCCACGGCGTCCTCGTCGGCCCGGCCATGCAGCGACTCTCGGCGGCGCCGATTGAGAAGATCATCGTCAGCGACACCATTCCCGATGGCGTCCGCACCGCACCCATCGGCGACAAGCTCGAAGTCCTTTCGGTCGCCGGCCTGATGGGTGAGGCCGTGCATCGAATCCATCACGACCAGTCGCTCTCCGCCCTCTTCCGCGGCGGCGCGGAAACCAAGCGCTGAGTGGTTTCATCACGAATTCCCATCCCCCGAACCAATCCCCGAATTCCGACTCTCGAATTCTGACCCCCGGAGAACACCATGGCACACGAAACCCCAACTCTTGCGGCCACTCGTCGCGAGCGACTCGGCACCCGATATGCACGCCGCGAGCGTCAGAGCGGTGGACTCCCCGCCGTCATCTACGGACACAAGACTGATCCGATTGCCATCCTGCTCGATGAGAAGCAGACTCTCTCGCTGCTGCACCACGGCACCCACGTGGTCAACGTCCAGATCGAGGGCGGCGCCACCGAGACCTGTCTCGTGAAGGAACTGCAGTTCGGCTTCCTCGGCGACAACGTGATCCACGTCGACCTCGCTCGAGTGGATCTCGACGAAGAGGTGGAAGTCAGCGTCCACCTCCGCTTCCTCGGCACTCCCGAGGCGGCCAAGAAGCCCGGCGCGATCGTCCACTACGAGATCACCGAGCTTCCCGTCCGCTGCAAGGTGCGCGACATCCCCGACGAGATCCGCGTCGACATCGGCGGCATGGGCGATTCGCTTCCGGCGAAGGACGTCCACCTTCCGGCCGGCGTGCGACTCGACGTGGCCCCGACCGAAATCGTCGCCCGCATCGAGCTGGTGCTCGACGTGGCCGAAGGCGAAGCCGCGGTCGTCGAAGGCACCGGTACCCAGCCGGAAGTCATCACCGAGCGGAAGCTCGAGGGTGAGGCCGGCGACGCCAAGGAGAAGAAGGCGTGAAGCTGATCGCCGGCCTGGGCAATCCCGGACTCGAATACGACCGCACCCGACACAACGTCGGGTTCGAGGTCGTCGATCGGCTTGCCCGCCGGTACAGCGATGTCGCGGGCGGAGGCCCGGCGAGCGCTGCCGCGAAGTCCCGATTTGGTGGCCTCCTTCTGGAGGCCACCATCGGGGACGAGCGGGTGCTCCTGCTGAAGCCGCTCACGTACATGAACCGTTCAGGGCAGTCGGTGTCGGAAGCAGTTCGCTTCCACAAGCTCGATCCGCAGAAGGACCTGCTGGTCATCGTCGACGATCTGGCGCTGGCCTGCGGAGTGATCCGACTTCGCGACCGCGGATCGGCGGGAGGTCACAACGGCCTTTCCGACGTCGAGCGGCTCCTTGGAACGGACTGCTACTCGCGACTGCGCATCGGCATCGACCCGCCCAAGGCGATTCCGCAGAAGTCGTACGTGCTCGGTCACTTCACTCCCGAGCAGCGAGGCCGGCTGGAGCCGGCGCTCGAGGATGCCGTCGCGGCGTCCACCTGCTGGGCGAAGGAAGGGATCTCAACGGCGATGAATCGCTTCAACAGCCGAAACGTGGTCGAGACCGCGGCGGCACCCCTTCGAGAACCCAAGCGAGACGCGCCATGACCCGATGAGCGTCACCACCGCGCCCGATACCACTCCGTGCAACCCACTGCTGCTCCCTGCCCCCTGCTCCCCTGATTCCCTGATTCCCTGATTCCCTGATTCCTGATTCCTGATCCCTGACTCCCAACTGCCATGGCTGAAACTTCCAACCGCTCCTACGAAGGCCTCTTCCTCTTCCCCCAGTCGGCAAGCGCTGATCTCCAGGCGTGCGTCGACCACATCCGCGACATCCTCAGCCGCAGTCAGGTCGACGTGCTCGCGCTCAAGAAGTGGGACGAGCGCCGTCTCGCCTTCGACATCCGCGGCAACAAGCGCGGCGTCTACTTCCTCGCCTACTTCAGCGCCAAGCCCGGGGCGCTGGTCTCGATCGAGCGAGACTGCAACCTGTCGGAGCGGATGCTGCGCTCGCTGGTCGTGCGCGTCGAGTTGAGCGACGAGGAGATGCGGGCCCACGACGGCAGCGCTCAGATCGCCGACGAGATCAAGCTCCGCGACAGTGGCGAAGCTGCACCGGCCGCCGCCCCCGAAGCCGCTCCGGCGGTTTGATCGGCGTCGGCGCAGTCGGAATCAGTCCCTTCGGTGCGCAACCGAACGACGTCATCCCAACGGCGCCCGAAAGTCAGGCCGGACGCCCTGAAACACGCGGACTCCGCGCTCGGCTTTCCGACGCGCGGGTGTCCCGCGGGGGGCTTGGCAGCAGCGAAACTGGTCGCTCGGGATCAACCAAACAAAATCCATACACGCGTTCCCCAAGGCGGGGTGGACGGCGGTACACTTCGCTCGTTCTTTCGGGGTCTCGTCCCCCGCCATTCTCGGCATCCCCCCAACGCCAATCCCCACACACGCCGGCGGCTCGGCAAGGAGCGAACTCGATGGGTAGCTACAACAAGGTCCTTCTCATGGGCAACCTCACCCGCGACGTGGAGTTGCGGCACACCAACAACAGCCAGGCAGTGGCCAACATCGGCCTCGCCGTGAATCGTCGCTACAAGACGGCCCAGGGCGAGGAGCGCGAGGAAGTGACCTTCGTCGACTGCGAGGCTTGGGGAAGCACGGCGGAGGTGATGTCCAAGTACCTCTCCAAGGGCAAGCCGGTCTTCGTCGAGGGGCGACTGAAGCTCGACCAGTGGCAGGACAAGGAAGGCAACAAGCAGTCCAAGCTGCGGGTCGTCATCGAGTCGTTCCAGTTCATCGACTCTCGAGGCGGCGGTGGTTCCGGTGGCGAGGGCAGTCCTCGATCGGACTCGAGCCGTCCTTCGCCCTCCCGCCACGCCGAGGCCGCCTCGGTGGCCCACAATCCGGTCGCGGAAGAGGACATTCCTTTTTGAGCGCTCCGTAGCGGCGAGTGGTTTGAGCGCTCCGTAGCGGCGAGTGGTTTGAGCGCTCCGTAGCGGCGAGTGGTTTGAGCGCTCCGTAGCGGCCTCCGGCCGCACACTCGCTTTCGTGGGTGCAACGCCTTCTCGTGGGTGCAACGCCTTCTCGTGGGTGCAACGCATTTTCGTGGGTGCAACGCCTTCTCGTGGCGTGGCACCCGGCGAGGGCGCGAAGTCTTCCTGCTGCTCTATCGAAGGGCCGGCGCAGCCCAGGGGTTCTTCACGTGACAGGCGCGGCCGGTCTTGACCACATAGTCCTGGTGATAGTCCTCGGCCGGGTAGAAGGTCTTGGCCAATTCCACCTCGGTGACGACCCGCTTCCCCCCGAAGAGGTTCTTCGCTGACAGTTCGGCGACGAATGCCTTGGCCTCGGCGAGTTGAGCCTCATCGACGCAGTAGATGCCCGAGCGGTACTGCTCGCCGTAATCGGGCCCCTGCCGATTGAGCTGGGTGGGATCGTGCATGTCGAAGAACGCCTCCAGCAGGCGGCGATAGCTGATGCGCTTCGGGTCGTAGACCACCTTGACCGCCTCGACGTGCCCGGTGTTGGCGTCGCAGACCTGCGTGTACGTGGGATTGTCGATCCGCCCCTGCATGTAGCCGCTGGCGGCGTCGAGCACTCCGACTCCCTTCTGGAACCAATGCTCGACACCCCAGAAGCAGCCCGCCGCGAAGTACGCGGTCCTGGTCTCGACTGGACGACTCTCGGGCGGCAGCGGCTTGCCGCTCTCGGCGAAGGTCAGCGACGCGGAGTTCAGGCAGTGGCGCTGCCCGCTCGGCGCGGGACCGTCATCGAAGACGTGGCCCAGATGCGAACTGCAACGGGCGCAGTTGATCTCAGTGCGGGTCATGCCGTGCGCACGATCCTCGCGGGCGGCGACATGATCGGGATCGAATGTCGAGAAGAAGCTCGGCCATCCGGTCCCGGAGTTGAACTTGTGAACGCTCGTGTACAGCGGCAGTCCGCAGACCACGCAGCAGTAGACCCCGTCCTTCTTGTTGTCGAGCAGCGTCCCGCAGAAGGGGCGCTCGGTGCCGGCGCTCTGGGTGATCTTGAAGGCCTCGGGGTCGAGCTTCTTGGCCAGCTCCGCCACCACGCCGCGCGGCAGAGGCGTGACGTCGTAGCCGGACTTCGAGTATCGAGGATGGACTGAATCGACGGTAGTAGACGCGACTGAGGGCATGGGCTTCTCGGTGGCTCCGGGGGGTGGCGATGCCGGGGGCGCTGCGAACATGGTTCCGCCGGCCTCTCCCACGACGCGGTGGGCGGCGAAACCGATCCCACACAGGATCAGTCCGAACGCGGCAAGGGCGCGAGTGGTTCTGGACGAGACGCGTCGTGATAGGTCCATGGTGGGTTGGTTCTTCGGTGAAGGCTGATCTCGGGTTCGAATACCGAGAAGGCCCGGGCAGACTCCGTCGTTGCCAGGCTTACCTGGTTCGTGCAGTCCGACAGGGTATGGAGACGCCGGATCCTCGGTTGTGGTTCGTTTCCGCAGCGCGGCCGGGGTCGCTTTCGCCGTTCCCGCCCGATCAGTTGCGGGTGCCCGTCGTTCAATGACGCGCAGACTCGTCCGGCCGAGCTGACGGCCGGAGCGCGGGCGTCCCGCCCGCTTCACGCCGGTGCGCGGGCGTCCCGCCCGCTTCACGCCGGAGCGCGGGCGTCCCGCCCGCTTCACGCCGGAGCGCGGGCGTCCCGCCCGCTTCACGACTGCCTTGGACCAGTCGGCCCGAACGGGGCACTCGTTCGATCGACTGCCTTCGCGGTCGGGTCGGACAGAGGCGGGCCAGAGGCCCGCGCACCGAGGTTGCGATGTCACCCATGGGAGCAGAAGCACGGTTGGCACGCCCCCCGTGGCATCCAGAACTTCCCCTGGCCTCCCCAAGCTGTCCGCTCGACTCGATCGACCAAGCGGGCGCAGCCCGCGCCGCGTCGATCGTGCCGAGCGCCACAAAGGTGCCGCGCACGCGGCACACCTCAGAAGCGGAGGCGCCGCCGAAGCGCCCCAATCGGCGAAGCCGACCCCTCGAGTCGGCGAAGCCGACCCCTCGAGTCGGCGAAGCCGATGACCCGGGCGGCGCAGCCGCCTCACTCCGACGTGGCCACGCGGTCGACTTCTTCCATGCTCGTGGCCCCTTGAGCGACGAGGTGGTAGCCGTAGTTGGAGAGGCTGGTGAAGAGGCCCTGTCCGAGGACTTCACGAATTGCGGTGATGGTCGGGGTCTTGAGGATCACGTCGCGCATCGAGTCGTTGAACTCGAGCAGCTCGAAGATGGCGCGGCGCCCGACGAACGCGGTCCCGAGACAGACCTTGCATCCGACCGGGGTGTAGATGCGCGGCACTCCGTCGAGAGCCTTGCCCATCTTCATGTTCTGCGCGGGCGTCGGTCGCACGGGCTTGCGGCATGACTCGCAGAGCATGCGGACCAGCCGCTGGGCCATGATCAGATTGAGGGCGTTGGCGACGAGATACGCCTCGATGCCCAGATCCAGCAGTCGGAAGATCGCCCCAATCGAGTCCTTGGCGTGGACCGTGGTGTAGACCAGGTGCCCGGTCATCGCCGCCTGCATGGCCACGGTGGCCGTCTCGATGTCGCGGATCTCGCCGACGAAGATGACGTCGGGATCCTGTCGCAGCACCGATCGAAGGATCGTGGCGAAGGTGTTGCCGGTCTTGTGATCGATGGGAATCTGGGTGCAGCCGTCGAGGTAGTACTCGACGGGATCTTCGATGGTGATGCAGTTGCGGGTCTCGACATCGATCTCTCGAAGACACGAATAGAGCGTCGTGGTCTTGCCGCTTCCGGTCGGACCGCAGGCCAGAAGCATGCCCGCGTCCTTGGTGGCGATCGTCCGCAGCTTGTCGTACATCCAGGGCAGCAGTCCGAGCTCGTGCAGTCGACTCGGCGCATTCGCGGAGTCGAGCACGCGGATCACCATCTTCTGGCCGTGCACCGCCGGGGTGAGGCTGACTCGGTAGTCGACCCGCTTGCCCTTGACCAGCACCGAGAAGTGGCCGTCCTGCACCTGCTGCTTCTGGCTTGTGTCGATCTGACAGAGGATCTTCACCATCCCGGCGATGCGCTTCAGGATCTGCAGCGACAGTTCCACGGCGCTGATCATGAAGCCGTCGACGCGGAGGCGGATGACCGCCCGGTCCATGCGCGGCTCCATGTGAAGGTCGGTGGCTCGTGCCCGGAAGGCCGCGAGAAGGAGCAGACGGAAGGCCCGGATCGACTCGCTGGTCTCCTCGTCGGAGCCGCCGGCGACTCCTTCCGCGGTCGCCTGGTGCACGGTGACACCGCGGCAGTCGACAAGGCTGATGTCGTTCTCGGTGAAGGGCCGATCGGGCGAGCTCTCGATGATCTCGCGCAGGCGCCGTTCGTAGGTCGCCTGGACATTGGTCACGGGATCGGAGAGATCAACGTCGATCGTGGCCGAGTTGTAGTTGGTCTTGGACTGCTCGCGAGCCGCCTCGGCATAGTCGGGAGTCGACTTCCGCTTGCGAACCTCCTGCTGCTCCGGGTCGATGAACCGCATCTCGGTCGTGCCGACCATGATCACGTCGCCGTTGTCGAGCACCTCTTCGGTGATCTTCTGGTTGTTCACCTTGGTGCCGTTGCGCGAACCGAGATCGCGCACTCGGAACCCTTTGCCGTAGGCCTCGACCACGCAGTGGCGACGGCTCAGCAGGTCATCGTCGAGCGGAACCGTGTTTTCCGGCAATCGCCCCACGCTGATCGGCCCCCGGCTGAGGTCGAGTCGCTTCAGTCCCTGCGGTGTCTTCAGTTCAAGAAATGGCATCCGGCGTTCATCTCCAGAAGTGGACCGTGAACCGTCAACCGGAAGCGAGTCATGCTCCGGACTCTGCCGACGATGCTTCCCCGCGACGCCCCGGTCACCCCGACCCCTCGGATCGGTCCCCGCGACACGATCACGCAGAATATCGCGGAAACGCCGAGAGGTCACCCGAGTTCACGAACTCCCACGACGCATGTCCTCGAGACCTTCGGGGAACGGATAGCTCGCGAAGACCCCAGTGGGGGCCACCTGCCACATCGAGAGCGGCGGGTAGAGATCGCCCCTGAAGCCAGCGTCGTGCATGGTGCGAAGCACGGTCTCGAGCGAGGGCTCCTCGCCCCGTGGCCCCACCAGCTTGTTCGACTTCGCCCCAAGGAAGCTCACCGACGCGCAGGGCAGACGCTCCCGCCGCCCCTCGAGCATCTGGGCGACCTTGCGGAATCCCTTCGAGAGATCATCGAGGGTGAAGTGCTCGCGCCCGGGCGGCCGGAGCATGGCGAGGACTTCGATGGTGTCGAGGTCGTACTTGAGGACGAGGACCTCGTCCGGACCAACCGAGCGGGCGAAAGTCTCGGCGTTGATGGTGACGCTCCGAGCATTCCATTGACTCGTCGGCACGAGTTCAGCGAGCTGGGCGATGATCCCGCGCCCGTTGTCGGTGGCGTTCACGCCGCAGACCAGCGTTCGGTAGCGCCGAGCGAGGAGGTCGTTCAGGAGATGCTGGCCCCACTGGAGCCTGATCCGCCCGGCTGCGCCGGAGGCTCCGACCTTGCGGGGGTCGCCGGCTGGGAGCAGGATGATTCGATCGGCGCGATCATCCGCCTGAAGCAGACGATCACCCTCGTCGTCATAGAGGCGCGGCGTGGCGGGACGTGTGGCGGAACTCATGTCCGCAGCGTAGCTCCCCGGGCCATCCAGTTCAGCGTCGGAATCGCTCCGTCCGGAAGCGGAGTCCTGAGGCAGAGTCGGCTGGGAGTGATCGCTCGCGGCGTCACCGGCATCTCACTGCCGACGATCCCTCAACCACTGGAGCATGCCATCGGTCGACGAGTCGCTCGGTGGAGCGTCGGCCGACGCCAGGGCCGGAAGGATCTGCTGAGCCAGCGTCTTCCCGAGTTCGACCCCCCACTGGTCGAATGAATTCACTCCCCACAGCACGCCTTGGACGAAGACCTTGTGTTCGTAGAGCGCAATCAGCGCCCCCAGGGTCGCCGGCGTCAGACTCTCCGCAAGCAGGGTGTTGCTCGGTCGATTGCCCGGGAACACGCGATGCGCGACGAGATCCTCCCTCGTCCCCTCCGCCCGGACCTCTGCGGCGGTCCGCCCGAATGCCAGCGCCCGGGACTGGGCCAGCAGATTCGCGAGAAGGAGATCGTGATGACGGACGCCGTCGACGACCACGGGTGCGTGGGTGCGGGCGACGCCGATGAAGTCGCAGGGAATGACCGACGTTCCCTGATGGATCAATTGATAGAACGCATGCTGACCGTTGGTCCCGGGCTCACCGAACACCACCGGCCCGGTGCTCCAACTGACCGCTCCGCCGTCCATGGTCACGGACTTTCCGTTGCTCTCCATGTCGAGTTGCTGGAGATACGCGGGGAAGCGGGCCAGCGACTGGTCGTAAGGAAGGACTGCCAGGGCCTGACTGCCCCGGAAGTTCGCGTTCCAGACCCCGAGCAGTCCGAGGAGGATCGGTAGATTTCGCTCCAGCGGTGCGGCTCGGAAGTGCTGATCCATGGCCCGGAAGCCACCGAGGAAGTCGCTGAACTGCTCCGGACCGATGGCCAGCATCAGTGAGAGTCCGATTGCCGAATCGACGGAGTAGCGGCCGCCCACCCACTCCCAGAACTCGAACATGTTCGCGGTGTCGATGCCGAACGCGGCAACCGCCTTGGCATTGGTCGAGACCGCCACGAAGTGCCTGGCCACCGCTCGCTCGTCGCCGAGGGCGCCGACCAGCCACTGCCGAGCGGCGCGGGCGTTGGCCATCGTCTCCTGCGTGGTGAAGGTCTTGCTGCTGACAATCACCAGCGTCTCCGCGGGATCGAGGTCCCGGACGGCGTCGTCGAAGTCGGCGCCATCGACGTTGGCAACGAAGCGCAGCGAGAGCGACTCGTCGCAGTATGGTCGCAGCGCCCGTGCCGCCATCGACGGTCCGAGGTCGCTGCCGCCGATTCCGATGTTCACGATCGAGCGGATGGGTCGGGAGGTATGACCGGTCCAGGTGCCTCGGCGCACGCGCCGCGAGAACTCCGCCATGCGGTCGAGGACCGCGTGGACCTGCGGCGCGAGATCGACTCCGTCGACCACGAAGCCCTCCTCGCGAGCAGCGCGCAGGGCGACATGAAGCACCGCGCGGTCCTCGGTCGCATTGATCCTTTCGCCCCGGAACATGGCCTCGACCCGCCCAGAGAGATCGACTTCGCGGGCCAGGGCGAAGAGCGCCCGGAGGACCTCGTCGTTCACGATCTGCTTGGAGTAGTCGAGCCGCCACCCGGCCTGCTCGGCGACCATCCGGGGGCCGCGATCGGGATCGCTCCGGAAGAGATCGCGCAGCGTCAGGTGCTGGAGCTGGTCGCGAAGTTGCGCCAGCGTCTTCCAGGAGGTCAGTTCAGTGGGCTGTTTCACGGAGTCCTTTCGCCGGACCGATGGCCCGAACCACGCGGACGCCGGAGCCGATCGTGAGAGATCAAAGGAAGGAGGAAGGCGCGATGGCGCCGCAGGTGGGCGCTGCATCGCGGGGCGAGTCGCGCGGAGGTCGTATCAGTTCCAGTCGTCGTCTCGATCAAAACGGTCACGCTCGCGACCCTTGCCGCCTTCGCGATCGCGGCCCGGCTTGCCACCCTTCGGGGGTCGACCCTCCGGAGGGCCGTCGTAGGGCCCGGATCGAAGCGGGCGTCCGCCGCCACCTCGGTCGCGTCGATCGTCCGAGTCGCGCGGTGGTCCGGAGCCGAATCCTGGATTTCGCCGCGGCGGAGGCGGGCCTCCACCACGACTGTCGCCACCACCGCCTCCACGACCGTCACCCCCACTTCCACGGGGAGCACGAGGAGCAGCTTCGTTGACGACCAACGGCCGACCGTCGACGACCTTTCCGTTGAGGCCGGTGATTGCGCTGCTCGCGCCCGCCGGGTTTGCCATCGTCACGAAGGCGAACCCGCGCGACCGTCCGGTCTCGCGATCGAGGCCGATGTAGACCTCCTGCACCGGTCCAAAGGCCTCGAAGATTGCCTTGAGCGAAGCCTCGTCCGCCGTGTAGCGGATGTTGCCGACGTAGAGCCTGGTCATGCAGAGATCCTTGCGATGCGAGCCTCTCTCGCGGTCGGAGTATACCGAATGGTCACCTTCACCAAACCCGGCCATGCCGGGGCGGCGCGAGGCCGTGGCGAGCTCGATGACGCGGGGCGCGCTCCGGTCGGTTCGTCGGCATCGCGGGCTTGATCGGACGCAGACGACGCGCTCTTGCTTGCTTCCTGATCCAGTCAGGTCAACCATGAGCCTCGCATCCCGAGGCGCCCGTCCATGAACTCATTCTCTTTTCTCGTCTTCGCGTCCTTGCTTGGTCTGCAGAACGCACCTGCCGCCGCTCCAGTCGTGGACCAGCCGCGCGCGGTGCCGCCTCGGGCACTCGATCCGCGAATCAACCCCGAGAAGATCACCGAGTCCGATCCGCCGCCGCCTCCCACGCGGATTGCGCAGCCGATGCCGCCGATCCATCGAGTTCCGCTCGGGGCGGCCTCGCATCCGGCAATCGCCGCAGATCGCCTCGCTGGGGGCTACGTTGCCATCGCCAAGGGGCTCGAGTACCTCCGCAGCCGTCAGGCCCAGTCGGGAGCCCAGTCGGGAGCCCAGTCGGGAGCATGGCTGAGCAAGGGGAAGATCGCGCCCACGAACGAGCCGTTCGCGGTCGAACCCGTCGCCATCGCGGTCACCGCGCTCGGCCTCAAGGCCTTCATGCAGATGCAGGCCGACGGCGCACCTCGTGACGCCGCGGCCGAGCGGGCCCTCTCCTTCCTGCTCCGAGCCCACGACGGGAAAGGGGATTTCTCCGGTGGCGGGCTCGCCAACTACGTGCAGGCAAGCGTGATCAGCGGGCTTGCCAGCGTCCGGGACCCGGCGAGTTCCGAGGCCGTGCGACTCGCGGTTGAACGCCTTCAGTCGATGCAGTGGGACGAAGCGGAAGGACTGACTCCCCGCCAGGACTGGTATGGCGGCGCCGGATACGGACGGCACGGTCGGCCCGACCTGTCGAACACCCAACTGATGCTCGATGCGCTCCACGATGCCGGCGTCTCGCCCGACGATCCGGCGGTGCAGCGGGCCCTCTCCTTCGTGAGCCGAACCCAGAACCTCCGGGGAAGCAACTCCGCGAGCTGGGCGGCATCGGGGACGAACGATGGCGGTTTCATCTACACGCCCTCCAACGGCGGCGAGAGTTTCGCCAGCGAAACCGCCGGCGAGGGCCGTCACGGGGAGCTTCTTCCGGAGGGTGTCGCCCGATCGCTGCGAAGCTACGGCTCGATGACCTACGCGGGGTTCAAGAGCCTGCTGTACGCGGGTCTCGAGCCCGACGACCCGCGGGTTCGAGCTGCCTTCGACTGGATCCGCCGCAACTTCACCTTCGAGGAGAACCCGGGACTCGGCCGCCAGGGGCTCTACTACTACTACCACGCCATGTCCCGGGCGCTTCGGGCCTCGCAGCAGACGACCATCACCCCGCTCCCGAGCACCGCAGCGAGCCCGGACTCGGCGTCGGAAGCAACGCCGACCTCGCCCCGCAACTGGCGGGATGAACTGATCGCAGCCCTCATGTCACGTCAGAAGCCGGACGGCTCCTGGGTCAACGATGAAGCTCGATGGATGGAGGACGAGCCCGAGCTGACCACGATTTACGCGATCCTCGCCCTGCAGGAATGCCTCAAGCCGCTCGGTGCGGAATGACTCTCGCGAGGCGATTGGGATCGCTCAATCCTGCTTGGCGTCCTTGACCGACCGCTCGCTGATCAACTTCCAGATCGGGACGTAGACCTGGATCTGCTTCGACTCGGAGAGGACCTCGATTGGGATCTGGGATCGGATCGTCCCCTCGGCATCTGCACACCAGCTCACCGCGTTGTCGCCGTGGAGCACGTTGGTGCCGACCAGGTGATTGAAGTCATCCTGCATCCGCATGCCGTCCACGAGCAGGAGCTGGGAGTGCTCGTTGCGGTTCATGAGCGGGGTCACCGTCCCACCGCTGCCGAGCTTCTCGCCGCCGACATAGTGGTAGTTGGTGTAGATCCGCTTGCCGTCGGGCTTGTCAAAGAACTTGTGCTGGTAGCGCTCGAAGGGGTGTTCGCCGCTGTGGCTCGCGCAGTACAGGCACGCGGGGGAGTCGAGGTATCGGCCGGACACGATCAGCCCGAGACCGTTCCAGACGTTCAGGTCACTGACTCCCACGCTGTTCACGCCCGGACCTGCGGTCGCGGCCATCTGCTCCTGCGGGGGCATGATCTGAGTCGGGGTGAGCTTCGAGGTCGGCAGACGCTCGGAGAAGTCCATGCCGTAGAGCGCAAAGGCGGTCCCGATCTGCCGCATGTTGGATGCGCACGAGAGCCGCTGGGCACTTTCCCGCACGCCCCTGAAGGCCGGGAAGAGAATCGAAGTCAGGAGCACGGTGATGCCGAGCACCATGACGAGTTCGATCAGGCTGAAGCCCACGCGACCCGACGGGCGGCGCCGTTCGCCCCGGGCAACCCCATGGCAACACCGCACCACTGGGCTGTCGGCTCCGTCCGTGCTCGGTCCCACCCTTGTTTCCAGCCGCGAGGCGCTCATGCGTGAGCCTCCAACGACGTCGGTGACTGTTGTCGCACCCACACTCCCGCAACTGCTCTGCCGACCCGATGCTGGTCGGCAAACGCGGGATCCAGTAGTCCTTCCCTGCACAGGTCGTGTTTTACACGGACCTGCGCCCACCCTTCCGAACTCGTCCCGAAGAGCCATTCTGGCCGTTCAGGCCCAGGAACTGCTGGTAACCCATGCAGTTCCAGAAGTTACAGTACACCCGGATCCGGGCAAGTCTTCCTTCACGAACCAAACTTTTTTTGGAACCGTCCAAGCGTTGGAGGCCTGAGGTGCGGTTACCGTTCCAATATCTGGACCCGCCTGGACGGAACCTCCCCGTGATTCGCCTCTCCGAAGGCCCCCCTGTGCTTCCCAACCACCCCGGTGAAGGTCCGGCCGACGCCAGTCAGCAGGATTATGCGCTGATGCAGCGCGTCGCCAGCGGGGAGGAACGGGCCGTCCGCGAGCTCTATGAGCGCTTCGGCGCCCTCGTTTACAAGACCGCCCGCCAGATCCTTCCGGCCCGGTCGGAGTCGGACGATGCGGTCCAGGAGGTCTTTGTACGGCTGTGGCAGACGGCCGACCGCTACGACCCCCAGCGAGCCAAGCTGGTGACCTGGGTGATGCTCATCGCCAGGCGCCACCTTATTGACCGACTCCGTCGAAACCTTGCCAACCCCAATCCGGCGACCCTCGAGGACGACTGGAGCGAAGCCAGTTCCGGCCCGGCAGGCCGTCCCGACCGCCAGCCGATCAACAATGAGCGAAACGTCAAGCTCCGCGAGCGGATCTCGACGCTTCCCAAGCTCCAGCGCATGGTGATCGAGCGGGCCTATCTCCAAGGATTCACGCTCAGAGAAGTCAGCGAGCAGCTCGAGGCCCCCCTCGGGACGATCAAATCGGCCCTCAGCAGAGGGCTTGCCAAGCTCCGCGAGGACATTCAAGCGGACCAAACCATCCGGTAACTCCGGTGCACGGGACGAGAACTCCGGCACGTGCCCTGGCGGCAAGTCCGAAAGCCTCGATCTCGGGTCCGAAACGCTCTCTTCCCCGATTCACGCACGCAACGCTGGAACCGCCCCCCCACCCTTTCACGAAGAAGCCCGTAGCCGGCTTGTCACTTCGACCCTGATCCGGCATTTTCGGGAGCACCCATGTCAGCCTTTCGCCCCATGACCACCGACGACCTTCTGGAGCTCGCTCCGCTGGATGCGCTCGGCCTCCTCGACAAGAACGACGCCGCGATGTTCGAGCGGACGTTCCTCTCGGCGACGCCGGAGATCCAGACACAGGTTCGCGACATTCAGGCGTCCTACGCCACCGACTCGATCCTGATGTCCGAGGAAGAGCCACCGCTTGAACTCGAGGCTCACGTGGTCGGCGGCGTGATGAGCGAGATCCGCCGATCGACCGAAGAGCTGGGCCCGCTGGCCATCATCGGTCCGGGCAGCGCGTCTCGTCAGCTCGCCCGTCGCCGCGAGCGCGGCTTCGGCTCGGCGATGCTCTGGCGGGCGGCCTCGTTCGTCCTCCTCGCCGGAGTGGTCACCGCGATCACCTTCTACAACCGGACGGTCGACTCATACGACCGACTCGCCGGCGAGATGTATGCGAATGAACTCTCGCAGTCGATTCATCGTGAACTCGGACCGTCCTACTTCGACCTCGTCGACAGCGCTGCGTTGCGGTATCCGCTCGCATCGCCTCGGGGCAACCCGGTCTTCGGCGGCGTCGCGGTCAACACCAACCGCAACACGGCGGTGATCTACGCCGTCGGACTGGCAACGTCCGGTGTCGAGTACCGCGTCGAGGTCATCGACCCCGTCACGCAGAAGGTGCTCGCCTCCGAGCGATTCGACGCGGCCGGCTCCATGTCTGCGGCTCGGATCCGGTTCAGCCCGACCGACTCGAAGACCTTCGCCAGCGCGATCTACCGGGTCGTCGACGACAAGAACAACGTCGTCCTGACCTCGGCGATCACGGTCGCGACCTGAGCCGCACGCGGACTTCAACCCACAGGTTTCCCCGACAGGTTTCCCCGACAGGTTTCCCCGACAGGATTCCCCGACAGGATTCCCCGACAGGTTTCCCCGACAGGATTCAGCGACGCCGGCGGCAACGCCGGCGTCGTCATTGCGCGGACGCGGAGCTGCCAGGCCCGCGCCCTTCGTTCATCCGGGCCTCGCCTATCCGAGCAGGATCGCCAGAGTCGCGAAGAGCGCCAGCCAGACCACACCGAGAAAGTGCCAGTAGAGCCGAAGGTGCAGCAGGCCCTCGTGCGAGCTCGCCGTGTACCGGCCTGACGCAATTCGACGGAGCACCAGTGCAAACGGCACCAGGCCGCCGATCACGTGGAGGGCGTGCAGCGCGGTCAGAACGATGAACGACCAGACCGCGAGGGGGGCGGACTCGGGCTCGCCGCCGGCCGCCACGATCCCGAGTTCTCCGGCGACGCGCACCCAGCACCAGCCCTGCATGAAGAGGAAGGCGAGGGCCAGCCCTCCGGCGACTCTGATTGCCCGAAGCGACCGGTTGCGCCCGCCACTGCGCAGCGCCCGAAATCCGCGTTCGAGGGCGACGCTGCTTGCGGCGAGAAGCGCGGTGCTCAGCCAGAGCTCGGGCGGAAGTCCCGCGGTGCTCCAGGTCGACTCCGTCGACTGCTCCCCGGACGGCGCGAATCGGACGAACAGGAACGCCAGGATCGAGGAGGCGAAGAGCACCGCCAGGGTCACGATGAAGAGTCGCATCCCGAGCTTGGCGGCAGCGAGGCGACGGCGCCGGTCGGGAATGGGCACCACCACCTTGACGCCCCCGAAGTGCTCGGTCTCAGCTCGGTCGCGGCGCGGACCCTGGGTCGCGCCCTGCGCGGCCCTCATCCCGACTTTGTCCTTTGGCCGAGGTCTCGTCATGCCGACTCAACCCCCCACCCTCCCGGTCGAATGCGCGCGGGAACCGCGTTGATGCGTGGACACTCCGCCACCCGCCGCGGCCTACTTCGCCAGAGGCGAATCAGGAACCTGTTCGAGGAGAACCGCCTTGGCCGCGGGCGCGGTGCCGGGATCCCGCTCCAGGAAGTAGGCATGGCCATCCATGAGCGTGAAGATCATGAAGAGGGCCACGAAGATGATCGAGCCCACGAAGACGAAGCCGTTGAAGGGCTTGTCCCAGCGAAGGTGCATGAAGAAGAGGGCCACGAGCGTGGCCTTGATCGCGGCGATCGAGAGGGCCACGACGATGTTCATCTCGCCGAGGTCCACCCAGCGAACTGCCACCGTCACCACGGTGAGAACCAGCAGCGCCGTCGCCGTCGCGACGAGCGTGCTGACCGGAACGAGGTGCCCGACGAGAGGATGACCGGGCTGCTGAGCGTGATGCGTGTGCGACATGGCGAGTTCCAGAGCGAGTTCCTGCGGGTCAGATCCACTTGCGGGTCCATCCCGCACACGAGCGAGTGTGCGGCCGAAGGCCGAACGGAGCGCTCAAACCAGTTCAGCCCGCCGGGCTCTGCCCGGCGCGGCGTACGAGAGCGAGTGTGCGGCCGAAGGCCGCTACGGAGCGCTCAAACAACCCTTTGCCCGGCGCGGCGTACGAAAGCGAGTGTCGGCCCGGAGGCCGCTACGGAGCGCCCAAACCAGTTCAGCCCGCCGGGCTTTGCCCGGCGCGGCGTACGAAAGCGAGTGTGCGGCCGGAGGCCGCTACGGAGCGCTAATGAATAATATAAAACAGCGGGAAGAGGAAGATCCAGATCAGGTCGACGATGTGCCAGTACAGACCCACGAGGTCGACCGGCGTGTAGTACTGACTCGAGAACTGTCCGCGGATCGAGCCGACGATCAGCCATCCGATCACGATCATGCCGACGATCACGTGAATGGCGTGCAGCCCCGTCATCGCGAAGTAGACGCCGAAGAAGAGATGCGTGTTGGGCGGCAGCGCCGGGTCTTCGAGGTGGGCGCCGGTCCGCATCACCGGACCGTGACTGTGCGACTCGACCGGTGCTCCCTCATCGGTCACGCCGGCAACGACTCCGGAGGGACCCCCTGGAGCCCGCTTGATGACCGTCGCCTCGACCGGCGGAGTCGCCGAGTCCCCGGTCGCCGCAGCAACTGCCGCGGCAGCGCCGAGTGGCGCGGCTGGGACGGCAGCGTCGACTGCCGGCGGCGTGGGAGCGGCGCTGGCATGGGCGGCGTCGGCAACCGCAGCTCCGTGCGCCGCGTGCTCGTCACCGTGGTGTCCCGGGGGCACCTCGTAGAAACGAGATCCCCACAGCAGGTGCTCGTGCCACTTGTGCTCGTACTCGATCTTCTTGATCACCAGGAAGCCGACCGCACCGGCGAAGGTGAGCACCAGGCAGATGATCAACCCTCGGCGGTTGTCGGTCTGCGCGAAGCGCACCGCGAGGGCCATCGTCAGCGAGCTGAGAATGAGCACGCAGGTGTTGATGCCGCCGAGCACCGTGTCGAGATAGCCCGCGGCATAGGTGAAGACTTCGGGATGGAGCGAGCGAAGCACCGCGTACCAGACGAAGAGCCCTCCGAAGAAGAGGACTTCCGTTGCCAGGAAGAGCCACATGCCCAGCTTGCTGCTCTCGAACTGCTGGGCGGGCGTGTCGAAGTGATGCTTCAACCACGGCATGCTCGCATGGTCGTGGTGCCCGGAACCGTGTCCGGACCCGTCGTCGGCGTGATTGCCGGAGTCGTGGGCAGGAATCGTGGTCACGATCAGTGTCCTCCCGCCGTCCCGGCCTGGCCGGTGGCGTGGTGTCCCCGAAGCTCGGGATCCTTGTCGCGACGGACGACGTAGCCCTGCTCGCGCTCATCCCACTCGATCACGCTGAAGTCGTAGCAGTCGCCCACTCGCGGGGTGACTGCGAAGTTGTCGTGCGGCGGCGGCGAGCTGCACTGCCACTCGAGGCTTCGACCACCCCACGGATTCGCGGGAGCCCGCTTGCCTCGGAAGAGCGAGTGCACCAGGTAGGTCGCGGTGATGCCGAAGCCGATGGCCATCAGATAGGAGCCCATCGTCGAGACCACGTGGTAGGTCTGGTACATCGGCTGATAGTCGTAGTACCGCCGCGGCATGCCCTGACTGCCAAGCAGGAACTGCGTGAAGAAGGTGACGTTGAAGCCGATGAAGATGAGGACGCAGGCAAGTCGGCCCCAGTTTTCGTTGTACATGCGCCCGGTCATCTTCGGCCACCAGTGGTGCAGCCCGCCGATCATGGCGATCAGGGCGCTGCCCATCATGACGTAGTGGAAGTGGGCGACCACGAAGTAGGTGTCGTGGAGGTGGATGTCGACGGCCAGTGCTCCAAGGTGGATGCCGGTGAGTCCGCCGATTGAGAACAGGACGATGAACGACAGGGCGTAGAGCATCGGCGTGTTCAGGCTGATCGAACCCTTGTAGAGCGTGGCCAGCCAGTTGAAGACCTTGATCGCCGAGGGGATCGAGACGCTGAAGGTGATCGCCGAGAAGACCGTGTTCATCAGCGGGCTCTGGCCCGAGGTGAACATGTGGTGGCCCCAGACGAGGAACCCGAAGATGGCAATCGCCACCGAGCTGAAGGCGATGAACCGGTATCCGAAGATGTGGCGATGGCTGTGCACCGCAATCAGCTCCGAGACGATTCCCATCGCCGGCAGGATCATGATGTAGACCGCGGGGTGGGAGTAGAACCAGAAGAAGTGCTGGTACAGCACCGGATCGCCGCCCCACTGCGGATCGAAGATGCCGATGTGGGTCACCCGCTCGACCACCACCAGAAGCAGGGTGATGGCCAGCACCGGCGTGGCCAGCACCTGGATGATCGCGGTGGCGTAGGTCGCCCACAGGAAGAGCGGCATCCTGAACCAGGTCATTCCGGGCGGGCGGAGCTTGTGGATCGTCACGATGAAGTTCATGCCCGTGAAGATCGAGCTGAACCCGAGGATGAACACGCCCAGCAGGACCGGCACCACGCCCCCCGCGGAGGTCCTGGTGCTGTATGGGGTGTAGAAGGTCCAGCCGGTGTCGAAGCTGCCCAGGACCAGCGAGGCGACCACACAGAGCGCCCCCACGATCCAGAGGTAGTAGCTGAAGAGATTGAGCTTCGGGAAGGCGACGTCCTTGGCCCCCAGCATGATTGGCAGCACGAAGTTTCCAAGCGCCGCGGGGATGCTCGGGATGATCACCAGGAACACCATGATCGCGCCGTGCAGCGTGAAGAAGTGGTTGTAGAGGTCGGCGGTCACGCCGGGAATCGTCTGCCCCGGGGTGAGCAGCTCGGTGCGCACGAGCAGGGCGAAGACCCCGCCGACGAAGAACGACGTCAGCACCGACACCATGTACATGATGCCGATCCGCTTGTGATCGAGCGTCATCGCCCACGAGAGGAACCCTCGCGTGTGCGTCAGGTAGTTGTCGGTGACCGGCGTGACTGCCGAGACCGTGCGGGTGTGATCGAGCGTCGTCATGGCACTGCCTGGATTGAGGTCGGTCGCTTGAACGCGACCGAGGGGGGAGTCGTGATGATGGTCGGGTCGAGGTTCACGGAGTGGTCGCCGCAGCGGGCGCGGCGCCCTTGAACTGGCCCTTGGAGTCGAACTCGTCGAGGTGCTTCATGAAGCCGATCAAGGCGTCGATGGCGGTCGTGTTCAACTGGCCTTGGAAGGTCGGCATGGCATTGCCGTAACCGTTCACCAGGTGGCGTCCGGGATTGAGGATCGACTGCCGGAAATAGTCCTCTGGGGTCTCGAACTCCTTGCCGGGACCGATGAAGTCCTTGAGCGAACTTCCGTCGGCGAATCTGGTCTCGCCGCTTTCGGTCCTCGCCCAGAGATCGGCGCCGGTGTAGCCGTCGCGCTTGCCCCAGCTCGGACCGGTGCCGACGATGCCGTCGAGGGTGTGGCACTGCGAGCAGCGGGCGAAGAGCTTCGGACCAGCCTTGAAGTAGAGCTCGTCCGCGGGGATGTCGTCGAGCCACCGGCTCTGCTTCTCGAGCCAGTCGTCGAACTCCGCCTGATTGAGCACATGCACCTTGCGGTTCATGTTGGAGTGCCCCGTCCCGCAATACTCGGTGCAGAACAACCAGTGGAACGCCTCCATGCCGGTGGGTTCCGGGGCCTCGAACCAGAGCGTCGAGTAGCGGCCCGGCACCACGTCCTTCTTCACTCGGAAGTCGGGGATGAAGAAGCTGTGGAGCACGTCGTTGGAGCGCATGATGATCTTGATCGGCCGACCGGCGGGCACGAACAGATCGTCGGACTGGGCTCCGTTTGGGTACTTGAAGTTCCACCCCCACTGGAAGGCCGTGACCTGCACCTCGTAGGAGTTCTTCGGGGCCACCGACATGTGGATGTAGGTGTTGAACCCCATGTAGAAGATGATCACCACGAGAATCACGGGGATCACCGTCCACACGACCTCCAGAGTCGTGTTGTGCGTGGGTCCGACGGTATTTCCGGCGTGACTCTCCGGCGAACGTCGGTACTTCCAGCAGAAGTACACCAGCAGCGCCACGATCAGGCCGAAGAAGAAGTAGCAGATCCAGGTGATGAAGTTGAAGAGGAAGTCGACCTCGGACGCGACCGTCGATGCCTGCGGAGGCATCCAGAGCGACGCCGGCGTGGTGCCGGCGGAGGCGATCATGGCGTTGAGAATCGGCAGCATCTTTGACGGACCCTTTAACGACCCTGGGAACGACTCTGGGAACGACTCTGGGAACAACCTTGGAAACGACCTTCGCGGGAGCGGGTTCAGACGACGGGAGGAACGACCTCGGCACGACGACGGCGCAGATCACGGATCCAGAGGAGCGCAAGCCCGCCGGCCACGGCCGCGAGCGTGACGGCGCCGCCCAGCTTCATCACCCGCAGCGCGAAGAGGACGTATCCCCGGGCGTTCGGGTCGTAGACATGGCACCAGAGAATGAAACGATCAAGCGTGGTCCCGATGCGCCCTTCGGAGGCTTCCAGCAGACCCAGCTTCAGTGCGCTCGGTTCGAACTTCACCCCGTAGAGGTAGCGCATCACCCGCCCGTCCGGCGAGCAGATGATGATCACCGCCGCATGGGCGTACTCGCCGGTCTCGGGGACGTACTGGTAGCCGAACCCGACCGAGTCGGCGACGGCCTTGCTGTGCTCGGCCGGCCCCGTGAGAAAGTGCCAGCCGGCAGCCGTCTCGGGTCGTTCGTACTCGAGCAGATAGTTGCGCTTCTTGAGCGAGGCGAGTTCGGCGTTCTCGAGCGGATTGACGCTGACGCTCACCACTCGGAACTCTTCGCCCGGCGACCATTCCAGACCCTTCATGCCCTTGACCAGCTCGTTCAGGACGAGGTTGCAGAGCATCGGGCACTTGTAGTAGCCAAGCTGAAGCACGACCGGATGACGTCCGTCGAAGTACTCGCGAAGCGTCACCGGCCGACCCTGGTCGTCGGTGAAGGCGAGGTCGAGGGGCAGCGAACCGCCCAGCTTCTCGACGATGTCGACCTGCTTGACCTCCGGCGGCACCCAGTCGGCCGAAGGCTCGCTGAGGCGCGGCATCGACTGCCCTTGGGCGACGACGTTCGACGCCAGCCCGACGACGGCGGTGCAGATCGCCAGCAGCGCAGTCCGCAGACGGACCGCGCGGCGGTCGGAGGCGAGCGGATGTTGGGTGCAGGAGAGGTTCATGGGAGGAACGTATTCGTCGAATCGATCCGGACAGACGCGAGCGTGCACACCTCGAAGCGATTGGGACGGTTGGGGCCGGTTGTTCAGCCCTGGGCCCCCGTCGCGGCGGCCGGACGAGCCGGTGCGACCGGTGGGACGGGCATGCCCTCCGTCACCAGGAGCTTCATGGCGTCCTTGACGGGAATTCTCAGCTTCGGCTGGGGCTTGCCGTCGGCGTCGGCGATGGTGTAGCGGGAATACTCGACCAGCTTCTGCCGCTGGGCGTGCCGGAGTTCCTCGAGCGCCTGCGTGGGCTGGTTGATGACCACGGCATCCTCCAAGTCCGAGTTGGCCCCGTAATACAGGACCGAGATCGCCAGAACCAGCGCGGTGAAGACGATGGCGCCTGCGAGTCCGATGAACCAGGTGGTTCCCGGTTCGGGATCGTCGAAGTCGCCGGAGGTGTCGTCGGTCGTGTGGTCAGCCATGGGGAGTGCGTCGCTCCGCAGGAGAAGTCCTGCGGCGGGTGTTACATGTTCTCGAAGGCCAGCGACTCGTGGAGTCGCGGGTCGTGGATTGGAATGAGCGCGTGGGCTCGGAGCGCCTGGTTGGTGAAGGCCACGAACAGACCGAGCATTCCCAGCAGCGTCGTCCAGTTGAGCGGATCGAGGAGGCCGGTGGTCGTCTCGCCGTGGCGGGCGATGAGTTCGGCGTGGCTCTTCATCTGGCCCAGGTCGTGGGGAATCTCCGGCATGATCAGCCAGTAGAGATCGATCCAGTGGATGGCCAGCATCCACACCGCCACGAAGAGCGCCGTCGCCGGAATCCGCTTGGGATGCCGCGAGATGAACAGCACGAACGGCACGAGGAAGTGGCCGAAGATGAGGGCCACGCTCACCCACTTCCAGCCTCCGAGCTGGCGGGCGTGGAACCAGCCGGTGGTCTCGGGCAGGTTCGCGTACCAGATGAGCATGTACTGGCTGTAGCCGATGTACGCCCAGAAGACGATGCCGAAGCCGAAGAGGAGCTTGCCGAGATCCTGGAAGTGCTCCGGCGTGACGATGCCCTCGAGCTTCCCCTGGCGGCGCAGCAGCGTCAGGATGACGATCATCGCGGCGAACCCGCCGCAGCAGGATCCGGCGAAGAAGTAGATGCCGAAGATGGTGCTGAACCACGCCGGGTTGAGCGACATGATCCAGTCGAAGGCGGCGAAGGTCGTGGTGAGACCGAACAGCATGATCGCCGGCGCCGACATCCGCTGGAAGCGCGAGGTCGTGGCCGCGGCGCTGGCGGCATCGACGGCCGAGTCCTGCCGAACAGAGAGGCGCCAGAAGTAGGTTCCGAGGGCGAACCAGACCGCGAAGTAGATGGCGGCGCGGATGAAGAAGAAGGTCGGATTGAGGTAGGCCGTCTTGGCCTCGACCAGATGAGCCTCGGCGGGATTGATGGTCCGGATCAGTTCGATGTCGGCCCAGGGGTAGACCGCGCCCAGCTTGCCGGTCATCCACAACACCACGATGGGCAGAAAGAGCAGCCACATCCAGCGCAGGTTCGACGCCATCGCCTCGGCCACGCGGCGCACCGCGACGCTCCAGCCGGCACGGGCGAGGTGCTGGATGATCACGAAGAAGAGTCCACCGAGCGCCAGGCTCAGGATGAACAGGAAGTTGTGCATCCAGACCTTGCCGAAGCGCCCGACGTCGACGCTGCCGAAGAACACCAGCGCCGCGCTCAGGCCCAGGCCGACGACCGCAGCGGCGGTTGCCACCGTCGTCACTCGTCCGGCGCCGCCGTCGAAGCGAGTGTTGGCAGTCGAGAGATCGGCCGTTCGATGAGTGGCCATGTGGGAAACTCCGGAGAGCGACGAGAGCGGGTCGAGAGGCGGGTGAGCGATGAGTCGGACGCGAGCGGTCGAGGTCCCTACCGAGCGGGCGGAAGAAGCGCCCGCTTGTCGGCGGGGACATCCTCCTCGCGGGCGTTCTGGCTGCGCTGAAGGGTCTTGACGTACGAGGCGATCGCCCAGCGATCCTCGACGGGAATCTGGGCCGCGTATCCGGCCATGTTGCGGATGCCGTGGGTGACGGTGCTGAAGATCTGTCCCACCGGCTGATCGATGACGGTGGGATCGTGGATCGACTTCGGAGCCACCCAGACCGATCCATTGACCGGCCCGTCGACGTTGGTGACCAGGGCCGTCGCCCGCACGTGCACGATGCCATCGCCGAAGCCGGCATCACCGTGGCAGAGGGCGCAGTAGATCGTGAATCGCTCCTGGCCGCGGGTCAGGAACGCTTCGTTCAGGGTGAGGCCTTCGGGAAGGGTCGTGAGCCACTTGCCATCGGCGCCGCCGTCGATCAAGGCGGAGCGGCCGACCACGTCCCCGCGGGCAATCGTGCCCTCGACGCTCGGCCGCATCGACCGCCCGTCGGCGAAGACCGCCGCAGGCTGCTGGGCCTTGTATCGGGTCTGATTGTCCATGTCCTGGATCAGGTGGATTCGACGATTGGGGCTGTTCACGGCGCGCACCCGCGCGATGACCGCCGGCGGCACCAGCAGCAGACAGATCAGCAGGAGTCCGCCGTAGATGAAGATCCGCGGAAGCTCGTCGGAGCGGCCCGGCCGCGCCGCGTGCGGCGGGTTGGGGGTGTGGCTGCTCTTCATGCTCTCGATGTCGCTCATGGGTTCAAGCCTCCACCGCTTCGACGGCAACGGGATTGAGCGTGCGGAGGAACTGCTCGGTCTTGCCGCGGGAGAACTTGGGATCGCGGGCCTGGATCACCAGGACGAACTTGTCATCGGTCACGCGTCGGAACCGCTCGCTTCGGAAGAGCGGGTGATGCAGCCACGGAAGGCCGTTGAAAAGGAGCATCAGGAAGACCGTGCTGGTTGCGGCAAGAAGAATGGTCAGCTCGAACATCACCGGTACGAACGCAGGCGTGCTGAGAAGCGGCTTGCCGCTGATCAGGAAGGGGTATCCGGTCACCCACACGATTGCCCAGAGCGTCAGCGCCGAGGAGTTGGTGAAGGCCTGAAGGGCAAAGCCCACCGCGGTGCCGGTGGCACCGGCGCCGAAGACCAGAATCGGAAGGATCGTCGGCTTGATGCCCATGGCCTTGTCGAGGCCGTGCACCGGAAAAGGCGTGTGGCAATCCCACCAGCGGAAGCCGGCCTTGCGGACCGCTTCGGCCGCGTGCATGAGTTCCCCGGGGGTGGCGAACTCGGCGAGCAGGGCGTGCAGCGGCACATCGCCGCTGCGGACGCCCTGGGCTTCGGGGCGAGGGTCGGTGGTCAGCGTGCTCAAGGGTGCGCTCCTTCACCATGCGAGTGCGCGGCGGCGTGCCCAATACCGGGTCCAGTACCGGGTCCGGGTCCAGTACCGGGTCCGGGTCCGGGTCCCGCGTGCGGATTCGCCTGGGGCATGATCGCCTTCACCTCGGCCATCGCAATCATCGGGAGATAGCGGCAGAAGAGGAGGAAGAGCGTGAAGAACAGCCCGAAGGCACCGACCATCGTGCCGACGTCCACCCAGGTGGGCACGAAGGTGTCCCAGGAGGTCGGCAGGAAGTCGTTGGCGAGGCTGGTCACGATGATGACGAAGCGCTCGAACCACATGCCCACGTTCACGAAGATGCTGAGGATGAACATCAGCGGAATGCTGGTGCGGATGGCCTTGAACCAGAAGAGCTGCGGGGTGATCACGTTGCAGCTCACCATGATCCAGTAGGCCCACCAGTACTGACCGAAGGCGCGGTTCACGAAGGCGAACTTCTCGTACATCGCACCGCTGTACCAGGCGACGAAGAACTCCACCGAGTAGGCGTAGCCGACCATGCACCCGGTCACCAGGATGACCTTGTTCATGTTGTCGAGGTGGCGGATGGTGATGATGTTCTTCAGGCCGAAGAGCTGGCGGGCGGGAACGGCGAGCGTCACCACCATCGCGAAGCCCGAGAAGATCGCACCCGCGACGAAGTAGGGCGGGAAGATCGTGGAGTGCCAGCCGGGAAGCTGGCTGACGGCGAAGTCGAAGGAGACCACCGAGTGCACCGAGAGCACCAGTGGGGTCGAGAGTGCCGCGAGCAGCAGATAGGCCCGCTCATAGCGGTGCCAGTGCCGGTTGCTGCCGCGCCATCCGAGGGCGAAGAGGCCGTATCCGAACTGCTGGATCCTGCCGGTGGCCCGGTCGCGCAGCGTGGCCAGGTCGGGGATCATGCCCACGTACCAGAAGAGCAGCGAGACCGTGAAGTAGGTGCTGACCGCGAAGACGTCCCACAGGAGCGGGCTTCGGAACTGCGGCCACATCTCCATCTGGTTGGGGATTGGGAAGAGCCAGTAGGCCAGCCAGACGCGACCGATGTGGATGCCGGGGAAGAGACCGGCGCAGATGACCGCGAAGATCGTCATCGCCTCCGCGAAGCGATTGATGCCCGTGCGCCACTTCTGCCGGAACAGGAAGAGGATCGCCGAGATCAGGGTTCCGGCGTGACCGATGCCGACCCAGAAGACGAAGTTGGTGATGTCGAACGCCCAGCTCACCGGGTTGTTGAGACCCCAGACGCCGACGCCCGTGAAGATCAGGTAGGTCACCATGAACCCGAGCATGCCGGTGCACATCAGCGCCAGCAGGAAACCCAGGGTCCAGATCAGCGGCGGCGACTTCGCCTCCGGCACCTTGCACACGGTCTCGGTGACCGCGTGGAAGCTGTCGTGGTTGAACACGAGAGGCGCGCGAGTGCCCGGAACCTCGACGGTATTGTCGGGCTCGCCGCTGGGCAGGAACGCCTGATCAGCGCGGAGAGTGGTCATGAGTGCGCTCCGTGATCATGCCCATGATCATGCCCGTGATCGTGCCCATGATCATGCCCGTGATCGTGCCCATGATCATGCCCATGATCGTGCCCGTGCCCGTGTCCATGCTCGTGCCCCGGATTGCTCACGCGGGCGAGGTACTTCAACCTCGGCTTGGTGTTGAGCTCTTCGAGCATCTCGTAGGCGAGCTTGCTCTGATGAAGCTTGGCGACCCGACTGTTCCGATCGTTGAGATCGCCGAACACGATCGCCTCGGAGGGGCAGGCGTGGGCGCACGCCGGAGTGATTGACCCGTCGGCGATCTGATAGTCGTTCGTCCCCGCCCCGGCTCGACCGCCCGCCCTGGCCCAGGCGTTCTTGGCCTCGATCTTGGCCTTGGTGATGCGCTGGGTGCAGAAGGTGCACTTCTCCATCACGCCGCGCATGCGGACGGTGACATCGGGATTGAACTGGAGCCGCTTCCACTCGTCCGCACCCTCGCGGAAGAAGTAGCCGGGCTGATGCTGGATCCAGTCCTGACCGCGGGCCGGGTCCTTGCGATGCCAGTCGAAGTAGTTGAAGCGCCGAACCTTGTAGGGACAGTTGTTGGAGCAGTACCGCGTGCCGACGCAGCGGTTGTAGATCATCGTGTTGAGGCCGTCCTCGTCGTGCACGGTGGCCGCAACCGGACAGACCTGCTCGCACGGGGCGTTCTCGCAGTGCATGCAGGTCACCGGCTGGAAGAGGGCCTTCTCGGGATGGGCCTGATCGTCGCCGCGGAAGTAGCGATCGATGCGGATCCAGTGCATCTCGCGACCGCGACGCACCTGCTCCTTGCCGACCACCGGGATGTTGTTCTCCGCCTGGCAGGCGATCACGCAGGCGTTGCACCCGGTGCAGGTGGAGAGATCAATCGACATCGCCCAGCGGTGCTTGGCGCCGTCGAGATTGGTCTCCTCCCAGAGCGAAAGACGATGGGCGACGTGGTAGTCCGGGGTCGGATGCTTGACGAAGTCGGAGTGCGACTTCCACGACGCCAGGCTCGCCTCGCGAAGCAGCGTCGGGAGGCGCTCCTGCACGCCGGCATCGGCCACGGGGTTGCCCGCGCCGCGGTCCTGCGTGGCCACCAGGGTGTAACTGCCGCCGCCCTTGGTCACGCTCGAGGCGACCGCCCAGGACATGCCTTCGCTGGAACGGATGCGATAGGTGTCGAACCCGGCGCCTTCGCCGACTCGTCCGGCCTCGGCCGAGCGGCCGTATCCGAGGGTCAGGCGGATGGTGTTGTCGGGGTGTCCGGGCAGAACGTACGCGGCGATCTCCAGCGAACGGCCGCCGGAAGTGACCGAGAGCAGATCACCGGTCTTCACGCCCAGGGCCACGGCCGTGCCCATGCTCATCACCGCGGCGTTGTCCCAGGTGAGCTTGGTCACCGGGTCGGGCAGTTCCTGAAGCCAGCCGTTGTTGACGAATCGACCGTCCAGAATCTTCGAGTCGGGCCGGAAGGTCACCTCGATCACCGCGGGCTTGACCGCGTCGAGGCCCGTGGCCAGTTCGCCGAGGGCTTTGGCAGTCTCTGCGCCGCGGACCCGCGCCGCTGCGGGAGTTCGCGAACTCCCTGCAAGGAAGCCCTCTCGAAGGACTTCGTTCCACCGTCGGTCGAGATCACCACCGCTCAGACCGGTCATCGACTGAAAAGCACCACGCACCAGCTCCAGCCCGCCGCCGGAAGCGGCTGCGTCGCGCCCGCCCATCCACGCCGAAAGATCGGCGAGCAGTTCGATGCTCGAGCGGGCACCCTGGGTGTCGTCGATCATCGGGGCAATCAGCGGCTGGACGACCGTGTACGTGCCGTCGTTGGTGCGGGTGTCGCCCCAGCTTTCGTACCCGTGCGGGCGAGGCAGATGCCAGGTGCAGCGGCGACCGGTTTCGTCGCGATACAGCCCGAGATGAATCGAGGTCGGGACCTTGGCCAGGGCCGCCGTGAAGTCAATGTCCGCCGGGGCGGTGTAGACCGGGTTGGCGCCGAGCACGACGAGGGTCGTGACCGAGCCATCGACCAGTGCGTCGCGGACGGCGCGGATCGCCGCCGTGTTGCTCGGTCGATTGACTTCGCTCTCGGCGGTGTAGCTGACCCCGCGACCGACCGCGCCAAGCGCTTCGTTCATCGCTGCGGCGAGGGCATGCACTTCCGCCGGCTGGTGCCGCCCCGCAACCACGATGGCGTCGCCCTTGGCTTCGGCGAGGTCCTTGACCAGGAGTTCGATCACTTCCTTGCCGTGGGCATCGAGCGGGTTGGCGATCTCCCGGCTGGCCAGCGCTGCCAGCGGGCCGGCGAGAGCACTCGCCAGGGCTCCGGTGGTCGCGTCGCCGCCGCCGCCGAGGGCCGCGAGGAGCTGGCTGGCAACCAGGGCCGCCACGCTCGGAACATCGCAGGAACGCAGCGGAATCCGCTCGTCCGAAGCGACGCCGGTGATGGTCGCGCCACTGTCGAAGGCGTACAGACGACTCATCGTCGCCTGCGCCGGATCCGACGTCGCCACTCGACGGGTGCGGGCGAATTCGCGGGCGTGCCGCACCGCATCGGGATGGTCCAGGAGGAAGTCGGCGTCGAGACTCAGGACCACCTTCGCGGAGCGCCGGGCGGTGCCTTCAGCGCCGCTGTCGAAACTCAGATGAACACGGTGCGGCGCCCCGAGTGCGATGCGCGTTCCTTCGCGCTCGGCGTCGTCGTTGACCGGTTCGAACTCGAACCAGCGGGACTTCGGGAACTCCTTGAGAAGGCGCTCACGCAGGCCCTGGCGGGTCGGCGAGGCCGAGGCTTCCGCGAGGACGGCCAGTCCCGCACCAGCGGCGGCACCGATCGACTTGAAGTGCGGCACCGCGAACGCGGCAAATGTGGCCCAATCTGAGGCAGTCTCGGGAGCGGTCCCAGCAGCCGTCCCAGCAGCCGTCCCAGCAGCGGTCCCATCAGCCGTCCCAGACTTCCCGCCGCGGTGCACTTCGCGACTGCGATCCTGGTCGTAGAGATCGAGGATGCTGGCCTGCACGATCGCCGAGGAGCGCCCGCCGCTGGTCGGATGGGCGTCGTTGCCTTCGATCTTGATCGGGCGGCCGTCGTAGCTGCTGGCCAGCACGGCGAAACCGCATCCGCCGATCTCGAGGCCGGTGGCGTACTGCACGGTCTCACCGGGAATGCGGTCCTCGGGTCGCGATGCGTAGGGGACGATCTTCTCCTCGGGCCAGCGGCGGCAGCCCGAAAGGGCCAGCCCCGCGAGCGCGAAGGACGCACCCATCACCTTGATGAACTGGCGTCGATCCTCGCCGGTGACGAGGTCGGTGGCCGAGCTTGGGAACTCGTTCTCGACGATCTCCCGGAACTCGGGGCTGTCGGCGAACTCCTCGAGGCTGCGCCAGTAGGCACCCTTGGCCCGGATCGAGTCCTTCCGAGAGCCGGCCGAACCACCGGAGCATCCCACGGTCTCGACAGGTCCTGCAGTTGCGGTGGCGTGCATGCTGTGCATGGCGTGATCGATTCCATCCGCGCCTGCGGCGGAGCGGCCTTCCAACGAAGCCGCCCCTGAGACCACGGTGGAGCCCTGGTCGGTGCTGTTCAGCGATGGCATGTGGAGCAGTTCTGAGAGGGCTGGATGTTGAAGAGTTCGCGGAGTGACAGCCGCTCGTCGCGGGTGAGCTCGATCTGCGGATCCCAGGCCAGATTCGTGATCTGCGAGACCGGCCGCAGATTCGGCTCCGGATTGCGATGGCACTCGAGGCACCAGCCCATGCTCAGCGGAGCGCTCTGGGCCACGATCTCCATCTGATCGACGCGGCCGTGGCAGGAGACGCAGCCGACGCCGCGATTCACGTGGGCGGCGTGGTTGAAGTAGGAGAAGTCGGGGAGGTCGTGCACGCGGATCCACGGCACGGGCAGGCCCGACTGGTAGCTCTCGAGGATCGGCGCGAGCTTGGGGCTTGCCACATGAATCTGGGTGTGGCAGTTCATGCAGGTCTGAGTCGGCGGCACCGCGGCATGGGCCGAACGCTCGACGGTGTTATGGCAGTAGCGGCAGTCCATGCCCAGCGCCCCGGCGTGCAGGGCGTGCGAGAACGGAACCGGCTGCGTGGGCATGTAGCCGACATCCGTGGTCTTCGGACTGAATCCGTACGCGACCATGAGCACCACATAGAGCGGTGCGGTCAGGGCCACCAGGATGATGGTCGGCAACAGGAGGTTCGACCACTTCGGAAAGATGTAGCGGCTCATCGTTCGTGCCTTTTTTCACAAAGTCGTGCGATAGTACCGATGCCCGCACGCTGGGTCAATCGACGCCAACGGCAGGCAGACCTATTTCAAGAGCCTCAGGAGCCCCACGACGCTCGGGGCTAAATCAGAAAAACGGGGATGCCGAACAGGGGGCGGATGATAGTTGAACCATCTCGGCTCGCAACAGCCGCCGAGTGCTTACCTTGGCGGCCGTGTCGTTCGCCGCATCGCTCGACCGCAGGCTCGTGGGCGCTCGAGTCGTGGCGTCGACCCGCCTCGAGGTCTTCTCGTGGCTGTCCATTCGAGCCGCGCGTCGGCTCCGAACCCACGGCGCCGAGGAGTTCGTCGCGCTGTTCGAGGCCCGCGAGCAATCGCTCTCGACCGCCACCCCCGAGGGGGTCGCCTTCCCCCACGCACTGGGGTCCGGGATCGAACGATCCCTCGCGGGCGTTCTGACCCTTTCGGAACCAGTCAGATGGGACCATCGCCATCCGCCGACCCAACTGGTGCTGGCCACGATCGGCCCGCGGGACACCCCGCATCTGCATGTCCGCCTGCTGGCCGAGATGGCCACCATGGCGGCGGACCGAACCCGCCGCGAACAACTGCTGGCGGCGCCGAGCGACGAGGCGCTTCTTGAACTCCTTCGCACATTCGCGGACGACGCTGCCCGCTGACGGCCCCATGCGGAACCCCATGCGGAACCCCGTGTGCGACGGGGCTCGGGCCCCCCTTTGAGCGGACTCGCCCCGCACTCGAGTTCCCCACGCCACTCCCATGATCGACACTCACTGTCACCTCACGTTTCCGCAGTTCGCCGGCCGGGCCTCCGAGATCCTCGACGCCTGCGAGTCCGTCGGCGTGCGGCAGGCGATCACCATCTCGACCACCACCCAGGATTGCCTCGCGGCGCTCGCGGTGGCCGAGAGCGATCCGCGGATCTGGTGCACCGCCGGCGTCCATCCGCTGCACAGCGACGAGCCGCTCGAATGGGAGAACCTGCGCCGCGTCGCGGCCCGACCTCGCTGCGTGGCGTGGGGCGAACTGGGCCTCGATCGGCACTACGACGATCCTCCGCAGCCCGTGCAGCGGCGAGTCCTCGAGGAGCAGTTGAGTCGAATCGCTGCCTGGAGCCGCGAGGGTCTCGACAAGGTCATCGTGATCCACTGCCGCGAAGCCTTCGAGGACCTCATCCCGATTCTCGTCTCCAGCGGATTCCCGCCGGAGCGCTTCGTCTTTCACTGCTTCACCGGAACGCCCGAAGAGGCCCGGAAGGTGCTCGACTTCGGGGCGTCGATCTCCTTCACCGGCGTCGTGACCTTCGGAAACGCCCGCGGTGTCGCCGAGGCTGCGCGACTCGTTCCGGAGGATCGAATCATGGTCGAGACCGACGCGCCGTTCCTGAGTCCGGAGCCGGTGCGCACCATGCGGCCCAACTCGCCGGTCAACGTGGCCCACATCTATCGCTTCCTTGCGGCGCTGCGGAAGGACCCGGACTTCGCCGAGCGCGCCACCGCCAACGCCACCCGATTCTTTGGTCTCGGCGACGCCGCAGGCGCGTGATCCCAATCCGCTCTACCCTGCCGCCGTGACCGCCCGTCCACGACAGACGAACTCGTCCGATGGCGCGACGATGAGCTTCGGCGATCACCTCGACGAGCTCCGCAAGCGGGTGTTGCTGGCGGTGGCCGTGCCGCTGCCTCTGGCGGTGCTCCTCTTTCTGGTGGCCGAGCCGATCCGAAACTTCATGTGCCGGCCGCTGGTCTTCGCCCTTCAGACGAATCGCCTGCCGGTGCAGCTCCAGGCGCTGAATCCAATCGAAACGGTGATGATCGACATGAAGCTCGGGCTGATCCTCGGCCTGATCATCTCGGCCCCGTGGATCCTCTATCAGGGGTGGCTCTTCATCGCCCCCGGGCTCTTCCGAAACGAACGGCGTTTCGTGCAGTTCCTGCTGCCGGCGAGCGGGGTGCTCACGATCCTCGGCGTCTCGCTCCTCTACTGGCTGATGCTCCCGCTCATGCTGCGGGTGCTGGTCGGTTTCGGCGTCAGCGAGGGCCCGCTGGCGCTGCCTCCGCCGCGCTCGACCGAGGCGGCGCTGGTTGCCCCGAGCGGCGGGGAACCACCGACGATGGTCGAGCCCTCGCCACCGCGCGAGATCGTTCCTGCGCTCACCATTCCAATGCTCCTCGAGCATCCGCCCGAGCGCGCTCCCGGCAGCGTCTACATCAAGATCCCCGAGCACATGCTCTGCGTCGTCGTCGAAGAGGCCGGGACGATCGAGACGCTGATGACCCCGCTGAGCCGAGCGACCTTGGTGGCGCAGCAGTACCGGCTGAGCGAATACGTGAACTTCGTGCTCTTGATGAGTGCGGCGATGGCGGTCACGTTCCAGACTCCTCTGGTCATCCTGCTGCTGGGCTGGATCGGAATCCTGCGGCTCGAGACGCTTCGCGCCAATCGCAAGTACGCCCTGATGGGCTGCGCGGTGGTCTCGGCGATCATCACCCCGCCCGATGCGGTCTCGATGATGCTGACTCTCGTTCCGCTCTACCTCCTCTACGAGGTCGGCATGCTGCTCCTCCAGTGGCTGCCGGCCTCGCGCATCGCCGGGGCCACCGACCCCGCCCGGGACGAGAGCACCCGTCCGCGCTCGACGACCGCCCGGCCCAAGCCGGTCCCGGCCCCCGGCGCCGTCTCTCGAACCGACGGCGCAGAAGGCGACACGTGAGCCGGGCCCAAGGCAACCGCGCGGCCCGTGGGCGGACCCTCGCACGCCTGCGCCGCGGCAGCATGGCGGCCCTGCGAACCGCCGGCGGACCGGCGAACGGGCTCTCGATTGTCGACATCCGCATGCTGGAGCGGGCGCTCCGCCTCGCCCGCAAGGCCGCGGCGCTCGGCGAGGTGCCGGTCGGCGCCGTGGTCTATCGCGACGGCAAGGTCGTTGCCGAAGCGTTCAACCTGCGCGAGACCACCCACGATCCCGTCGGGCACGCCGAACTCGTGGCCATAAAGGAAGCAGGTCGCCGCCTCGGACGCTGGCGGCTCACCGGCTGTTCCCTGGCCGTCACCCTCGAACCCTGCGCCATGTGCGCGGGCGCCATGGTCAACGCCCGGCTCGATCGAGTGATCTACGGCGCCACCGATGCCAAGGCCGGAGGCTGCGAGTCGCTCTACGCAATTGCCAGCGATCTGCGCCAGAACCATCGGCTGACGATCCACAAGGGAATCCACGCGGCCCGCTGCGCCCGAGTGCTGAGCACCTTCTTCCGAGGCCGCCGCCTCGAACAACGCGCGGCCCGGCAGCGCGAGCAGCCTGTGGCGAAAGTGCTTGAGGAGTGAGAACGAACACGGTGCCGAAGATCAGGGAGCCGTCGCGCCGCCGTACCCAAGGGATCTACCGCAGGCGACGGCGACCCACAGCCCAATTGAGAGCTTCGGGATCGTGCTCGTTCGTAGCCCGAATGACTTTCGCCAGAGGCTGCGAGGCGTCCACGAAGCGTGCGGCATCACTGAGCGGATCACGTTGTGGTTCCCTCGAACGTCGTCCGGAAGCGCCCTGTTCATGTCGGCGATGATCACGGGCAGGCGGTTGCCGAAGAGTCCATACGCCTTGCCGAGGTTGCCGCCCTGGGCTGGGCCGGGGAGAGGGCGATCAATGCTGTTGCGGGGTGTCTGTCATGCCGATACCCTGTGCGGGAGCCAGCGGACGAAATTCGGCTCCATGCCGTGTGGTCGGCGCAAGCGGACCCTATATCCCTGGCTCCTTTTTGATCGATTCCGCCGTCAGAGGTTCGTCACGGGTGTAGTAGCGCCCCGTGAAGGACTTGCGGCGGTCGTCGACGTCCACGATCAGGCTGATGTGCGTCCAGAGCGGGGAGAGGAACCGATCCTCCCGCTTGGTGTAGACCCGCTGAAGCGCCCAAAGGAAGTAGTCCACCGCTTGCAGCGGGCCGGAAGCGGCGCTCGCCAAATTGGTCACCTCGATGGGCGCGTCGGCGTCGATCTTCCAGGACTTTCGGAAGATCACGCGGGCCCCCTCCAGCGCAGCTTTCAGAGCGGCGGTGCGATCCGCAGCCCCTCGGCTGGCGAAGCAGATCCGATAGCCAGCGGCCTGGTGCAGGCGGTTCTTGAAGAGCCGCGTGACCATCTCGTCGTAGAGGCGGTTCGGAGTGTAACGATACCCCTCGCTCTGCCTGTTCAGGTTGCGGACTTGGTTCACGATCGAACGCTTGTCACGGATGACAGCCTGAAATCGCACGTCCTGCTGCGCGAGCAACTGGAAGACGAGCATCCTGATCTCTGGAACGTCGTCCTTGGCGTGGAACGCGATGGCCGTCTTTTGACGCTCGGGTTTCAGAGACTCGATACCACGGAAATAGGGATCAGCCAAGATCCGCGCACGGAGTTCGCCAAGTGCTGCGGAGAGTCCTGCGGGATCGGGGACATCCAACACGCCGAGCGCAAAGTGCGTGGAACACCCCTCGCTGCCGACGATCACGCGTCCCTTGCAATCGAAGAGCGTGCCGTCGCCGTGCTCATCGACGAAGTAGTGACGAACGTCGCCGCTCATGCCGTCACCGCTTTGTTCATGTCGCGACAGGACTGGACCACCCAACCAGCGGCCGCCAGCCTCGCGTCGATCTTCTCGCGTGCTCGCTCTTCAGGTGTGGGCATCGCGCCCTCGCTTCCGAGCAGCGCTCGGTGCGCCGTGCACCAGCCACCGAACGATCGACTCCCTCAAGTACCGCCGATGCCTATCCACCTTGTGGCCCGGGATCGTGCCCGCCGGGGCGAGCGTGTACATCGTCCGCTTGGCGATCTTCAGGGCGATCACGAGCTCGTCGATCGTGAAGACAGCGTCGGTCGGGATGGTGGCCCGGCCCGCAGAGGCGGGCCATCCAGTCAATGGCAACTTACGGGGGCTCGGCTGACGGCAGGACGCGGCCATGCGGGCATGAGACGGGCCGAGGAAGTTGCTGTCAACTGATCCGCCAACCACGCGATGAATCCCCCTCTCGCAGTCTCCGGGAGTGGCATCTCCCGGCTGACGGGTGTCACGTTTCCGGGGTGATTTGACGCCGTGGTCCGATCGTCCGAAGCTCCTCTGCGTGTCAACGCCTGCGAACGCCCGTCCCCCTCGCCTCGTCTGCTTCGACCTCGGTGGTGTGGTCGTGCGCATCTGCCGCACCTGGGAGGAGGGCTGCGCCGCCGCGGGCCTTCCGCGTCGCCGCATGGAAGAGCGCGAGGCAACTCGGGCGGCGCGGCATGCGGCAGTGGTCGAGTTCCAGACCGGGCGCATCGATGGGCCGACCTTCGCCCAGCGGATCAGCGCAATCCTGAATGGCGCCTACACCGCGGAGGAGATTCTCACGGTTCACCGCTGTCTCTTATACACATCTGACGCTGCCGACGAATAGAGAGGTGTAGATCTCGGTGGTCGCCGTATCAT